>FWPU01001993.1_pt1 | contig 58779 bp, 45 predicted proteins | sample 2228361 | NCBI WGS metagenome assembly FWPU01 (sample SAMEA103939777, study PRJEB20133) | metagenome
TGCTGCTGGCGAGAGGCAAAAGACCGGCTAAGCTTGTAGAAGTGCGTGCTCGGCCTCTTCGGACCCGGGTTCGATTCCCGGCATCTCCACCATCAAAGGGGGCGGCTGTAACCCAACAGCCGCCCCCTTGCTCATTCGGTCGCCTTGCCGCTCAGGGCGAGTCTCCACCAGAGCGGTTGCCGTCTACAGGAGCGTTGATATAAAGCCGCCCGAAAGCTGCTGGTCGATCCATTTGGCGATGAACGGATAGCGGTAGTCGTGTCCGTTGTAGGTGTTGAACGCGCCGAGGATGGAGAACACCACCATGCCAAGCGGCAAAGCCAGCGACGCCAGGACAAAGACGATCAGCAGCAGAACAAAGAGGATGAGGAACGGGATGCCGACCAGGATCACGCTGGCCAGGGCCGAGATGGCAATGCCGATGCCCAGCACGAAAGTGCCCACGACCAGCAGTGCCAGCCAGCCCACAGTGCCGATGATCTGCATGGCGAAGGCCTGTAAGGCATGGAAGGCGACGAAGTCCGACCGGTCGCGGAAGGAGAAGTAGATCGCCAGCGGGACGAAGATCAACAGCAGGGCGCCCCAGCCCCCGCTGACCACGGCCAGGCCGAGGGTGAGCAGGGCGCTGATGTGGGCCAGCGCTGCCCACAGCCGTTCCTCCTCGCTCAATGCTGTGGCCGAGTACGAACGCGGCTGCCAGTCCTGGTGGAACTGGGCCGCCACGCCCGATGCCAACTGCTCGGCCCGCTGGCGGAGGCGGGCGGTCTCGCTGTCTGCGCCGTAGTATTTCTCCTGGTATTCGCGCACCACGTCGCGCCCCTGCTGGGTTTCCTGGTCGGCCCGCCTCAGGGATTCTTCGGCAGCGGCTTTCGGGTCGGTCTCGACCCGGACGGGGATCGGGGTTCCCTCGTCGCCTGTCTCTGGCGGGGCGCTGCTCAGTCTGTCCAGTCGGTCCTTGTCCTCACCACCCATTGCTACCAGCTCCTGAGATACAGTGTGGATGCTTTGCCTGATTCTTCAGGGTTGTTCAATGTTCTATACGCGCCGCAGGGGCCAAAGTTGCGCCGCTTTGGCCGCCGTTCTGGCAGCATGGCCGGCGCAAAACCCCGGCTGGCAGGGCGCTTGCGGCCACTCAATGCGGTATACTGAGGCCGAATTGATCCCTTTCCTTAACAGGTGACGCGATGACCATCCTGAGCAATGACTTTTCCCTTACCAAACGCCATTTGGGCCTGCTGTTGCTGGTGGGCGGTGGCCTGGTGGCTGTCGCCTTGTTGGGCATCGATCCGCTCACCGATCTGTTGCATCGCCTGGGGAGCGATGTGTTGCCGCCAGACCGGCAGACGGGCATCGGCCCCAAGCAGGCCCTGGCGCTGCTGGCCAGCGTGGCGATAGCCCTGGTCGGCCTCAGCCTGATCCCGCTGGGCAGGGACGTGGCCTCTGCACGCCCGGCCCAGGCCCGGCCTGTGCCTTTGCCGGATTTGGTGGTCGTGGCGCACCGGGTGCTGCTGGCGCTGGTTGTGCTGGCCCTGCTGGGATACTTCGTGGTGTATGTGGTTTACGCCGTCAACCTGATCCTGTTCCCCTTCGACTATGATCAGGGCGAGGGCTTCGAGCTGGTGGATACTATGCTGTTCAGCCAGTTTCGCTGGCCCTACCAGGACCCGGAGGTTTTCCCGTTTTATTCTTCGAACTACCCCCCGCTGTTCCACCTGCTTAATGTGCCTTTTGTCTGGCTCTTTGGCCCGGCGTACTGGTATGGGCGGCTGTTGGGCTTTGTGGGGACGCTGATCACGGCGGCGGCAATCGGCTACGCGGTGTACCGTGTGGAGCCGCATCGCTGGGTGGCAATCGCCAGCGGGCTGGCCTTCCTGGCCTCGAACTACGTGTATCACATCGGGCCGCTCTTCCGCCAACATATGTCCATGGTGATGTTTGAGACGCTGGCGGTTGTCACACTGGCCGGGGTTCATCACATCCAGGACACAGCGCAGCGGCGGCGTGTGTTGGCGGCGGGGTTGGGCTTCTTGCTGGCAGCGGGATATACCAAGCAACTGGCCCTGGCTACCTGCATTGCCGCTTTTGTTTACCTGTTCCTCTACAATCCGCGCCGCAGTCTGGTCTGGGGCGTGATCTTTGCCCTGATCGCGGGCGGGATTTTCCTGCTGATCGACGTGGCGACCGGCGGACAGTGGCGGCTCAACATCATCAACGCCAACATCAATCCCTTCATGCCCGGCCAGTTTGAGGGCCTGCTCCGCCAGTGGATCGGTCTGCACGGCGTTCTGGTTGCGCTGGCTGCCTTGATGGTGGTTTATGAGTTTTATTTCGACCAGATCAGCATCTACAGCCTGTGGTTTATTGCGGCCACCGTCAATTCCTCGCTGGCCGGCAAGTGGGGCGCGGGAGACAGCTACTTTGCGACGGCCATTGCGGCTGTCAGTGTGCTCAGCGGCATCTTCGCGGCGCGCACGTTGCGGGGAACGTGGCGCCTGCCGGAAAATTACCTGACACGCCCCTTAACGCCGCTGCGGACCTTTCTGCAGGAGCGGCGGGCGTGGGTCCAGGGCCTGGCAGGGGTCGCCGTGCCGGTGTTGTACCTGCTTTATGCTGTGGCCGTGTTCCATATGCCGACCGGCGGGGCAGTTTTCGGCACGCTGGCCGGCGCGCTGGGCGTCGCCCCGAACACCGATTTTGCCTTCTACGATTCGGCGGGATGGACGCTGGGCTATGCCAAGCTGGGCCATCTGACCACGGCGGAGGATGTGGCGAATGGCTGGCAGTTGGTGAGCGTGGTGGCGCAGAGCGAGGGGCCGGTGTTGAGCGAAGATGCCGGGTTTAATATTCAGGCGGGCAAAACCGTGGTGGGCAACCCCACCCAGCTCCTCAACCTGTACAATAACCAGCTCTTCGATCCGACCAACCTGGTGGCTATGATCGAGGACCAGACGTTTGGCGTGTTGATCATGCGGGCGTGGTTCTACCCCAATCCTGTGCTCTACAGCATGATCGAGGCTTATGAGGAAGATCAGGTCATCCCGATGAATGGTTTCGAATACCAGGTGCTCCGGCCCGATCCCACCTGGCCTGGCCGCCGCCCCTTACGGGATGCCATCTTTGCGCTGGAGGATGACCAACCGATTGAGCACGTGATCGAGGCCCCACCGATGGGCGTCGAGGAATGGCTGACCATGGTTTTCAATCGGGTGCAGTGGGAGCTGGTCGAGGGCTGGCAGGAGGAGGAGGCCGTTTTCTTCCGGGAGGGCGCGCGCGCCATCGTGCGCTATGAGGACGAGGGGGAGGGCCGGGTCCGTATCACGGTGCAGCCCGAAACTTGAGCAGGTGCGCTGGCCGGTAAACGAAAAAGCCCCGGTTGTTCTTCGGGGGCTTTTTCTGTTCTCTGTGCTGGGGAGGTAGGATTCGAACCTACGATTCACGGTTCCAAAGACCGTTGCCTTACCACTTGGCCACTCCCCAGGGCGACTGTATTCTAGCATATCCTGCGGTCCCGGACCAGGGTATTTTTCCTGGGACTTTAACCATGTTCTTATCTGTGGGCAAGAATTCATTAATTTGCTAGTTTTATAATATCAAAAGTATAGAATTGAGGCCTTTTCGTGTGGGGAGGTGGCCGATGAAACAAATAGGGTTGCGGATGGGCCTGCTGGTGGGGGCGTTATTGATCGTGCCGGTTATGGCGGTCTTCTTTGTGGCCGACCGCCTGGCCGGGCTGCCATTTGTCCCTTTCGATCTGTTCGACTGGCTGGCGCGCACGTTGCCAGGGGGGCTTATCACGCTGGGCATTGACGCCATGGTATCGTTGATTGGCGGTCTGGGCCTGGGCGATACGGCCAGCACGGCCAAGTTGCTGGAGCAGCTTGGGGCGCTGGGCCTTTTTCTGTTGGTCGGTGTGGCTGGCGGCGGAATCGCCTTCACGCTTTTGCAGGGCCGTGAAGATCGGCAGCGCGTCCTCTTTGGGGCGGCTCTGGGGGGGCTGGTTGGCCTGCTCATGCTGGTGATCAGCGCTGCGGTGAATGTGACGGCTTCCGCCGCGCCGGTTGTCCAGGCAGTCTGGATTCTGCTGGTTCTCGTGGGGTGGGGGGCGGCTCTGGGCTGGGTGAATGCCCGGTTTGCTCGGCTGCCTGAGGCCGGAGCAGCCAGGCCGGGGGAGGCGGCGGCGCGTATCGAAGCCCCGACGGCTGCCGAGAGGCCTTCCGTGACTGTGGAGCCGATAGACCGCCGCCAATTCCTCGTTCGAGTCGGCAGCGCGTCGGCGCTGATCACGGTGGCCGGGGCGGGGCTTGGGGCGCTGGCCGCCACAGCCACACAGGGACCGCAGGAGGCAGCGCTCTCTGAAGCGCTGGAAGATACGCCATCGCCGCCCCGTGCGACGGCTGCCCTGCCGAACGCGGACGCTGCCCTGCAGCCCGCGCCCGGCACGCGGCCTGAATACACCCCGGTTGAGGATCACTATCGCATCGACATCAACCTTCGCCCGCCCGCTGTTGACGCAGAAGAATGGACCCTGGCCATCACCGGACTGGTGGACAACCCGCTGACGCTGACCCTGGACGACATCCGCAACAACTACGAGCCGATGGACCAGTACGTGACGCTGTCCTGCATCTCCAACCAGATCGGCGGCGACCTGATCGGGACGACCAGGTGGACAGGGGTGAGCCTGCAGCAAATCCTGCCGCAGCTTGGGTTGCAGGCAGATGCCGAGTACCTCAAGATCAGCTCTGCGGACGGCTTCTATGAGACGTTGTGGCTGGGCCTGGTTGATGCCGACGAGCGGATCATGCTCTGTTACGCCTGGGATGGCCGACCCCTGACCGTTGACCACGGTTTTCCCCTGCGGATCTACATCCCCGACCGCTACGGCATGAAACAGCCCAAGTGGATCACCACGATTGAAGTTATGGAACATGATGAGGAAGGGTACTGGGTTCGCCGGGGCTGGGATGAAGTGGCCCGTATGAAGGCGACATCGGTGATCGACACCGTCGCCACGGACGCCGTGTACGAAGAGAATGGGCAGATGTTTGTCCCGGTGGGCGGCATCGCCCACGCTGGTGCGCGGGGCATTTCCAGGGTTGAGGTCAGCGTGGATGATGGCGAGTGGCAGCAGGCGCAATTGCGCACGCCGCTCTCTGACCTGACGTGGGTGATCTGGCGCTACGACTGGCCGTTTGAGGAAGGCGCACACACTTTTGCCGTGCGTTGCTACGACGGGGACGGCACCCTGCAAATCACCGAGCGCCATCCGCCGCATCCCAGTGGCGCAACCGGCATACATACGCGACGGGCAACGCTGTAGCCTCGCAAGGTTGTGCCGTCTGGCTCTCTGAGGCCCCTGGCCTGTGCCACATTGCCAGGGGCTTTTCGTACCCCTCAGCCGGGGCAGGGCCGCGCTGCGGTGACGACCAGCCCGCATACTTTTCCTTGCAAAAACCTGACGAATGCCCGGTGATTGTACTACGCTTTATGTCACCAGATTGACCATATTTAGATTTTTCATACAATTATTGTCAGCAATCTTTTTGAGTAGGAGGACTCTAAATGATGTCTCGTTCTGTAAAGATAAGGCTTAATCGGTTTCGTTGGTGTTTACTGATTTTTGGGGGTGTGCTTACGCTGTTGCTGCCTGCCTTGCCTGCCCTGGCGCAGGGTGGAGTGATTAGCTATGGCAGCAGTGTGATTGGAAGCCTTTCCGCCGAAGCGCCACTTGCTATTTACAGCTTTAATGGCAATGAGGCAGACCTGATCTCTGCTCTGGTGGTGGGCCTCACGCCGGGGATGGCCCCCAGCGTGAGCCTGCTGGCCCCCAACCAGCAACAACTGGCCACCAGCGCTCAGGACCCGTTCGGCGATGCAGGCCAGGCGCGGGTCACCTACCGGTTGCCACAGAGCGGCCTGTACACCTTGCTGATCTCCAACGCTACCGGAACGCCGGGGGATTTTGTGTTACGGCTCACTGGCTCGTCTTCGGAGCCTGGCCCTCCCCTGTCGGCAGAGGTGGCTACTGTGGCGAATATCTCGTCCGCCGCGCCTTCCCAGACCTATAGCTTTGCTGCTGATGCGGTCTGCCCGACGTTGGTGACAATCAGCACCGAGAGTCCCGATTTCGACTTTAACGTGTACGTGAGCGACCCCAATGGGCAGCTTGTGGCTGTGCTGAGCGGCGGGGCCTTGAGCAGCGTGGACTTCGTTGTAGGACCGGGCGAGGGATTGTACGAGATCGTTGTCTCTGCTGCGAACCCGCAGACACAGGGCACGGTGGAACTTGGTCTGGTGCGTTGTCCGGGCGACGAGCCTGCCCCGGCTCCCTCAGAGGGCCAGCCATCCACTGAGGAGGAAGGCCCGTCGCCGGTGAGCACCGAGGAAGTGGCGCCGGCTGACTCTGGCGCGCCGACCAATGTGTGCACCGTCAGCAGCGGCGGCAATGTCAACGTGCGCTCTGGTCCGGGCACCAACTTTGGCATCATCGGCACCCTGACTCCGGGCAGGAGCCTGACCGTCACGGGCCGTAACGCCGATGGAAGCTGGTACGTGGTTGACTACTTCGGGCAGCAAGGGTGGATTGCCGCCAGCGTGGTGGTCTCCAGTGGGCCGTGCGCCAACCTGCCTGTTGTGCAGACGGGCGCGCCCGGTGAGCCGGTAACTACGGAGGAGGTGACCGGGCAGACCGGAACCACCGCCACGCCTACCGCCACATCCACCGCCACGCCTTCACCTACGACGACTGGCGTTCAGCAGCAACAGCAGCAGGCCACGCCCACCACCCAGGCGCCGCCGGCACAGACTCAGGAGGTGGTGCCTCCGACGGCCACCTATACACCCACCGCAACCTATACCGTTGCTGCTCCGACGGCGACTTACACACCTTCTTACACGCCGACAACGCCACCGCCCCCACCGACCGCTCCTCCAGACGCGAACTTCAACAGCCCGTTGAACATCCCGCTGGACAGCACGGCGTCGGTCACGGACTTCGTCTCCTATCCGGGAGGCGATACGGAGGATCGGGTGCGCTGGGACATCATCGGCATGAACCCCAACGCTGCCCTCTCTGGCGGACGGGCGCGGCTTATCATTGCAGTGAGTTGCTTTGGGACCGGGACCCAGCACATCCAGTTCTTCACCGGCGGGCAGACGTATTCCTGCGGGCAGACCATTGTTGACCGCGAGGTGACCTACGACAGCCGCACGGGCCAGGTGACGATCACGGCAGTCGGTGGCGAGGGAACCTACGTCCAGTGGGTGCTGACGGGCACTGCCACTCGCGTAAACTGATGCCGTTTATCGCCTTTCCGTGGTAGGATAGAGCAGCTTCCAGGGAGAAGACCCGCCTGAATGGTGGGTCTTCTCATCCGTTTGCGCGTAAGCTGGCGGCGTTCTCTTTTGCAGAGAAAGAAAGAAGGAGTTGCTGAGGTATGCCGAAAGTGGGCGAGCAGGCCCCGGACTTCAGGCTGAAGAACCAGGATGGCGAGTTTGTCAGCCTGAGCGATTTCCGGGGGCAGAAGGTTGTGCTGTTTGCTTTTCCCAAGGCGGGCACGAGTGGCTGCACCACGCAGGCCTGTGGCTTCCGGGACTCTTTTCCGCGCCTTGAGGTGGCCAACGCCACCGTGTTGGGCATCAGCCCCGATCCGCCTGAGGCGCTGCGCAAATGGAAAGACGACGAGAACCTGCCCTATACGCTCCTTTCGGACCCCGATCACGCGGTGCTGGAGGCGTGGGGGGCATGGGGCGAGAAATCCATGTACGGCAAGAAATACACCGGCGTGATCCGCTCCCACTGGGTGATCGACGAGAACGGCGTGATCGTGGATGAGCAGATCAAAATCAGCCCGCAGGATAGCGTGCAGAAGGCGGTGCAGTTCCTGGTGGGCTGAGCGGGTGCAGGCAGGGTCCCCGCCTGCTGTGTGCTCGGCTTTTGTGGCCCTGCTGGGGTTGAGATTGACAGGACCCTACCGGGCATGCTATCCTTCCGGCGCGGTTACGATCTCTCCAGAGTTGGTTGGGGAAGCCTCAAGAAAGTAGCCACGTGTGGAACGTGTCGATCCGCGATCTCGCCAGCGGCGTATTCTCCATACCGTCTTGCTGTTCACCATCATCGCGACCCTGCCCTGTTACTGCGCGGGGGCGATTTTGCTTGGCCTGGCCCGGGAGGATCAGGGCGCGGCGACCGGCGTGCCCCTCAGCCCAGCGGGGCAAACCCCCGGCACGCCCACGGCGACCTTCACCCTGCTCCCCTCCATTACGCCGCTGCCGACACTGGTGCTGGCTACCGCGACTCCCTTAATTGGCGGCACGCTGGCCACGCCGGGGCAGTACGTGCCCCCCACGCGGGTGTTTACCCCGACTTTTACAGCGACTTTTACACCGTCGCCTGTGCCGACGGCCACCTGGACTCCGATCTTCACCAGCACCCCCGCGCCGACGGTGACCCTGACGTTTACCTGGACGCCGTCGCCGTCGCCGACTACTGCGGCCCCTCTGCCCACGGCCACTTTCACGCTGACCCCTACGGCGACCCTGACCAGCACCAGTGCGCCGCCGACCAACACCCCGACACCAACGCTGACCGCAACCGAGCCAGCAGCGCCCACGGCCACTTTCACAGAGATGTCGTTCCCCACGCCGACGCAGGAGGTGCCCTCTGAGGGCGAGGGGGGCAGCTGAGCCGGGTGGCTTGGGTCGCTGCTTTTTGGGGAAGGCGGGGCGTGGGGATGCCATAATGCCGTAGAGTTGGTTTTTCCGGTTGTGCTTGCCAGATTTCAGGAAGGGACGATGCCTTTGGACTTGAAAGCCCACCTTACGCAGTTGTGTCAGGCGCACGGACCCTCAGGCTATGAGGACGCAGTCCGCGAGGTGCTCATGGCCGAGTGGGCCGATCTCACTGACGAGTTGACGGTTGACGCGCTGGGGAGCCTGGTCGGCATCAAGCGGGGGACTGCGGAGGGAGAGCCGCGCCGCAGCGTCATGCTGGCCGCCCACATTGATGAGATCGGGATGATGGTGCGCGAGGTTGACGGCCCATTTTTGCGCCTGCATACCATTGCAGGTGTCGATGGGCGCGTGATGCTGGCCCAGCCCGTTGTCGTCCACGGGAAACAGCCGCTGCCTGGCGTTGTGGCGGCTGCGCCGCCCCATCTTCTATCCAGTGAGGAGCGGCGCAAGTATCCTAGAGTGGATGACCTGATTGTGGATGTCGGCCTGAGCGCAGAAGAGGTGGCCGACCTGGTTCGCCCCGGCGATCCCGTGACGCTCGACGTGCCCGTGCTGGAGTTGATGGGGACGCGGCTGGCCGGGAAAGCCATGGACGACCGCGCCTGTGTCGCCGCCGTGACCGTCTGCCTGGAGGAGCTGCAAAAGCGCAGCCATCTCTGGGACGTGCTGGCCGTGGCCACGGTGCAGGAGGAGGTGGGGCTGCGGGGCGCTCAGGTCGCTGCCCATCGCCTGGCTCCAGACATCGCCATCGCCCTGGATGTGACCTTTGCCAAGCAGCCGGGAGTCAGCGAGAACGAGGCTCCCTTTTCCCTGGGTGGGGGGCCGCCCATCAGCCTTGGCCCGAACTTCCACCCCAAGCTCTTCGAGAGGCTGCGCGACACGGCGAAGGCGCTGGAGATGACGGTCAATATCGACCCGCTGCCTGGGCGCAGTGGCACGGACGCCTGGGCCATTCAGGTCGCCCGCAGCGGCGTGCCCACGGCCCTGGTCAACATCCCTCTGCGCAACATGCACTCCCCGGTCGAGATGGTCGATCTCAACGACATCAAGCGTGCCGGGCGTTTGCTGGCCGAGTTTATCACCGGCCTGGAAGCGGATTTTCTCTCCAAGATTGCCTGGGATAACCCTCTGGAGGAGGAGACGGCAGGAAAGGGTGAGCCATGTTGATCCGGGAACTTTCCGAGGCAATGGGGGTCTCCGGCGCGGAGGATGAGGTGCGTGCCATCATCCTCAAGGCCATCAACGGCCATGTGGAGGACATCCGCATCGATCCGCTGGGCAATGTGCTGGCCGTCAAGCGGGGGCGCACGCGCCAGGCGGACGACCTGCGCGTGATGGTGGCCGCCCACATGGACGAAGTGGGGTTCATGGTGATGGGCGTCGAGAGCGATGGCACGCTGCGGCTGGGGGCGGTGGGTGGCTTTGACGACCGCATCCTGCCCGGCCTGCGCCTGCTGATCGGCAAAGACAGAGTCCCCGGCGTCTTCGATTGGGCGCCGATCCACCTTAACCGCGAGCAGAAGGTGGTGGAGCTGGACCGTCTGCGGCTGGATATAGGCGCGTCGTCCAAGGAGGAGGCCAATGGCAAGGTCAAGGTGGGCGACAGGGCCACCTTCAACACCTCATATGCCGAGCGCGGGCGTGTTGCGATGGGAAAGGCTTTTGATAATCGCGTGGGCTGTGCCATCCTGATCGACCTGGTGCAGGGCGATCCTTACCCGTTTGACCTGCACGTGGCCTTTACGGTGCAGGAGGAGGTCGGGCTGCGCGGGGCGCGAGTCGCCGCCCAGGCCATCCAGCCGGACGTGGCTTTTGTCCTGGAGACGACGACCGCGCACGACCTGCCGCCTGTGGAGAAGGACCCCGAAGCCCCCCGGCCCAGCCCGGTGACTGAGCTGGGCAAAGGCCCGGCCCTGACGCTGGTTGACCGCTCCGTTATCGTTGACCGGCGCTTGCTGGATCACCTGCGCGATACGGCCCTGGCCGAGGGTATTCCGTTCCAGTACAAGCGTGCGGTGACCGGTGGAACCGACGCCGGCGCCGTTTTCGTAACCAATAAGGGCGTGCCCAGCGCGGTGGTCTCCGTGCCGTGCCGGTATATTCACAGCCCTTTGGCGTTGTGCAATCTGGATGACGTGGCCAATACGGCTAAGTTGGTGCGGGCTGCGCTGGAACGCTTTTCGCCAGCGGTCATGGCGCGCCAGTAGACCGTTCTTTGGGAGCAGGGGACTCGATGAAAGACACTATCAAGAAACTGGTCGAAGCCTGGGGGCCGAGCGGTTATGAGCACCATGTCCGGGCTTTGATTCAAGAAGAGGTCGCCGATCTGGTGGACGAGATGCGGACGGACACGGTCGGCAATCTGATCTGTCGGATGGGCAGCGGTGGGCCGAAGGTCATGGTGGCTGCTCACATGGATGAGATCGGCCTGATCCTGACCTACCAGGACGACGACGGTTTTTTCCGCTTCAACCAGTTGGGGGGTCTCATTGAGGAGACTTTGCTGGGGAACCGCGTCCGCTTTGAGAACGGCGCGGTCGGCGTGATCGGGCGCGAGGGCAGCTTCCGGCGCTCCGAGGTGGCCCCCTTGAGCGACTACTACGTGGACGTGAGCGACGGCCAGGGGGGGCATGCCGAGGTGCAGGTTGGCGACCCGGCGGCCTTTGACCGTCCTTTTGAGGCGCGCGGCAATCGCATCGTCGCCAAGAGCCTGGATGACCGCATCGGCTGCGCCGTCGCCATCGAAGCGATGCGCCGCCTGGCGGGCGGGGACGGCCTTCCTAATGAGGCATATTTCGTGTTCACTGTGCAGGAAGAGGTTGGCGTGCGCGGCGCGCGCCCTGCCGCCTTTGGACTGGAGCCTGACCTGGGCATCGCGGTGGATATCACGCTCAGCTCGGATACCCCCCGACCGGGCGAGAGGATGGCCGTGAAGCTGGGCAAGGGCGCGGCGATCAAGGTGCACGACCTAGGCCTGGTGGTGCCGCCCGCCGTCAAGAAGCTGATGATCCGCCGCGCTGAAGAGGCTGGCATCCCCTATCAGCTTGAGCTGTTGTCTTTGGGGTCCACAGATGCGGCAGGGATCAGCCTCTCTGGGGCCGGGGTGCCCAGTGGCTGTATCAGCATCCCCACCCGCTACGCCCACACGGTCAGCGAGACGGCGGATATGGGGGATGTGCAGGCCTGTGTGGATTTGCTGGCGGCCCTTGTCTCCAAACCGGTCGAGCTTTGAGTGACTGGTTGGAGTCTGTTGCAGGCCCTGGGCACGCCCAGGGCCTTTTTTTACGCGGGGGTCGCTTCCTGGTAGGCGCTCAGGATATCCGCTGCGGGGAGCGCCTCGCCATCCAGGGTGACCGAGCCTAAAACGGCCAGCCACGTTGTCTCAAACGTTTGCCAAACCGCAGGGGCGGCCTGCGTGGTGAACAGGATCAGCCGGTCGCGCCCGTCGTTGAGGACGAGCACGCTTACGCCTGCCTCGCGCTCGTCTGTGGTGCGCCAGCGGTAGAGCGCGGCGTCCTGATCGCCCCAGCGGAAGGCGCGCACGTCCTCCAGGGAAGGCACGGCTTCTGGGGGCAGCGCGCCGAATTCGGCAGCCCCCCGCAGGACGGCCTGCATGACCTGTGGCGCGACGGTCTCCGCCTCCAGATCGATCCCCAGAGCGCCGGTGGGGCGGATGAACAGCCCGACCTCGAATTCACTTTCTGGATCGAACACGGTGAGGGTCTGCCCGCTCTCTTCCCGCTCCCATCCTGCGGGGTAGCGGAGGCTTATCGTTGCGCCGACGAACTCCTTGCTGGTAGAATTCGGCAGCTCCATGGTCAGGGGGTTCGGCGTTGTCGTCGGCTCTATGGTGTCGGTGGGGGCGACGACCACAGTAGCCAGTTCTACCCCCGCCAGATTCTCCACCCCACAGCCTGTCAGGATAAGCAGCAACGGGATGAGCAGCACACGGAAGCTGACGCCCGGTGGTGGTGAGGAACGCATGATTGGCCCTCTTTGCTCGGCAGTCTCTATAGCGGCAAAACGCTGTACACAATAACCTTTTCGTTCTTTGCGCGCAACAGTCTGCGGTGCACTGGTCTGTGTGGTATCATAAGGCCAGGCGGGAAAAACGCATAGCGGGTAGGGAGTGAAGCCGATGACCTCCAATGTTGCAGGGCTTGTTCGGGAGGGTGTCGCGGCGCTCAAGGCTGGTCGCAAGGAGGAAGCGCTCACGCTGCTGCGGCGTGCGACCGAGCTGGACGAGCGCAACGAGGAAGCCTGGCTCTGGTTGAGCGCAGCGGTGGACTCGCTGGAAAACCAGCAGATCTGCCTGGAGAATGTGCTGGCGATCAACCCCAGCAACACGCGCGCCCTGCAGGGCCTGGAGATGATCAAGCGGCAACTGGCCAGGAAGCAGCAGAGGCAAACGCCATCTCCTCCGCCTCCTCCGGCAGCTCCGCAGGCCACACCGCCCTTTGAATTCAGCGACGACCCCTCCTATAGGCAGCCTCCCTCCGAGCCATTTGTGGCCCCAGCCGGGCCTTTTGCTGCGCCAGTGGAAGATGCCGCCTCCTTCCATGGCAGTGGGAGGGCCGTCCCGCAGCCTTCCGAAGATGAGTACGATGCCTGGGTCGAAGGCCTGAACCTGGGCAAGGGCAGCTCTGCCCCGGCTCCGGAGGCGGACGCTGAGCTTGGAGAGGTATTCGGCTTCGAGGGTGGGCCTTTTCAGTCGCCGGAGCTGGAAGAGGAGCCGTTGGGTTGGGGCGCAGACGAAGGCCCGGCGGATGTGACAGCATATGGGGACATGGTCAGCCCCGATCCAGGCGTGGTGGAGCCTGGCGGCAGGCAGATCGATCCCTTCGCCCTGCCGGCAGCGGCTCCTTTCGCGGATGAGACGGACGAATTTGGCGGGGCTGAGCCGGACGAAGAAGCCTATGCCTACGATTCCTTTTCCGGCATGGCAGGGGAGTTCAGCAGCGCCAGCCCCTTTGGCGGTTTTGGCCCGGATGAAGCGGTCGAGGATGCCAACGAGCTTAAGCGGTTCTTTGCCTACATCCCCCCGGATATCCCGGCCACGCATCTGCCAGGGCAGGGGCCTAAGCATCCGCGCGGGCTGTTGGTGGGTCTCTTTGCGGTGAGTGGGGGGCTTGTTCTCTCCCTGGTCGTCATGGTGTATTTGCTGCTCTCTCGCTGATATTGTGGAAGGTCTCAGCTTGCAGACTTTGAAGGCTTCTGGCGCACGGGCCGTTCTCCACCGGCGCTTCATCTGGCCCAGCGTGGCCCTCTTGCTCCTGGCGGCGGCCCTGCTTGCCCTGACCGCCCCCGCCGAGCGCACCCTGGGCGGGCCGAATGCGCGCCTGGTCTACTTTCATGGGGCGCTGGTCTGGGCCGCCATAGTGACCTGGCTCCTGGCGGCGCTTGTGGGGGTGGCCGCTTTCGTCCGACGCAGCGATCCGCTCCACCGCGCCAGCCGGGCGCTGGGCGTGGTGGGGCTTCTGTGGTGGGCGCTCTATATTCCTGTCAGCATCCTGGCCGCGAACGCCACCTGGGCCAACCATTCCTGGAATCTGACCTTTTTGCTGGAGCCGCGCTTTCGCGTGGCGTTTCAGGTGATGGCCGTGGCCCTGCTGGCTCAGGCCGTCCAGTTTTTCGACTCCCGGCCTGCCACAAGCAGCCTCTCCAACATTGTGGTTGTCCTGGTGCTGGTCTTACTGCTGGGCATCACCGAGCGCGTGCTGCACCCACCAGCGCCCATTCGCGATACAGAATCCCTGCGCATCCAGTTGGCTTTCGGGGGCATGACGGTTTTGCTCCTGCTGGCCGGTTTTCAACTGGCTCGCTGGCAGTGGCACAGGTCCTCGTCGGCCCGCCCGCGTCGGGAAGGGCAGCGCCTGTCAGGTTGAAGGGATGGAACGCTGCCCGGCAGCGGGGCATGTGCCCGGTGCAGAGAAACTGTTTGCCACTGGCGGACGACATCGTTCTTTCTTTCGTTAGGTAGTGAGCCATGACGGATGAGCGTACCCGTCGCCAGGTCAGGCGGGTGCTGTGGTTTACTCTGTTTGCCAACCTGAGCGTGGCTGGGGGAAAGTTGCTGCTGGGTTTGCTGACCGGAACCCTGGCCATGGTGGCCGATGGCTTCCACTCGTTGTTGGACGCCTCGTCAAACGTGATCGGTCTGGCGGGGCATGCCATCGCTGCCCGTCCCCCTGATGAGGATCACCCCTACGGCCACCGGCGCTTTGAGACGGTGGCGGCAATGGCCGTGGGGGGCTTCCTGCTGCTGACGGCCTGGGAGATCACCGGCCAGGCCATCCAGCGCCTCCAGGGCGGCGGCCAGCCTACCGTGACGCCGCTCCATTTTGCCGTGATCCTCACCACGATTCTGATCAATATCGCCGTCAGTCGTTATGAGCGCCGCGAGGGGCAGCGGTTACGGTCGGAGATTCTGCTGGCGGACGCGGCCAACACCTCCGCCGATGTCTTCGTCTCTCTGTCGGTCCTGGTCAGTCTGGTGGCGGTGGCCCTTGGTTGGGCGTGGGCAGATACCGTCGCGGCGCTGGTCATCGTCGTGCTGATCGGCAGGGCGGCCTGGAGCGTGCTGTGGCGGACGGGGAAAGTGCTGGTGGATACCGCGCCGCTCTCCCCAATGGAGGTGGAGAGCGTGGTGGGGGAAACGCCGGGTGTGATCGCAGTAGAGCGGGTGCGCAGCCGAGGCCCTGCCGACGCGATGCAGGTGGACATCGACGTGAAGGTGGACCCGGCGATGACCACCGACCACGCCCAGGCTATCGTCACCGCCATCGGCGAGCGATTGCATGAGACTATTGAAGGGATAGCCGAAGTCGAGGTGCACTTCGTCCCCCATTATGGCATGCCCCCTGATTACCGGCTGATTGCCCGCGCGGAAGCTGATGCGCTCGGCCTGGGCATTCACGAGGTGGTGTTGTTTCATACACCCGATGGCCCGGTCCTGGAGATGCATGTCGAAGTTCCTCCTGACCAGATGCTTGAGGATGCGCACCATCTGGTCACCCGCTTTGAGGAGCGTGTCAAGACTGCTCTGCCCATGCTGGCCGGTGTCGTCACCCATATCGAGCCGGCTCACCTGGGGCCGGTCTCCCTGGCACAGAGCGAGCGGGCGGAGGACATCCGCGACCGGGCGCTGTCCCTGGCGCTGGAGCTTTACCCGGACGTGGACTGGCATGACGTGTTCATCCGCCCGGAGGCACACGGTTATGCCCTCTCCATGCATGGCGGCCTGGCTCAGGACATGACGGTGGAGGAGGCTCATCTGCTGGCCGAGCGCACCGAGACCCGGTTGCGGGCGGCGCTGCCGCTGCTGCAACGGGTGACCATCCACACCGAGCCGCAGGCCGACCGGGATCAAAGCGACGGGGAAGCTGGCTGACCGCCGCGCCACGGCCCGGACGTGCCCCCTTTCTAATACGTCTCTAACGCGCAGATGCTTGACGGGATGTCGTTTTCCCGGTATTCTATGTTCAATGTGGTTGAGTTCAATATAGTTGGAGTGGAGCATCAATGTGAAGCGACGAGGACATCACAGGAATTTCTGGCAGAGGTGGGCGGAGGATACGTCCGGGCAGACACCGCCCGACCCCCAGACCTGGCGAGAGTATTTCGCCGCGTTCATGGGGAAGCCGCCGGGGGAACACTGGCTCTTTAAGGCGCGGCGCTTCAGGCCCTGGCAGATGGGGGACGTGCTCTTCAACCCGTTTGTCAGCGCCCTGCTGAGCAAGAGCGGCGGGCTGCTGCCCCTGTATACCCTGCACCTGCTGAGCCAGGCCCCACGCTACGGCAATGAGATCATCACTGCGCTGGCCGAGCGCACCGATGAGCAGGGGTTTGCCAACCCTGCTGCGGTTTACCCCTTGCTCGCGGAGCTGGAAGAGCGGGGCTTCGTGGTGAGTGAGTGGGATGATCCGGTTAAGCGGACGACGCGGCGCTATACCATTACGGAGGCCGGTCGTGAGGAGTTGGCGCGGCTGAAGGCAGTGATACGGCCCAAGCTGCGCGAGGCAATCGAGGTGCTCAAAGACATGATCGACGAGCTGGACGAGGACGAAGAGGAGCAATAGACCGATGAGCGAGCAGGAAAAGGTGCTGTTTAGCTGGCGTGTGCTCAAGGGCGAGGATGGCGGCATCCGCACCGAGGGTTACATTGACCCGGACTGGCAGGAGCATGGATGGGGTTCCTGGGGGCCTTTTGGGCGTCATCATCGCCACCGCCGAGCGCGGGCCTTTGGCCCCATGCCCTTTGGACCCCATATGTTTGGCGGCCAGGGCGCGCGGCGCAAGCGAGCGAGAGAGATGTTGGACTGGCTGGAGCGCATGTACGACGAGTTCTACGGGGAGAGTGGGGCCGACGAGCCGGCGGAAGCATAACCGGCCATAGCTGCTGCTTGGAACCCCCAGCCTTGTTGCCGCGCACAGCACGCGGGACACGCAGGGGAGCATGTCACCCGGCGTGTTCCGTGTTTTGCTGGCAGGTGGCGGTACAATAGGCGGTCGTTGCCCGTCTGTGCCGGGAAGACCGCTATGTCTGCCGACCGTTCAGCATGCTCACCGTTGCTCACCCGCCGCCACGCCGTGATGATGATCGGCCTGGCCGTATTGCTGGCCGGGGTTTACTGGCTTACCTACAGCGGCCAGTGGTTGAGCAACGACGAGATTTTTCTGTTCGACGCCGCCGAGCGCCTGGCCCGGCGCGGCAACGTCCGGTTAAGCCTGGCTTCCAACCTCTGGCTGCCCCGTGAATACCCCCTCGGCGAGCAGCCTTTTACTCCACCCGTTGATGCCGAGCCATTGCACGTCGTAGCCGCTGCGGCGCTGTTTGCGCTGGCGGATGCGATTCCCGGTGTGGGGCTGCTGCATACGGTCTGGTTGCTGAACGTCCTGGTGGTTGCTGCCAGCGGCGCGGTGTTCTTCCTGTATGCCCGGTTGCTCGGCTACCGCGAATCTGTGGCCCTGGCGGGGGCGCTTCTTTATGGCCTGGGCACAATCGTCTGGCCGTATAGCAAGGTGTTCTTTCGGGAGCCGCTGGCCCTGCTGTTGCTGTTCAGCGCTGCGCTGTGCCTCCATGCCTGGCGGCTGTGCGCAAGGAACAGGCGCGGCTGGTCCTGGCTGGGCGGATTCGCGCTCCTGTATTTCCTGGCGCTGCTGACAAAAGAAGCGGCGCTCTTGAGCATCCCGATCTTCCTGGGGATCGCTTTGCCGGGCCTGGTGGTCCGCCCGGACTGGCGGCGCGTGGGCAGGGCTTTGGCTGTGGTCGCTGTGCTTGTGGTGCTGATGGTGGCCGGGCTTCGCCTTGCCGTCGATCTGGCCGAAGTGCCCCGCTCCTATGATCCATTTGACCGTTTGCAGGCCGTGGGGGAGAACGTCGGGGTCGTCGGCTATGCGCTGCTCAGCTACCTGTTCAGCCCTGGGCGGAGCCTGTTTGCCTTTTCCCCCGTCCTGCTTTTGGGCGTGCTGGGCGTCTGGCTGCTGATGCGCCGGGGCCGCTGGCGCGAGGCGCTGGTTCCCGTCCTGGCGGTGGCATCGTTCGTCGTCGGCTATGCGGTGTTCCGCAATATCCACTGGTTTGCCGGGCTGGCATGGGGGCCGCGTTACCTGGTGCCCGTCACGCCGTTTGCCATGCTGGCCGTCCTGCCCGTGCTGGAGGCCGTCCGCAGCGCCCGCGCGCCAGCCTGGAGCCGGTGGGTGATGATCGGGGTGGCTGGTCTGGGTGTGTGGGCGCAGCTCAACGGCGTGTTGATCAGCCAGACCGCCTATTTTGAGGAGCTGGACCGCCTGGGTGTGGTGGCCTGGCTGGGTGGGACCTGGGACCTGCGCTACTCGCCCCTTTTGCTGAACCCTTCCCTGCTGGGACGCGCTCCGCTGGACCTGGCCTGGCTTCAGGTTCCGGGGGCCGGTCCCTGGATGCCGCTGGGGGCAGGGGGGCTGGTTGCTGCGGCGGGCGGAGGCCTGTGGTTCTGGCGTCGGCGTGCGGGAGTATCCCGTCCGGGCCTGCTGGCGACCGCGCTGCTGGCCCTGGTCGGTATGGCGGCTGTGTTCTATGTCGGCCTGCGCAGCATCTACTTTGACCCGCGCTATATGGGCGATTTCACTCCTCTGCGCGATCTGGTATCCATGCTGGATGAACATGCACAGCCTGATGACATCCTGGTGCTGACCAACCCGGCCTATCAAGATTACTTCTTCAATTACTATCGCAATCGCGACGTGTTGGCCTTTACGCTGCCCACTGCCGTGGGGGAACAGCCCAGCCCGGAACAGCCGCCCGGCGTCCAAAGCAACAATCCGGACATGTTGCTGGAGCCGCGCTACAGCGTTTTCCTGATGAACCTGCCGGAGTACACGGACCGGGTCTGGCTGCTCAATAACAGCGGGCCTTTCACCGGGTACACGGTGCGCCCGGTGGAGTGGTTCATGGCCCGGCACTATTTCCCTGTGCTGACCTTACAGACGGACGAAGTCACGCGGCTGCTCCTCTTTTCCGTCAACAGCGATGCTCCGCCCGACCAGGCCATGCGCTGGCCGGAACACGCGACGGACGCTCGTTTTGGGCAGGCCGTGGCGCTCCTGGGCTACGACCTGCCGCCTGCGCGGGTGCGGGCCGGCCCGTTTCAGGGGCCAGACCCTCTGCGCAACGCCTATCAACCGGGCGAAGTGGTGCCGGTCTCCTTGCTGTGGCGTGCGCTGCGCAGGCCGGCGCTGGACTACAATGTGGGAGTCTACGTAGTCGGCCCCGACGGCGTGGTGGTTGCCCAGCGCGATACCGCGCCCCAGGCCACGTTCCGCCCCATGGATTCCTGGTCGCCCGGCGAGACAATCCGCGATAACCATGGGCTACAATTGCCGGCAGACCTTGCGCCGGGGCGCTATGCACTGTGGGTGAAGGTGTATGACTGGCGGACGGGGGAACCGTTGCCCGTCAGCGGGAGCAGCCGCACTGCTGATGGAGAGGCGGCCATACTGACTACCGTTGAGGTGCGGTGAGGTTGGTGTGGGGGCAGGCGGGCTATTTGGGGGCGGTGGGAAGCTCGCCGGGGCTGGGCTTGGCGGGCGGAGGTTGATCGGCGGTGGAACCCATCATGCGCCGGATAGCCTCCAGCTCTTCTGGCGTCAACTCGACTTCGCGGGTCCCAAAGGCCTGGTCGAAAGCCATTTGCTGGAAGAGGGTGATGCCCGCCATGTTGGGGAGCGGCGTGGCGGCGGGGGGGACGCCTTCAGGATTCTTCTCCAGCCGGATGAGGAGGATGCTGGCTACCAGAAAGGCCACTCCCACCCATTGCAGCGCCGTTAGCCGCTCCCCCAGGAAGAGAAAGGCCAGCAACAGCGACATGCCGATCTCGGTCATGGCGATCAGCGCCGTTTGCAGCCCTCCCAGGGCCTTTACGCCCAGGAACATGGTCAGCCGTGCCAGGGCCGTGCTGGCGGCCAGGGCGAGGATCGCCCACAGCGCATCCTGAGACATCGTCCACACCGGCGCGTAGAGGCCATAGGCGATGCGCGCCATCGTCACCAGAACGGCCATTGTCGTCAGCACGTACAGCGTGACCGTCGGCGCGGGCATCTCGTACAGCACGCGCTGGCTGAGCAGCATCGTCCCGGCGAACAGGAGCGCGTTACCGAGCATCAGGCCGACTCCCAGCCAGTTGATGCTCTCGGAGGCCATGCCCGTCAGCAGGACCAGGGCGATCATGGCCAGCCCCACGCGGATTGTCGTTCGATACGTGATATGGTGGCCCCACATGCGGGCCAGCACGACGGCAAAGACAACGTACAGGCCGTTCAGCAGTTGGGTCAGGCTGGCATCGAGCAGTTCCAGGCCGGTGTAGTACATCAGCGACCCGATGCCATTCACGACCCCTACCACCACACAGCCCAGCAGACCCGCCGGGTAGATGAAGACATAGCGCCGCCAGAAGACCAGGTAGAGCGCCCACAGGATAAGGGCAGCGATGACCGTCCGGGCCGCCGCCACCGTAAACGGATCGGAGCCGCCCTGGTAAGCCAGCTTGCCGAATAAAGGGGCCATCCCCAGGAAGACAGGGGACAGAAAGGGGGTCAGGATACCGAGGCGTGAAGCAGGGCTGTTCTCACTGTTCATGTGTTTCCCTGGCGCTTTGTTGGAGGCCCCTTCAATGTATCATGATTGGCCCTGCGGGGCCACCGGGGCAGGTGAGTGTCCTGCCCTGGTTGCCAGGGATACCTTCCCCGATTTAATTGACCTCACTGCTGGCCCGTTTTTGCTCGCGCTTTCGTGTGCATTCCTCACAGTAGCCGGTATAGCAGGCGTGAGCGGTTAGCAGGGTGAGGCCGTGCTCGTTTGCCCATTTGAGCGCGACTTCCTGGATGATCTCCGGGTCTACCGGGATCATCGCGCCGCAGCCGCGACAGGTCATGTAGTGGTACTCCAGCCCGCCGACGATGCGGTAGTATTCCCGTTTGTGTTCGGGGTCCAGGTAACGCGCCTCCACCAGCCCCAGCTCGACGAACAACTGCAGCGTCCGGTATACGGTGGCCAGGCTGGTGTCGCCCTCGTGCTTGCTGGCCATGGCATAAAGCTGCTCGGCATCGAGAAAAGTCTTTTGGGTGCGCAGCAGATCGAGCAGAAGCTGCCGCTGGGGCGTCAGGCGATAGCCTGCCTCGCGGATCAGAGCCTCAGCGTATTCGGTTGTGGGGGGGTGTTTCAATTCGCCCATCGTCATTCTCTTTTTGCGACTCATTTGCAATGATTATGCAGGAGAATGGCGCAGAGTGCAAGCAAATAAGCCTTAAGCCGCCGTTGTAGATGATGTTTGCCCCCTCGATTCCACAAAATGCCCAACCTGGGTAGAATTCCCTTTAAGGCAATGTCACCAGGCTCGCCAATGGCGTTGTTGCCGCGCGGGCCGTTTTCACAGCAAAAAGGAAGCCGGGTGATGACCGAGCTGCTATATCTTACGAATAGCTACCTCCGTGAGTTTGACGCGGTGGTAACAGAGGTGGATGCGGAGCAGGCCGCCGTGCTCCTGGATCGCACGGCGTTTTATCCGGGTGGCGGGGGGCAACCGGCGGACCGGGGGGTGCTGTCGGTGAGTGGCGTGGCCTATCGCGTCAGCAAAGCCAGAAAGGCGGGGGACGGGGTGCTCCATTTTCTGGATGGAGGGGCGCTGCCGGAGCCTGGCTCGGCGGTCCACGGGGAGCTGGACTGGGCGTACCGCTACCAGCTCATGCGGACCCATACCGCTCTGCACATCCTGTGCGGCGTGGTCTGGCGGGACTATGGGGCCAGCGTCACCGGCGGGAACATGGAGCCGCTGAAGGGGCGTATGGATTTCGAGTTCGAGCGGCTACAGAAGGAACTGGTGCGGGAGATCGAAGAAAAGATTAATATAGAGGTGGCGGCTGCCCGTCCGGTCAAGGTTGCCATCCTGCCGCGCGAGGAGGCTTTTCAAATCCCGGACCTGATCCGCACCAAGATCAACCTGCTGCCGGAGGGCATCACCGAGGTCCGGACGGTGGAGATTGAAGGGCTGGACTTGCAGGCTGACGGCGGGACGCATGTTGCCAACACTTCGGAGGTCGGCCACATCCGCGTGACCGATTACAAGAGTAAGGGGGGGATCAACAAGCGCCTTTACATCGAGTTAGAGCGCTGAACCTTGTCCTGAGGCCCAGCATGATACTGCCGCCGGTCGAAACCGATGAGAGTCTGGTGGCCCACGGGCTGTACCAGCAGATGCACCAGGGGGAGCCAACGCGGGTTCAGGAGTTCTGGACGGTGCACAGCCTGCCCGATCAGGCGCATATCTGGCGGAGCCAGTTAGTGTATGACGGCAGGGTCCCGCTTTCGGCCTGCTATGTGCTGCGGGACCCGGAGCTGCGGCCTGTGCAGGTGGTTTTCTACTGGCGCTGGCAGGATGGGCGCGAGGACATGGTGGAGTATCGCTTTATGCCCGGCTATGCCATCATTCTGCAGGATAACCTGGCCCAGGATATGATCCTCCCGGCGTGGTATGAGGTCAACCCCTGGCACACCATCACCAGGAACTTCGTATGGTTTGGCTACGATCAGGCGATCAATGAGCGTCAATCCTTCCCGGTGCTGTCTCCCGGTATCCAGCAGGGCACGTTGTGGCCCGGCCTGATCACGGTGAGCGCCTCCCTGGAGCGGGTAGATATCATGCCTGGCCCGGCAGGACCCCACAAAGGGTTTGTGTTTTCCGTGGACCAGCCTGGCCTGGGAGCGCAGAGCCTGCTGTTCGATGAATTCGGCGTGCCGCTGCGCTGGGAGCTGCCGGGGGAGCAGCTCGTCGTCCGGCTGGCCGAGTATGTCCGGAACCCCTAGCGAGAAGAGGGGAAAGATGTTGCGCCGATTTGTGAACTGGTTGGGTCCGGCGCGGGCCTGGGCGTTGTTTCTGCTGCTGGCCGTGACCGGGGCGCTCAGCCTGGTGCTACAGGCTGCCGGCCCCGAAACCCCCTGGGTGGTTCCGGTCCAGAATGGGCTGATCCTGGCCTGGCTACTGGGCACAGTTGTGGTTATGGCCAGCCGCCTTGACCCGCTGGATCGCCGCATGTTGCTGATCGCCGTCGGCCCGCTGGTGGTCGGCCTGGCGCTGGGGATGCTCTTCCCGGCGTTGTGGCCCTGGTTTGTTGGGGCCGGGGTGGGCTGGCTGGTCGTGTCCCAGGTATTGGCCCGGCGGGGCGTGCGGCGAGAGTACCAGCAGGCTATTCGCCACCTTCGCCGCAGCGAATACGATCAGGCTATAACGGTGATGAACCGTTTGATCAAAGCCGAGCCGCAGCACAGCGCCCACTACCGCTTTCGGGCGGAGCTTTACCGCTTGCAGGGGAAGCCCAGGCGGGCGATAGAAGACTACCGGCGTGTCGTTGAGCTGGAGCCGGATTCCGGCGTGGGCTACAACGGGCTGGCCGAGGTTTATCTGCAAATCGGTGATTACGAGCAGGCGCGGACTTTTGCCCGCCAGGCCTATGAGCGGGAGCCGGGACATTGGGTGATGCCCTACAACCTGGGTATGATCGAGGATCGGCTTGGGCAGTCGGAGGCGGCGCTTGAGCACCTGCAAGAGGCGCTCCAGGCCGGGGTTGCCGACAGCCGCCACCGGTTGCTGATCTACCTGTGGCTGGCGCGGGCCTACGCACGCCTGGGCCGCGATCAGGAGGCGGAGGAGGCGCTCCTGGCATTGCGTCGGCAGAGGCGTGGCTTGCAGGAGTGGCAGTCGATTTTTGAGAGCGAACAGGCCTCCACCCTGCGCCACGTGCTGGCAGCGGATGTTGAGCTGGCCCGGCGTGTTTTTGATGGGGAGGGGCCTCAAATCCTGGTGGCGCGGGGCACTTCTGTGGAGGCGGGTTAAGCCTATGTCTCGCCGTTTCCTGATCGTCCTGGCTCAGATTCCGCTGGTGGTGGCCGTTTTAGGCATACTGGTCTTTGTCGGGGGCATCGCGGCAGAATACCTGGTCAACCGGGGGAATCCCTTCAGCGAGAGCGCGCCTTCGCAGTTTACCTGGCTGGCCCTCATCGGGCTGGGGGTGGCGGCGGCCATGTTCCTGGTGTGGTTCGTTAGCGTGGCCTTGCTGCTGGGGGTGCAGGCCCGTCGCCAGGGGGCGGGTTACGGTGAGGCGTATCGCCTGATTGAGACTTTCCGGTTTGAGGACGCCATCCCCTTGCTTGAGCAGTCGGTGGCCGAGGGCAAAGAGACGGTGGATGTGCTGATGTTGCTGGCCAGCGCCTATGCCTATGCGGGCCGCCTGGCAGAGGCCCAGAAGATAGCGGACCGGGCGGTGGCTCTCTATCCCCAGGACCCGGCTGCCTACCTGACGTTGGGCACGGTCTACCGTATGCAGGCGGCCTACGAGGCGGCGGCGGAGGTGCTCAGTCGCGCCACCGCGCTGGACCCGGATTCGCCCATCGCCTGGGCCGAACTCGGCTTTATGCAGCTCTATGCAGGGGATGCGCAGGCTGCGCGGGCTGCCTTTGAGCAGGCCGCCCGCCATGCCATGCCCGCCATGTATGCAGTGCGCGTGTACTATCACCTGGCGAACTTTTACGCGGAGAGCGGCGACGCCCGGCAGGCGGCGCGCACAGCAGCCAAGATGGTCAGCGCGCGCGACGGCCTGCCGAGCTGGCAGTCGGGCCTGGGCGCCCTGGACGGAACGCTGTACGGCCAGCGGCTGGCGCGCGAGCTGGAGCAGATCGAGCAGGCATTGCAGGACGCGGATGCGGCCCATACGGATTAGGCGATGAGAACCTGGCGACGGCTTCTGGTCACGGCATGGCGTGGCCTTTCCGACGAAGCGCGCCGAATGGTGGTTGGCGTATCACTGTTGGCTGTGGCGCTCATCGCGCTGGCGACCCTGGGGCCGCGCGAATGGCAGCTTGTCGCCGTGCTGGCGCTGGTCGCGCTCCTGGTGCTGGTGCAGGGCTACATCCTGTGGAGGCTGTGGCGGCAAAGCCCGACCTTCCGTGGGGCGCGGGATGCCTATCTGCGGGGCGATTTTGAGGGCGCGGTGCGTCTGCTGGAGGGGAGCCGCGACACCAGAGGGCTTGACCCGGTGGCAGAGACTCTGCTCGGCAACGCCTATCGCCAGCTTGGCCGCCTGGAGGAGAGCGAGCGGGTTCTGCGCTCAGCATATCAGGCTGAGCCTCACGCGCCTCTCCCCGCCTACGGCCTGGGGCGTACCCTGCTGGTCAGGGGGCAGTATGCGGAGGCGGCCAGCCTGATGGCGGACGCCCTGGCCAATCGGGGGCGACCTGTGATCCTGGCGGACCTGGGGCTTGCGCAATACCGCGCCGGTATGTGGGCGGAGGCGGTGGCTTCTTTGCAGGAGGCGGTTGGTCTGGAGCTGGAGCCGCACCGCGCCCTGATGGCCCACTACCTCCTCTGGCGTCTGCGGGAGCGCCCTGCGGATGGCGCGCTGCGCGCTGCGCTGGAGCCGTTCAGGGAGGGCCTGGACGTGTGGCGGGCCGAAGCGGAGCGGTTTTCCGGCACACCTTACGGTGTGGCCCTGGCTGAAGATATCGCTCGAATTGAGGAAGTGTTGGAGGGGCAGTTCCCATGAGCACAGGTACACAGAGCACAAGTACACGCACGCGGGGTCGCAGTAACCGTCGCAGCAGTCCTATATTCCGCCTGGCCCTGGTTGTGGCCGGGATCGGTGTGGTGCTGGTGGTGGCAGGAATTATCGCCTATTGGGCATTTCGTTCATCACGGAGCGTCCCCATCTCCGTCACCATTTATCCGGACGCGGAGCTGGTGGCCAGCGCCCCCCTGGGGGAGGGTCATGATCGCTGGCGGTATGTGAGTTCCAGCCCTGCAGAAGAAGTCGGGCAGTTTTACAGCGAGCAGATCGGCTGCCAGTATATCAGCAACACCGTCCAGTCGCCCGATGTGCCAGCCTTCCAGTACACCTGTATTGTGGACGGCTCCTCGTTTTTCATCACGCAGTACACGGTGGTCACTGTGCAGCCTGGCGTGGGCGAAAATGCCGGACGGACGCTGATCGATGTCGAGCGCTTCTGGGGGCGTTGACGGGGGCTTCACTGTCTTATGGAACAACCCTCCCCGCCGAGCCACCCCACGACCTCCACCACGCCACCCGGCCCGGCAGGGGGCTTCCCGCCGTGGGCGACCGTGGCGTTTGGCCTGGCAGCCCTTGTCTTTGCCGTCCTGGTGATTGCCAGAATCGCGGTGCCGCTGGCCGGGCTGTTGGGGCCTGCCGAGCCGCCGCTCTTTGAGCCGGCGACCCTGCTGGAGCGTCGTGCCCCGGATGCCGGCGTGGACGAGTGGCTCTATGCCACGTCCGCTTCAGGCTGCGAGGTCTACCGCTGGTATGCGCAGCGGGCTGCATTCTGCCGTGCAAGCCCGGATGCAGGATGTGCTTCCCAGGAAACTGACCCTGATCAAAACGGCGAGTATGGTGTAGGATATTGTCAGGGCAGCGAGCCTTTTGGCGATTTCGCCGCGCGTTGGGAGATTTTCATCTCTGCCGGTTATAATGAGGACAGTGGACGCACACGCTTCTTGATTGTGCGTGAAATCGACTGGATGGGCGGAAACTGAAACAGGCTATCGGCAGGGTTGGGTCTGTTCTCTCTGCGCGCAGGCATATCATAGACACAAAGGAGGCGTTACCCCATGGTGAGGTGGCAGCGCTGGCGGCGGCCCTCGCCGGGTCCGATTGGTGGGCTGGGTAATCCACGGTTTTCGCCATGAACTGATTTCTACCCACAGCTACACCAACGGAGAGACGAGATGTTCAAGCCAGTTTCAGCCAAAGTCAACATTGTGGATGTGGAAAGCGAGCAGCTCGAATTCTGGCGGCAGAGGCGCGTCTTTGAGCGCACGATGGAGGAGCGCCAGAACGGGCCGCGCTATGTTTTTTACGAAGGCCCGCCTACGGCAAACGGGAAGCCGGGGACCCACCATGTGCTGGCGCGCGCTTTTAAGGATATGTTCCCCCGCTACAAGACCATGCGGGGCTTCTACGTGCTGCGCAAAGGGGGTTGGGATACACACGGCCTGCCGGTTGAGATCGAGGTCGAGAAAGAGCTGGGCCTGAGTCACAAGCGCGACATCGAAGCCTACGGCATTGCCGCCTTTAACGAGAAATGCCGCCAGAGCGTGTTCCGCTACATCACCGAGTGGGAAAAGCTGACCGAGCGGATGGCGTTTTGGGTCAACCTGGACGAGGCCTATGTCACCTTTGCCAATGAATACATCCAGTCGGTCTGGTGGATTCTGCGCCAGTTCTGGGACAAGGGCCTGCTGTACCGGGGGAAGAAGGTCGTCCCTTATTGCGCGCGGTGTGGCACCCCCCTCAGCAGTCATGAGGTCTCGCTGGGTTACCATGATGTCGCCGACCCCAGCATCTATGTGCGGTTCCCCCTGCGCGACCAGCCGGGGACCTACTTCCTGGTGTGGACGACGACGCCCTGGACGCTGCCGGGCAACGTCGCGCTGGCGGTGGGCGCGGATGTGAATTACGTGCTGGTGGAAGGCCCCACCGATGACGGTGGCACGGAGCGCCTGATCCTGGCCGAGGAGCGCATGGCCCAGGCATTGCAGCGCCCGGAGGCCTATCGCGTGGTGGAGCGCTACAAAGGGCAGGACCTGGTCGGCAGGCATTACAGCCCGCTCTACACTTTCCTGCCCATCGAGCAGGATTACGCCTACGTGATCGCGGGCGATTTCGTCAGCACCGAGGAAGGCTCCGGCATTGTGCACATTGCCCCCGCCTTCGGGGCGGACGACATGGAAGCCGGTCAGCAGCACAACCTGCCGGTGCTTCAGACGGTCGCGCCGGACGGCACGTTCATCGATGCCGTCACCCCCTGGCGGGGCATGTGGGTCAAGGATGCCGACCCACTGATCACCCAGGAGTTGCGTGCGCGTGGGCTGCTGTATCGCGCCGAAGTGTATGAGCACAGCTACCCGTTCTGCTGGCGCTGCGACTCGCCGCTGCTGTATTACGCGCGAGATACCTGGTTTATCGCCACCACCCGCTACCGTGACCGGCTGATCGCGTTGAACCAGACGATCAACTGGGTGCCTCCCCACATCCGGGACGGTCGCTTTGGCAACTGGCTGGAGGAGCTGAAGGACTGGGCCTTGGGCCGCGAGCGCTATTGGGGCACGCCGCTGCCTGTGTGGCAATGTGACAACCCGGAGTGCGGGCACACGGTCTGTGTGGGCGGCGTCGAGGAGCTTTCCCGGCTGAGCGGCAAGGACCAGAGTCACCTCGATCTTCATCGGCCCTATGTGGACGAGGTGCATTGGGCCTGCCGGGCCTGTAACGGCAGGGGCACCATGTACCGCGTGCCGGAGTTGATCGATGTCTGGTTCGACTCAGGGGCGATGCCTGTGGCGCAGTGGGGCTATCCCTACGCCAACGAGGCGATGTTCTATGACCAGTATCCTGCGGACTTCATCTGCGAGGCCGTGGACCAGACGCGCGGCTGGTTCTACAGCCTGCACGCCATTTCCGGCTTGTTGTTCGAGAGCGTTGCCTTCAAGAACGTGATCTGCCTGGGCCACATCCTGGATATCACCGGCCAGAAGATGTCCAAGAGCCGCCCGGAGACCTTCGTGGAGCCGTGGCAGGTCTTCGACCAGTATGGCGCTGATGCCTTCCGCTGGTATATGTACACCTCCGGGCCGCCTGGGGAGCCGCGTCGCTTCAGCATGGAGCTGGTGGCCGAGGTCGTCGCCAAGTTCTGGCTGACGCTGTGGAACACCTACACCTTCTTTGTGACCTACGCCAACCTGGACGGCTGGTCCCCGCAGGTAGCTGCGCCGCCGGTGTCGGAGCGCGACCCGCTGGATCGGTGGGTGCTCAGCGAGCTGCACAGCCTGGTCCGCGACGTGACCCAGGCCTATGAAGGGTATGACGCGCCGGGGGCCACGCGGCCCATCCAGGCCTTTGTGGAGCAGTTGAGCAACTGGTACGTGCGGCTCTCGCGGCGACGCTTCTGGAAGAGCGAGGACGACGCGGATAAGCTCAGCGCCTACGCCACGCTCTATGAATGCCTGGTGACGGTGGCCCATCTGCTCGCGCCGACCATGCCCTTCGTGAGCGAGGCCATCTATCGCAATCTGGTCGCTTCGGTCGATCCCGCTGCGCCGGACAGCGTGCATCTTTCCTCCTGGCCCGGCTACGACGAAGCGTTGATCGATCACAAGCTGATGGAGGATATGGCGCTGGCCCAGCGGTTGGTCAGCCTGGGCCGTGCCGCACGGGAGACCGCCAATCTGCGCGTGCGCCAACCTCTGGCGGAGGCGGCCTTTGCCGTCCGCTCACCGGCGGAGCGGGCAGCGGCCCTGGCGCTGAGCGACCTGATCGCGAGCGAGCTGAACGTCAAGCAGGTTCGGGTGCTGGATGACGCCGCTGCCGTGGTGCACTATCGCCTGAATCCGCTGCCGCAGCTTTTGGGGAAGAAATTCGGCAAGGACTTCCCCCGCGTGCAGAAGGCGCTGCGTGAGGGCGCGCCTGAGGACGTGCGGGCCTGGGCAAGGGCGCTGCTGAGCGGGCAGCCCGTCACGCTGACCCTGGATGGGCAGGATTTCCAGGTGGCTCCTGAGGAGTGCGAGGTGCGGCAGGAAGCCGCTGAAGGCTACGCAGTGGCCGAGGAAGGGGGTTACCTGGCCGCCCTGAGCACCGCGCTCACCGAGGAACTTATCCTGGAAGGGCTGGCGCGCGAGATCGTCCGTCGCATCCAGGCCATGCGCCGCGATGCCGACTTCGAGATCAGTGACCGCATCGTGGTGATGTATCAGGTGTCAGAGCTGCTTTCCAGGGCGATCCATGCCCACGAGGCATATATCGCGGGGGAGACTCTGGCCGATGCGCTGCTGGACCACCCCCCAGAGGACGGCTTCTACAGCCAGGAGTTCACCATCGACGGGGAGATGCTAAAGCTGGGGGTCAAAAAGGTCGGCTAAGGTCGGGTAAACTGGTAGCGGCCCCCGCCACACCGGGGGCCGCTTTTGTTTCGTTCGGCTCAAATTGCCCGGGGAAGAGGACGGCCCGGCAGGCGTGTCCTCTTGCTGATCAGGCGAGAATCGGCCTGGTCAGGCAGGGGTGGGGGCGGTACCCAGCTTGGAGGGGCGCTCGTCCTCGTCGCTGTCTTTGCTGACCACATCCCCGTCTCCAGGAGAGGCCGGGGCGGGCTGCTCCGCCTTGGACCGCTCGGCGGTGACGGGCGTGGGCTGCCCTTCTCCCATCAGGACCAGGAACTCCTCCCTGGTGATGGTCTCCACCTCCAGCAGGCGGTTGGCGATCAGGTCCAGCTTGTCGCGGTGCTCAGTCAGGAGGGTCACCACGCGCTGGTAGGCGCTGTTGACGATGGCGCGCACCTCCTCGTCTATCTCCTCCGCGACGTGCTCGCTGTAGTCCCGTTGCTCGCCGATCTCCCGCCCCAGGAAAACCAGCTCTTCCTTCTGGCCGAAGATCATGGGGCCAAGCTTGCTGCTCATACCGTAGCGGGTTACCATGGAGCGGGCGATGCGGGTCACATGGTCCAGGTCGCTCATGGCCCCGGTGGTGACCTCCCCGAAGACGATCTCTTCTGCGGCGCGCCCGCCCAGAGCGCCGGCGATCTGGTCTCGCAGGCGGCTGGCGCTGACGAAATTGATGTCTTCCTCCGGCATGCTCCAGGTCACGCCGCCGGCCATCCCACGGGGGATGATCGTGACTTTCTGCACCAGATCGCACAACGGCAGCAGATGGAAGGCCACGGCGTGGCCAGCCTCATGGTAGGCCACCAGGCGGCGCTCCTTCTCCGAGATGATGCGGGTTTTGCGCTCCGGGCCAAGGATGACCCGCTCAATGGCCTCCTCGAAATCGCGCTGGGAGATGCTTCGCTTGTTCTTGCGGGCAGCCAGGATGGCCGCTTCGTTGACCGTGTTTTCGATGTCCGCCCCAACAAAGCCAGGGGTCGTCTTGGCCAGCACGCTGAGATCCACGTCGCTGGCCATGGGCTTGCCTTTGACGTGGACTTTAAAGATGGCCTCGCGCCCCCGCAGGTCCGGTCGGTCCAGCACCACACGGCGGTCGAAGCGACCTGGACGCATGAGGGCCGGGTCGAGGATGTCTGGCCGGTTGGTGGCGGCGATGACGATCACGTTGGTGTCGGTGTCGAAGCCATCCATCTCGACCAAAATCTGGTTGAGGGTCTGTTCCCGCTCGTCGTGGCTGCCGCCCAGCCCCGCGCCGCGATGACGCCCCACCGCATCGATCTCGTCCACAAAGACGATGCACGGGCTGTGGCGCTTGGCCTGGTCAAAGAGATCGCGCACGCGGCTGGCGCCCACGCCGACGAACATCTCCACAAACTCGGAGCCTGAGATGCTGAAGAAGGGCACGCCCGCCTCACCGGCCACCGCCTTTGCCAGCAGGGTCTTCCCTGTGCCGGGGCTGCCCACCAGCAGCACCCCTTTGGGAATGCGTGCCCCAAGCTGGATGAATTTTTCCGGCTCCTTCAGGAACTCGACAACTTCGCGCAATTCCTCTTTGGCTTCGTCCACGCCGGCCACGTCGTCAAAGGTGACAGTGGGGTGGTCGCCGCTGAACATGCGGGCGCGACTCTTGCCGAAGGAGAGCGCCTGGTTGTTGGAGCCTTGGGCCTGCCGGAGCATGAGGTAGACGAACCCGCCCAGCAGGAGCAGAGGCAAGATGGTCACCAGCAGGCTGATCCAGGAGGACAGATTACTCGGCGCGCCGTGCTTGATCTCGACCCGCTGCAACTCTTCCGGGTTCACCCCCAGGGCCAGAAGCTGTTCGGGCGCTGGCAGGCTGGGGTCTTTGCGGGATACAGCGGACCGGCCATCCTTATAGAGGATGGTAATCTCGTCATCGACCACCACCATGCTGTCAACGCGCCCGTTGTTGATGTCGCGGACCAGGTCACTGAGGGAAATCTCTGTCGCGCTTGAGCCTCTGTTCCACAGGTTCCAGGTGATGACCAGGATAGCCAGCACGACCAGGATATAGACGAAGATGTTGCGGTACCGTGAGTTGTTCACTGCGAGGCCCTCCAGCACTTGCTCAGGCGGTTGTAAGTGTGTTTCCTGGTATGCCAGTAAGAAACGATCCGGAATTTTGCACGTAACAATACCTGCTCTCTAAGGGGATTATACTGTGGCAGGGGGAAAACACAATGGTAACTGCGAATTTAGAAGACAGAATTCGTTCTTTTGGGGCTAGGAGAACCACGCGCGGAGCACTTCGTACCACAAGGGAATCAGTCCCAGCACGGCCAGCAGGGCGATAAGGGCCAGCACGATGGTCACCGGCTCGAAAAGGCGCTCCTCATCCTCGGCCCGGTAGCGCACGCGCGGCGGCTGCGGTGGCGCTATATCCATGGATTGTGCGACGTAGGGAGGAGGCGTCGCCTCGCGAACCGGGGTCTGGCTGGGCGCGATAGGCGTGGGCGTCCAGGCAGAGGGCGGCTCTACGTAAGGTCGCGCGCCGGGCTGTGTCGGCGGGCTGGACGATGGCTGAGCGGCCTCTCCCCATGACGGTGGCTGGCCCACCGGCCCGGCCAATCCATCGGTGACCCGGTATCCCTGGTTGCGGTAGCTGATCAGGATGCGCCCCAGTTGGTCGGCAGTGCGGTAGCGCGAGGCAGGCTCTTTGGACATGACCTTCAGGATGATCTGTTCGAGCTGGCCGGGGACGGAGGGGTTGAGGTCGGTCACGCGGGGTGGATCATCGCGGATGTGGGCCATCGCCAGCTCTTGCTGGTCCGCCCCGATGAAGGGCAGGCGAGCGGTCAGCATCTCGAAGAGCACGACGCCGATTGAGTACACGTCCGAGGCTGGGGTGGGGCGCTCGCCCTGCGCCTGCTCCGGCGAAAAGTAGTGCGGGCTGCCCCACACCACCTTCTGTCGCTCCCCGATTGCGGCGTCGGTCAGGGCCTGGGCGATGCCGAAATCGGTGACCTTGACCATGTCGCCATCGGCGACGAGGACGTTCTGCGGCTTGACATCTGCGTGGACCAGCCCAGAGCGGTGGGCATAGCCCACCCCGGCGCAGATCTGGATGGCGATATTGAGCGCCCGCTCCACGCTGAACGGACCCTGGGTGCGGATCAGCTTCTTGAGGTCCTGCCCCTCCACGAATTCCATCACGATGTAGTGTGTGTTGCCGTCCTGCCCCACGTCGTGGACTGTGACAATGTTCGGGTGGGCGAGCTTGGCGACGCTGCGTGCCTCGTTACGGAAGCGAGCCAGAAACGAGGGGTCCGTGATCAGGCTGGGGCGCAGGATTTTAACGGCCACTGTGCGGCCCAGCACCTGGTCCACCGCCTTATAGATCACGGCCATGCCGCCGGAGCCTTGTTGCGCGATGAGGCGATAGCGGTTGTTGAGGAGGGTTTCGTAGTTGCTCATGGGCCAGATTGTACACGAAACCTCCAGGGAGACAACAGTGTCTCAGGGTTCGTGCAATGCTGGGGACAAATTTCTTGACAGCAGGCCTGCTCACGTGATACGCTTCATACCAGACAAAACATAGACATGTGCTCCGGTTAAGGTGTCCTTTGCCCCGGATGGCAGGACACAATGGCGAAGTCGGTGCGAGTCCGACGCTGCCCCGCAACGGTATGCCGGTCTGTACCCGGCAAGCCCGGTCGCCCGCCTTAACTCGAGCTCCGAGCCTTCGCGGAGGGGGCGAGGAACTGGGATGGCAACATCCTGAGCGCGCTGACCCGATCAGCCTCTGAAACCGGCCAGGCCTCCGCAAGCCGGTTTTTGTTTTGGCCCTTGGGCAGGGCGAAAGGCCGTAAAAGCGAATGATGGCTCTTCCGTTGCTATGTGCTCGTGAGGTAAGCTTTGGCTTCAATGGGACCCGCATCCTGAAGCGGGTTTCCTTCCGCCTGGAGGCGGGCGAATTCGTTGGCCTGGCAGGGCCGAATGGGGCGGGCAAGTCCAGCCTGCTCAAGGTGCTCAGCGGCCTCTGGCGCGGCGCGGAGGGGCATATCGAGCTGATGGGGCGTCCGCTGGCGGAGCACCAGCCCAGGGAGGTTGCCCGCCTGATCGCGCACGTGCCACAGTCCACTGCCCTGGACTTCCCCTTTACCGTGCGCGAGGTGGTGATGATGGGCCGCAGCCCGCATCTGGGGCGCTTTCAACTGGAAGGCCCCGTTGATCGCGCCGTGGTGGAGCGGGCCATGCGGATCACCGAAGTGCTGCATCTTGCGCCGCGCCTCACCGGCACGCTCAGCGGCGGCGAGCGGCAGCGGGTGCTGATCGCGCGCGCCCTGGCCCAGGAGCCGAAAATCCTGTTTCTGGACGAGCCAACGAGCAACCTCGACATCCGGCATCAACTGGCCTTGCTGGAGCTGGTGCAGTCGCTTGCGCATGAGCAGGGCCTGGGCGTGGTTGCGGCCATCCACGATCTGCCGCTCGTCGCCCGATTCTGTGATCGGGTGGTGTTGATGGCCGATGGGAGGGTGGCAAACGAAGGGCGGCCCGCCGAGGTGTTTGACGCCGAGACGCTGGCCCACATCTTTGGCGTTGAAGTGGCTGTGGAGCCGGAGCCGCTGACCGGCGGCCTGCGCCTGACGCCCGTGCGCCCAACATTTTGAGCCTGTATGAATTGAGCAACTTGCCTGAACGCTTCTGTCGCTCTTTTCCGGCAGGCTGTGTTATAATCCTCCCGATTTTTTGGTGAAAGTGGACCTCGGCGACTCCTGCATTCATCTTGGAGAATCGCTGACATTCTACACTGTCGCAAAAACCGATCTCGCCATAACGTAGCACGGAGTTGATCCGTTTGTGCCTGCCTGTCATTGGGTGTGGAAAGGATAGACCATGGCAAAGAAGTGGGTATACCTTTTTGAAGAAGGTAACGCGAAGATGCGTGATTTGCTGGGCGGCAAGGGGGCCAACCTGGCCGAAATGACCAATCTGGGTCTGCCGGTCCCGCCTGGTTTCACGATCACCACGGAAGCCTGTCTGGCTTACCTGGGCAACAACAACACGTTTCCTGAAGGCCTGTGGGAGCAGGTCCTGCAGGGCATGGAGACGCTGAGCAAGAAGATGGGGCGCAAGTTCGGTGACTCCCAGAACCCCCTGCTGGTCTCCGTCCGGTCCGGCGCGAAGTTCTCCATGCCCGGCATGATGGATACCATCCTGAACCTGGGCCTGAACGACGAAGCGGTGCAGGCCCTGGCGGCCAAGGCCGACGACGAGCGCTTCGCCTGGGACGCCTATCGCCGCCTGGTCCAGATGTTTGGCAAGGTGGTGCTGGATGTCGAGGGCCTGCTTTTTGAGGAGATCATCGAGCAGATCAGGGAATCGGAGGGCGTCAAGACCGATCCCGAAGTCTCCGCCGACGGCTGGAAGCGCGGGGTGGAGGCGTTCAAGCAGCTCATCAAGCGCGAGGCCGGTCAGGAGTTCCCCCAAGACCCCTGGAAGCAGTTGGAGCTGGCCATCGAGGCGGTTTTTAAGTCCTGGAACGGCAAGCGGGCGGTGGATTACCGCAACGCCACCGGCATCTCCCACGACCTGGGCACGGCAGTCAACGTCCAGGCGATGGTATTCGGCAACGTGGGCTGGGATTCTGGCTCTGGCGTGGCCTTTACGCGCAACCCTTCCACGGGCGCCAAAGACCTGTTCGGCGAGTACCTATTCAATGCTCAGGGCGAGGACGTGGTTTCCGGTGCGCGCACACCCAAGGAAGTTCATCAGCTCAAGGAAGAACTTCCGGAGGCCTGGAATACGCTGGTGGGAGTCGCCGAGAAGCTGGAGCAGCACTACCGCGAGATGCAGGACATGGAGTTTACCATTGAGTACGGTAAGCTCTGGATGCTCCAGACCCGTACTGGCAAGCGTACCGCCGCTGCCGAGGTGAAGATCGCGGTGGACATGGTCAGGGAAGGTCTGATCACCAAGGAAGAGGCCGTCCGCCGTATCGAAGCCTTCCAGATCGATCAGTTGCTGCATCCGCATTTCGACGCCGAGGCGCGCAAGGCCGCCGTCTTGCTGGCCAAAGGGCTGAATGCCTCGCCCGGCGCGGCAGTGGGAGTGGTGTACTTTGACGCCGACACTGCCGAGAAGATGGCCAAGGAAGAGGGCAAAGCGGTCATCCTGGTCCGCCCGGAGACGACCCCCGACGACGTGCACGGCATGCTGGCGGCCAAGGGCATCCTGACCCAGCATGGCGGCGCGACCAGCCATGCCGCTGTGGTGGCCCGCCAGTTGGGCAAGCCCTGCGTGGCCGGTTGCGAGGACATTAAGATCGACCTCCGCAAGCGCCAGTTTGCCGTGGACGGCAAGGTCATCAAGGAGGGCGATACCATCTCGCTGGACGGCGCGACAGGGGAGGTCTTTGAAGGCGCGCTGCCCACCGTCGCTCCCAGGTTCGAGGAGCAGGTCGAGCTGAAGACCATCCTGGAGTGGGCCGACGAGATCCGCAAGCTTGAGGTATGGGCCAACGCCGACGACCCGGAGCAGGCGACGCGGGCGCGCAGCTATGGCGCGCAGGGCATCGGCCTGTGCCGCACAGAGCACATGTTCCTGGGGGAGCGCACCGAGAAGTTCCAGGAGGCGATCCTGGCCGAGACCGAGGAGGAGTTCAACCGCGTGCTGGATGAGGTCCTGCTGCCGCTGCAACGCGAGGACTTCTATGGCATCTTCAAGGCGATGGATGGGCTGCCTGTCATCATCCGCCTGCTGGACCCGCCGCTGCACGAGTTCCTGCCCTCGTATGAGGAGCTACTGGTCGAGGTGACCCGCATGGAGGCCACAGGCCAGACCGGCCCTGAATACGAGAAGAAGCGCCGGTTGCTGGCCATTGTCGCCGATATGCAGGAGTTCAACCCCATGCTCGGCCTGCGTGGCTGCCGCCTGGGCCTGATGAAGCCAGGCCTGAACAAGATGCAGGTGCGGGCCATCTTTGAGGCCGCCTGCGACGCTGCCAAAGAAGGGGTGGATGTCCATCCTGAGGTCATGATCCCCCTCACCAGCCACGTCAATGAATTGAAGGCGATCCAGCCATTGCTGGAGGAAGTGGCCAAGCAGGTGATGGAGGAGAAGGGCGTCACCATCAAGTACAAGTTCGGCACGATGATCGAGATACCGCGCGCTTCCCTGACCGCCGACGAGATCGCTGAGGTGGCCCAGTTCTTCAGCTTCGGCACCAACGACCTGACCCAGATGACCTTCGGCATCAGCCGTGACGACGCCGAGCGCAAATTCCTGCTCCAGTACGTTGAGGAAGGCATTCTGCCCAAGAATCCGTTCCAGACCATCGACGAAGATGGCGTGGGGCAGTTGATCTTCATGGGCGTTCAGAAGGGCCGCAGCACCCGGCCCGACCTGGAGGTGGGCATCTGTGGTGAGCACGGCGGTGATCCGCAGAGTATCGATCTCTGTCACCGTGCCGGTCTGAACTACGTGAGCTGCTCGCCGTTCCGCGTGCCGATTGCGCGCCTGGCGGCTGCCCACGCCGCGATGAAGAATAGCCAGTAGGGCTTTACAGACAGGCGCGGGAAAGCTTCGCCAATTCCCGCGCCTTCTTTTTCTATTGACTGATATTACTTTGGAGGAAGAAATGATGACTTATCAGAGCCGCTATGGGCTGGAAAACCACGGCTTCACCAACCTGGAGCGCGAATACTGGAACCTGAGCACGCCCGCGCTCTACGAGCAGATCATCCGCTTTCGGGAGGGCGTGCTCGCCCATCTTGGCCCCGTAGTCGTCAATACCGGCGAGCACACCGGGCGCTCGCCGCGCGACAAGTTCATCGTCCGGGAGCCTTCTACCGAGAAGGACATCTGGTGGGGAGCGGTTAACCGCCCGATTGACAGCACGCATTTTGAGGGGCTGAAGCAGCGCCTGCTGGCTTATTTCCAGAATCGCGCCGCCTTCGTGCAGGACCTCTACGTGGGGCAGGACCCGGCCTATCGCATTCCCATTCGGGTGATCACCGAGACGGCCTGGCATAACCTGTTCGCTCGCAACATGTTTGTGATCCCCAGGCGAGAAGAGCTGGAAGATCATATTCCAGAGTATACGGTCATCGATGCCCCGTCCTTCCATGCGCTGCCCCAACTGGACCACGTCAACTCCTCGGCTTTCATCCTGGTCAATTTCGCGGAGAAGCTGGTGTTGATCGGTGGCACCAGCTACGCCGGGGAGATCAAGAAGTCGGTCTTCACCATCCTGAACTTCCTGCTGCCCCTCAAGGGCGTCCTGCCCATGCACTGTTCCGCCAATTACGGGAAAGACGAGGATGATGTGGCCGTCTTCTTCGGCCTTTCCGGCACCGGCAAGACCACCCTCTCCGCTGATGCCACGCGCACCCTGATCGGGGACGACGAGCATGGCTGGTCAGAGCGGGGTGTCTTCAACTTTGAGGGTGGGTGCTACGCCAAGGTGATCCGGCTCGATCCGCAGGGCGAGCCGGAGATCTACCAGGCCACCCGGCGTTTTGGCACCATCCTGGAGAACGTGGTGATCGATGCCAGCACACGGCGCGTTGACCTCAACGACAGCACCCACACGGAGAATACCCGCGCCTCCTATCCCCTGGGTTACATCCCAAACGCTTCTGAGAGCGGCATGGCGGGCCATCCCAGGCACATCTTCTTTCTGACGGCGGATGCCTTTGGCGTGCTGCCGCCGATCAGCAGGCTCACCCCGGAGCAGGCGCAATACCATTTCCTGGCCGGGTATACGGCCAAGGTGGCTGGCACGGAAAAGGGCCTGGATACCGAGCCACAGGCCACCTTCAGCGCGTGTTTTGGCGCGCCGTTCATGGCGCTGCATCCCAACCGGTACGCCAGCCTGCTCCGTGAGAAGATCGAGAAGCACCGCCCCCATGTCTGGCTGGTCAATACCGGCTGGACCGGCGGCCCTTATGGGGTAGGGCATCGCATGAAGCTGGCCCATACGCGGGCGATGATGCGGGCCGCCCTCAGCGGCCAGTTGGACGATGTGCCCACCTGGGCCGACCCGGTATTTGGGGTGCAGGTTCCAGAGCGGGTTCCGGACGTGCCCCCGGAGGTGTTGAAACCGCGCGAAACCTGGGCGGACAAAGCGGCTTACGACGCCCAGGCGGCCAGGCTGGCCCGGCTTTTCCATGAAAACTTCGCCAAATTCGACTCCGAAGTGTCGGAGGCTGTGCGGAACGCCGGGCCTCGGCGTGCGTAGCTGTGGCTGGTGGCCGGAGGACTGCCCGGCCTGTGCGCAGTCAGTCATCCGGGCCTGAAGCGGTGGCGGTGATCAGCCCTCCTGTAGCCAGGCTCCGACCTCCTGCCGTGTGGGTAGGGAGTCTGTTGCGCCGGGGCGGGTGACGCTGATGGCTGCGGCGGCGCTGGCAAAGCGGATGGCATCGGCCAGGGGTTGGGCTTCGGCCAGCGCCACGGCCAGCCCGCCGTTGAAGGCATCCCCTGCGCCGGTCGTATCCACCACTGTTTCGACCTTGAAGGCGGGGAAGCGCTGCGTGCCATTCTCGTCGCAGAGCAGCACCCCTTTGCTGCCCAGCGTCAGCACGACCGTGTTGGCCCCGTGCTCGCGCAGTGCCAGGGCGGCGCTTTCCGCGTCCCGGCTGGAGACCCCCGCGATGATCTCCGCCTCGGTCTGATTGGGGGTGATGATGTCCACCAGGGCCAGCACGTCCTGGGAGAGGGGCTGGCCGGGGGCCGGGTTCAGGATGGTCTGCACGCCGTGCTGGCGGGCGACCTGTAATGCGCGGACCACCGTCTCCAGTGGCGTTTCCAGTTGAGCCAGCAGCACGTGGGACCTGGCGATGGCGGCCTCGGCGCGCTCCACATCCTGGGGGGAGAGCCGCCAGTTTGCCCCGGAAGCCACCACGATCATGTTTTCCCCCGCGTCGTCCACCAGGATCGTGGCGACTCCGGTGGGATGATCGGCATCACGGATTACATGGGTGGTGTCCATGTTCTCCTTTTCCCACACATCCAGCGCCATCTGCCCAAACATATCCTCTCCGATGCGGCCAATGAAGGTCACCTGCGCGCCGAGGCGTGCTGCCGCCACCGCCTGGTTGGACCCCTTGCCGCCCGGCCCCGTCTTGAAGCCTTTGCCCAGGATGGTCTCGCCGGGCTGGGGCATGCGCGGCGTAAAGGTGACCAGGTCGGTGTTGTAGCTGCCCACAACCGTAATACGGGATTGGCCCACGGGACTGTCACTCCTTCGTGCATGCGCAAGCGGCTCAGACGCCACCCAATTTACTCCGCCCTCGCCCGGCGCGCAAAGGGGCGGCACTGTGGGCCGCCCCTGAGGTTTGCAGGAGAGCCTGGCAGGACCTATTCGAACAACTCTGGGTACAGGATGCGGGCCATATCCTCCACGCCGTCAACCACATACTGGCTGACCGCGCTCAAATGCGCGTCGTTGCCCACCACCAGCGCCTCGTTCTGCACGGCCTGCAGGCCATGCACGGCTTCCTCCGCCAGCCAGGCTTCCACATCCACCCAGGAGGAGAATACGATCACCTCGGGGTCCAGGCCGAGCAGGGTTTCGGCGTCCACCTGGCTCCAGTCTTGCAGGCCGCCCGCGCAGGCCGCGTTGACCCCGCCGGCGCGGGTGATGATGTCGTCCAGGGTGGTGCGGCAGCCGGCGATCCAGTTGTCGGTGGAGAGGTAGACGACGCTGACGGGTGTCTCGACCTCTGCCACGGCGCTGGCGACGGCCTCCAGCCGGTCTGTGAGCGAGCCGAGTAGAGCCTGGGCCGTGGCCCGCGCCCCGATCACATCGCCGACGAAGGCCAGGTTATCCAGCATGGCGGCGACGTTGTTGAAGTCGCCAACGGCGATGATGTTCGTTCCGGCCTCGCGCAGTTGGGCGAGGACCGCTTCGTCGGTGAACGTTGCGGCAAAGATGAGGTCAGGCTCCAGGGCCAGTAACTGTTCGGGGTCGGCCTGGACGCGCGTCTCGGTGAAGCGGCTCAAAAGCTCGGTCTCCGCCAGATTGCTGATCGAGGGGTCATCCACCAGGTAGGTCAGCCCGACGAGGCGTTCTGGCTCGTCGGCCAGCAGCGCCGCCAGCATCTCGTCCGTGCCCAGCGTCAGGCTGGCGATCCGTTGGGGGCGCGTTTCCAGGGTCACCGCGTTGCCCAGGGCGTCGGTCACCGTCATGGGATAGGCGGGGTAGCGCTCCGGGTACAGGAGGCTGGCGACATCGGCCACGCCCTCGGCGATGAAGTGGCTGGTCGTGGTGAGGTGTGCGTCATTCACCGGGTGGACGCGCCCGCTTTGGACGGCGCTGAGGCCGGAATAGACCGGGTTGCTGCGGAAGCTCTCCACGAAGGTGGGGTCCCACGGCGTCCAGCCACTCAGCAGGATGACATCCGGGTCCTGCTCCAGGATGAACTCGTCGCCGAGCGGCTCGAACTGGGAGACCCCGGCCTCGGCGGCCACGTCGATGCCGCCTGCCGCCGCGATGACCTCCGAGATGGTGGAGGGCGAGCCGCTGGTGTAGTTGCCCGGCGTCAGGTACAGCACACGGAGGGGATCAACCCCGGCGACGGCTTCCGCCACCGCCTGGAGCTGGGCGTTCATCTCCGCAATGCGCGCTGCTGCGGCCTCTTCTGCCCCCACCAGCTCGCCCAGCAGGCTGATCGTCTCCCGAATCGCCTGCAAGCCCACGGGCGTCGGCGTCATGAAGACGGCCAGCCCGGCGTCGCGGAGCTGTTGTACGACGGCGGGGTCGGTCCAGGTGGCGACGAGGATCAGGTCGGGGTCCAGGCTGATCAGCAGTTCGGGGTCGGCGGTCAGGGCATGCGGGATGCTGCCGGCCAGCGCCGCCACGTTGCTGATGCCGGGGTCTGTGGCAAAGGTGCTGACTCCGATCAGGCGGTCTGGCTCGATCAGAGAGAGCAGGATTTCATCTGAGGCCAGGGTCACGCTGGCGATGCGGGTAGGGGGGGCCTCCAGTGTGACCTCGGTCCCTCCGGCGTCGGTGAGCGTGCGCGGCCATGTGCCCTCCTGGGCCAGCGCGGGCGCGGGCGTGCCAGCGAGGCCCGTGCTCAAAGCGAGGGCGATCAATAGCAGAACGATGGACTTGGGGGTGGACATGAGACTACGGCCTCCTTTGTTGGGGTGGTAGATGCGGGCGAGTGACATTACAGCGAGACCATGTGACGCCGGTTGCGCCACAGGAGGAACAGGAAAAACGGCGCGCCGAGCATGGCGGTGATCAGCCCGACCTGGATTTCCGCCGGTTGGATGAGCAGCCGGGCCAGGGTATCGCACAGGACCAGGAACACCGCGCCGCCCAGGGCGCTGGCGGGCAGCAAGAGGCGGTGATCCGGGCCGATGACCAGCCGCAGGGCGTGCGGCACGATGAGGCCCACGAAGCCGATGCCCCCGGCGATGCTGACCGCTGCGCCGGTCAACAAGGAGGACAGCGCCAGCAGGATGAGGCGAGTCCGTCCCACGTTGACGCCCAGGCCCTGGGCCGTCTCCTCGCCGAGCAGGAGCAGGTTGAGGTCCCGGCTGAAGGCGTAGAGCAGCACGGCGCTGACCGCGATGGGCAGGACGATGACTTGCAGGTGAGGCAGTCCGCGTCCGCGCAGGCCGCCCACCAGCCAGGTCAGGATGGCCTGCATCTCGCCGTACTCGGCCCCCAGCAGCATGATCGACGACGTTGTTGCGCCCAGGAAGGAATTCAACGCCACGCCGGCCAGGAGCAGCGTGGGGACCTGGGTACGCCCCTGAACCAGTGACAGCAGGTAGACGGTGGTGGCGGCGGCCATCCCCCCGACAAAGGCAAAGAAGGGAAGGGTCCACAGATCTCCTGCGGCAAGGCCAGCCGTCAGGGCGATCACCGCCCCCAGCGCGCCCCCCGCGCTCACGCCGATGATGCCCGGCTCCGCCAGGGGGTTGCGGAAGATGCCCTGCATCACCGCCCCGGAGACGGCCAGCGCCGACCCTACCAGCGCGCCGACCAGGGCGCGCGGCAGCCGCACCATGTTGACGATGCGCATCTCTGCATCGCTGAAGTCCCCCATGCCCGGCACGCCAAGGCCCTTGAGCAGAATGCGGGCCACGTCGTCGTAGGGGATGTTGGAGGAGCCGCTGGCCACTGAGAGCGTGATCGCCACCAGCAGCAGCAACAGCAGCACACCGCTGACCAGCAGCAGGCGCACGCCAATTGGGCGGTCTGCCAGGGCAAAGGGGGGGTGTTGTTCTCGTCCGCCGGATAACAAGGCCCGCTCCACAGGTCTGTGCGCGGGGCGGGGCCGGATAGAAAAACCCGGTCGCCTGTAGACCGGGGTAAGCGCGTCCGTTGCGACGCGACTCGTGACCACCGACGGTCACAGTTCCTCACCCCACTCCGCGAAGGCTGGAACTCAAGTCAAGGCGGGCGACCGGGCTTGCCGGGATACAGACCGGCTTACCGTTGCGGGGCAGCGTCGGACTTGCACCGACTTCGCCATTGTGTCCTGCCATCCGGGGCAAAGGACACCTTGACCGGAGTTTAGGCTATGTGTTTTGCGCTTAAACTGTAGCACCGGGGCGAGGGACTGTCAAGATTCTGGCGCACTGGATCGCCCGCCTTGTTGGGGGACCCTGCTGATTGCCCGGCGGCCCTGCTCCGGCTGGCCTGGAGCTGTGCCTGAGGATTCCCGTCAGCCGAATTGGTGATGTGTAGCACTTTCGCAACTCCTGGGTGTGCCCTTATGTTAGTGTCAGCGCGGGACTGATAACGGGGCCTGCATAGTGTGGCCACAGCCGTGGGATGCGGGCAGCCCTGGGGGATGCTTGGCACACGCATTTCCGCCTGGCCAGATGATGGGTGAGGGGTGTCCTCTGGTGCGCCGTAACCCGGTATGGGGGGCTGCGGAGGCGGGGCGCTGCTGACAGGTAGGTCACCTGCTCCCTGTCGCCTTCGGTCGTGTGACTGCCGCGTATGTCTCATCTTCTTGAGTGTGAGGTAACGCTATGACCAGTTCTGAAGTCGTCACCCACGATGTCATCGTCGTGGGCGCCGGCCTTGCCGGAACGTGGGCCGCCATGATCGCCAGCCAGCAGGGGGTCAGGGATATCGGCGTGCTCTCCAAGATTCATCCGCTGCGTTCCCACAGCGGGGCGGCGCAAGGGGGCATTGCCGGGGCGCTCAACAATGTGCGGCCTGTGCCGGGTACCGGGCCGCGCGGCCCGCTGGAGCAGCTTCCCCCCGGCGACGAACCCGCCGATAGCTGGGAGCTGCACATGTTCGACACGATCAAAGGCTCCGACTGGCTGGGGGACCAGGATGCCATCGAGATCATGGTGAAGGAGGCCCCGCAGATCATCTACGCCTACGAGCACATGGGCTGCGTCTTCAGCCGGACTCCCGATGGCCGGATCGCTCAGCGCCGCTTCGGCGGACACAGCGCGCCGCGCGCCAATTATGCCGCCGACTGGACCGGCCACGTGCTGCTGCACACCATCCATGAGCAGGCGCTCAAGCATGGCGTCCGTTTCTACAGCGAATGGTACGCCATGGACCTCATCATCGAGGACAATATCTGTCGCGGCCTGGTCGCCATGGACATCCTGACCGGCCAGCTTCACATCATGCGGGCTAAAGCGGTGGTGTTCGGGACGGGGGGGTATGGCCGGGCCTGGAAGATCACCTCCAACGCCCTGGCCAACACAGGTGATGGCGTGGCTATAGCCTACGGGGCGGGCGTGCCGCTCATGGATATGGAGTTCGTGCAGTTCCACCCCACGGGGCTGTACCAGCACGGCATTCTGATGAGCGAGGCGTGCCGTGGGGAAGGGGGATACCTCCTCAACGGCAGGGGCGAGCGCTTTATGGAGAAATACGCGCCGGACAAGATGGAGCTGGCTCCGCGCGATCTGGTCAGCCGCTCCGAACAGACGGAGATTGACGAGGGGCGCGGCGCGGAGGAGGACGGCCAGGCCATTTACCTGGACATGCGTCACCTGGGACGCGAGAAAATCCTGGAGCGCCTGCCCCAGGTGCGGGATATTGCTTTGAACTTTGCTGGGGTCGATATCATCGATAGCCCGGTTCCCATTCAGCCGACGGCCCATTACAGCATGGGGGGCATTCCCACCGACGTGAACGGCCAGGTTATCGCGGACGCCCAGGGTACGCCGGTGGTGGGGTTTTACGCAGCCGGGGAGTGCGCCTGCGTGAGCGTGCACGGCGCGAACCGCCTGGGGACCAACAGCCTGCTGGAAGCCTCCGTCTTTGGTCGCCGCGCCGGGTATGCAGTGGCCGAGTTTATCAAGAGCGGCGCGCAGCTCCAGCCGATCACCGGCGACCCCATCGAGCGCAGCCGACAGCGCATCAGCCGCTTGATGGATTCCTCGGCTGACGGCAGGGCGGGTTCGTGGTCCGCCGTGGCGCAGGAGCTTAAGACCACCATGATGCAGAACTGCGGCATCTTCCGCGATGCGGCCCGGCTGAAGATCGCCCTCGACGATGTCAAACGCCTGCAGGAGCGCTTCCGGCACGTGCGGGTGATGGATAGAGGCAGCCGCTTCAACACGGATGTGCTGGGCGCGCTGGAGACGGAACATCTGTTGGCCTTCAGCGAGGTGGTTGTTGCCAGCGCCCTGGCCCGGACCGAGAGTCGTGGCGCGCACTACCGGACGGATTATGCCCGGCGCGACGACGAAAACTGGCTCAAACACACGATGGCGCACAGGGGCGAGGACGGCACCCCGCAACTGAGCTACAAGAGCGTCAATATCGACTGGGAGAAATACCCACCCCAGGAGCGCAAGTACTGAGCTTGCCCTGTGGCTGCCCCCTTACGTCGTCAGCCCGGTATACCGGTGTGAAAGGAGACACCCTGTTTCATGTCCCACAACGGTTCCCAGCAAATGGCCATCCTGCGCATCCAGCGCTTTAACCCGGATGTGGACAAAAAGCCGCATTTCCAGGAATTCCAGGTGGCACTGAAGAAGGGCCAGACGGTCCTGGATGCGCTGCACGAGATCAAGGAAACCCAGGATGGCAGCCTGACCTTCCGGCGTTCCTGTCGCCATGCCATTTGCGGCAGTTGCGCCATGAACGTCAACGGTAAGAACATGCTGGTCTGCGAGACTCCCCTGCGGGCCAACCTGGACCGCAACAGTCGGATCACAATCCGCCCGCTGCCCTACCTGCCTGTCATCAAGGACCTGGTGGTGGACCGCAGCAGCTTTTGGGAGCAGTACCTGCGTGTGAAGCCCTGGCTGATCCCGCCTGCTGATGTTCCGGAGAAGGAGTTCCGGATGAGTCCGGAAGAGGTCGCCGCGCTCCGGGACGCCGAAAAGTGCATCATGTGCGGCGCTTGTTACTCGGCCTGCCAGATCGTCGCCCTGAACAAGCACTACATCGGCCCCCATGCCCTGCTCAAGGCTTTCCTGCGGGTGTTGGACCCGCGTGATAGCGCGCCTGCCGAACGGCTGGCGGAGGTGAGCGAGGATGACGGGGTCTACCGCTGCCGCACGATCTTCAACTGCATTGATGCCTGCCCGAAGAACCTGAACCCCACCGAGGCCATCGAGACATTGCGTAAGCTGGCCCAGAAAAGGCTGGCCTTCGAGGCGGCGCGCGCCGAGCGGCAGCGGCACCTCAATGAGCCGGTGGCGGGCAGGGAACCTGCCGGCCAGCGGAACGTGCCCGCCTGAGAGGAGTTTGCCATGTACACCAGCACAGGGTTTATCAGCTTTTTCCTGCGCCGCCTGACCGGTGTGGCGCTGGTGATTTACCTCGGCCTGCATATCCTGGCCATCGGCTCGGTCAACGGGGGGCCGGAGTCCTTCAACGCCACCATGAACTTCTTGCAGTCGCCCATCTTCAAGCTGGCGGAGGTCGCTTTGCTGGCAGCGGTTGTCTACCATGCCTTTGACGGCATCCGGCTGCTGATTGTGCACTACTTCAACGTCACGGAATACCGCAAGAGCCTGTTCTACGCCGCGTTTGCCGTCTCGGTCATCCTGACCATTGCCGGTGGCCTGCCGATCTTGCTGTTTGCATTGGAGGGGTAGAGAGCCATGATGCGTGTTTTTCAATTGCAGCGGCTCAGCGCCATTGCTTTGCTGGTCTTCCTCACCATCCACATGATCGTGGTGCACTACCCGCCGTTCCACATTGATTTCAGCCGGATTCTGGAGCGCCTGGCCGACCCGCTGTGGAAAGCGGTTGATGTCGCCTTCCTCTTCGTCGTGTTGGTGCACGCCCTGACAGGCGCGTATGTGGTGCTCACCGACGTGCAGCGCTTCTACCCGTACAAGCGGGTGCTGGTTGGCGCGGCGGTCATCCTGGGTGTGGTCGCCTTCCTCTACGGCACACAGACCATCCTGGCCTTCCAGCCGCCAGCGTAGCGTAACCCGGCGAGATCGCGGAGCAGCTATCAGGATGTCCCGGCGTACGCTGCGGACATCCTTGATTTTACCGGGCTGTGCAGGGCCACTCTTGTGAGTCTGGCTCGTTCGGAGCGAGTGCTGTGCTGCATTCTGCGCGGTGACTGCTCTATTGCTGCCGCTGGATAGCAGTCATGCGGCCTGGAAGCTGGTATACTCTCGGCATTTGCGCGGCCCGTAGCTGCTTCTTCTGGATGGGGATTCGATGCAGGATGCTGTCTGGCTGAAGAAACAGGCGCAGCTTACCGTGGAGCGCCTGCTTCCCCGACTAGAGCCAGTTTTGACTGATCCCGCCGATCGCGAGGCCTTTAACCGGCGGTTCAAAGCGCATTTTCCCAGGGCCTTTGGCCTGCTCTATACGTTGTACGGCTCCCAATACGATTTCTTCTACCACCTGGAGCGGATCGCGGTTGCCATGGCCGAGGCCTATGTGGCCCGCGCCCCCGACCTGAAGGCGCTCGACCAGCAGCGTGAGTCTGATCCACTCTGGTTTCAGGGGGAGCATATGGTGGGCGGCGTGTGCTATGTGGACCTCTTCGCTGGCGACCTCCAGGGCGTGCGCGCCAGGATTCCCTATTTCAAAGAGTTGGGGCTTACCTACCTGCACCTGATGCCGTTCTTCCGCACGCCTGAGGAGAACAACGACGGCGGCTATGCGGTGAGCAGTTACCGCGAAGTCAACCCGGCGCTGGGCACGATGGCGGACCTGGCCAGGCTGGCCTCCGAGTTGCGTGAGCACGGCATCAGCCTGGTGGTGGACTTTGTGTTCAACCACACGTCCGATGAGCATGAATGGGCACGGCGCGCGCTGGCGGGGGAGGAGGTGTACCAGGCCTACTACTGGATGTTTGACGACCGGACGCTGCCCGATCTCTACGAGCAAAATCTGCGGGAGATCTTCCCGGAGCAGGACCCAGGCAGTTTTACCTACCGACCGGAGATCGGGAAGTGGGTGTGGACGACCTTTCGACGGTTCCAGTGGGACCTCAACTATGCCAATCCGGCGGTCTTCACCGCCATGCTTGAGGAGATGCTCTTCCTGGCCAATCAGGGGGTGGAGGTCCTGCGCCTGGATGCGGTGGCCTTCCTCTGGAAGGAGATGGGCACTACCTGTGAGAACCTGCCCCAAGCGCACATGATTATCCAGGCCTTCAATGCGCTGGGGCGTATCGCGGCCCCGGCGATGGTTTTCAAGTCGGAGGCCATTGTGCACCCGGACTTCGTCGCCTCCTATATCGATCAGGAGGAGTGCCAGCTCTCCTACAACCCGACGCTGATGAACCTGCTGTGGGAGGCGCTGGCTACCCGCCAGGTCAAATTGCTGCGGCACTCCATGCAGAAGCGCTTTGCCATCCCGCCGGCGTGCTCCTGGGTCAACTACGTGCGCTGTCACGACGACATTGGCTGGAGCTTTGCCGATGAGGATGCCGCTGAAGTGGGCATCAACGACGGATTTGCGCACCGCCAGTTCTTGAATGCCTTTTACACAGGGCGTTTCCCCGGCAGCTTCGCCACCGGCCTGCCCTTCAATTTCAATCCGCGCACGCTGGATATGCGGATTTCCGGCACAACGGCTTCGCTGGCCGGGCTGGAGCAGGCGCTTAAGTTGCAGAACGCTCTCTACGAAGAGCACGCTATCCGGCGTATTCTGCTGATCCACAGCGTCATCTTGAGCGTTGGGGGCATTCCCCTTATTTATCTGGGGGACGAGATCGCCACGCCGAACGATTACAGCTATCTGCGCGACTCGGCCAGGTCCGTGGACAGCCGATGGGCGCATCGTCCCCGTTTCGATTGGGAGCGCGCAGCCCGGCGGTTTGACCCCGCCACCGTGGAAGGCCGCGTCTTCCAGAATCTGAGCCGCCTGATCCAGATTCGCAAGCAATGGCCCGCTTTTGCCAACGGCCAGACGCGCTTTTTTGACACGGGCAATCCCGCCGTGCTGGGTTATGTGCGGCATGGTCAGGTGCTCGTGCTGGCCAATTTTTCTGAGTTCGAGCAGCGGGTCGTCCGCGAGGCGCTGGCTGCTCACTGGCCCATTCCCGAAGCCCCCGTCGACCGGGTGGCAGAGCAGCCTCAGCCCATCAGCGATGCCCTTACCCTTGCCCCCTATCAGTTTGTGTGGCTTGTGGGACGTTGAGCCACCCCCTGTTGCCCACCGCCGCGCCGGCCACTGGTCACTTGTTCCCAATGTCTCAAAGTGGATTATGTGGTATGCTGCGTAAAGGGGTTAACAGCACGACCAGGCAGGGTTGAGGGTGCGAGGATGGACGAGGCGACGGGACTTCCCTGGGTGATTGAGCTGCGAATTCCAAGCGTGCCCAGCGTGGCCAAGCTACGGATCATGGAGCGCGCGGTGGTGGGGCGCGCGGATAAGGCGAACGCCGTCTACCCCGATCTGGATCTCACGCCCTGGGGTGCGGCGGAGCTGGATATTGCGCCTGAACACGTCGCCATTTATCCCCAGGAGGATCACCTGTGCCTGGAGGATTTGGGGAGCGGCAAGCCGACGCTCTTGAACGGCGTGCGGCTGGAGCCAAACGCTACCCATCGCCTGGAGCACGGCGACGACTTGCATCTTGGCGCGCTGCACCTGCAAGTGCGGGTTATCGCGTCGCCGACGTATGGCAGTGTAGTTCGTGCGCAGCCGGGGCTGAGCATCCCGGAGGAAGGCGTTCCCCCTCGCGGTCAAATCGTGCTGATCGTGGAGGACGATCCGGAGGCCAGCGAGATCTTCCGACTCATCCTGGAGCGCGCCGGGTTCACCACACGTATCTGTCGCGAGGTGGTGAGCGCGATCCGGGTCCTCAATACCGAAGCCCCCAGTGCCATTCTGCTGGATTTGATGCTGCCCGACGTGCACGGGCTTGAGTTGTGCCGCTACGTGCGCCGGGATATTGAGCAGCGCGAGACCCCGATCATTGTCGTCAGTGCGGTGGTCACCCAGGCCAGCATCGCCCAGGCGATGGAAGCCGGGGCCGACGTGTTCCTGGGCAAGCCGGTCAGTATGCACGAGCTGGTGAGGGTTGTCTCCGCGCTGATCAAGTGGTATGAGGGCAAGAAGCCTTCCCTGCAAACCAAGCGCCTGGATGACTCGGCTGTCCTGCAATCGATTCCTGCCCATGTGCGGCGGGACGCGATGGTATTCTTTGTGGCCGGTCATCAGGAGCCGATTGCGGTTGTGGTGCCCAGGCGCATCACGCTGGGGCGGCGCAGTGGGAGCGGCGGGGGCGTCTCCTCCCGCCATCACATCGATCTGGACCGCTACGGCGCGTTCGACGCGGGGGTCTCGCGCGTCCACGCGGCCATCCACAGAGAGGAAGACGGTTTTTACGTCGAGGACCTGGGCAGCAGCAACGGCACCTGGGTGGACGAAGAGCGCGTCTATCCGCATCAGCGGCATGTCCTGCAGAACGCCAGCGAGATACGCCTGGGCGGGCTGCACCTGCGCACCTTTTTCTTTACCGAGGACGATGAAGACGTGCTCGGTGCTCCACCGGAATGACCTCCGCTCCATCTCAGCGGGGCGTTTCTTCAGCCTATACAGCTAAATGATGGCGTAGTATCATTGGTAGCGACCGGGTGAGCGTTTTCTTACCCGCAATCGGCCTCTCTGGCAGCGCCCAACTTGTCGGAGGGCTGGGGAAAAGGTAGTATGGTGTCTAATTTGCCGCGTGGCGCTCCGCGCCCTGCTTACACGGGAGCCACCTCCATAATGACCTGGACGTACGGGGAAGCCCTCGACTATCTGTACAGCTTCATCAATTACGAAGTGCGCCGTCAGGTGCGCTACGCCCCTGAGGTGATGAACCTGGACCGCCCGCTTCGCCTGCTGGAGGGCCTGGGCAACCCCCACCTGCAATACCCGATCATTCACATTACCGGGACGAAAGGGAAAGGCTCGGTGGGGGCCTATTGCTGGGCCGCGTTGCAGGCGGCGGGCCTGCGAGCGGGGCTGTATACGTCCCCGCATTTGCAGGACTTCCGGGAGCGCATCCGGGTCCAGGAGGAGATGATCGGCAAAGAAGCGCTTGCCGACCTGTTGGCGGAGATCAAGCCGGTGGCAGACGGCATCGAGGGATTGACCTGGTTCGAGCTTACGACGGCCCTGGCCTTTCTCCATTTTGCCCGGCAGGGGGTCGATGCGGTGGTCTGCGAGGTGGGCCTGGGCGGGCGGCTGGATGCCACCAACGTCGTGCAGCCGCTGGTCTCGGTGATCACCAGCCTGAGTTACGATCACACTTACCTGCTGGGCAATACCCTGGCCGAGATCGCGACCGAAAAGGCGGGGATCATCAAGCCGGGTGTGCCTGTGGTGAGCGCACCGCAGGAGGCCGAAGCGGAGGCCGTCCTGTTACAGATCGCCGAGGAGCGCCATGCGCCGCTGACGCTGATCGGGCGGGACTGGTGCTGTGAGGCTGGCCAGAGCACGCGCTACGGACAGTGGTTCCGCGCTGGCCCGGCTGGGGAATCCCTCCGTGACTACTGGACTCCGCTCGTCGGGCGGCACCAGGCTATTAATGCCACGGTGGCTCTGGCGACCCTGAGGCTGGCCCAACAGGGTGGGCTGAGCCTGCCTTCGGAGGCCATCGAGATGGGAGTGCGGTTTGTAGATTGGCCGGGGCGGTTCGAAGTGGTGGGGGAGCGCCCCTGGATCGTCCTGGATGCGGCGCACAACGGGGCCTCCGCGCGGTGCCTGGTTGAGTCTGTGGAAGCGGTCTTCCCGGAGGTGCGCAACCGCACGCTGATCTTTGGGGCCTCGGCGGATAAGGATGTGGTCAGTATGTTCAGGGCGCTTCTGCCTGCCATGTCCCACGTGATCCTGGCGCAGGCCGTCCATCCGCGCGCTTTGCCGCCGGAAACCCTGGCGGAGCAGGTGGCCAGCGTGGGTTTTGCGGGCACGGTGGAGCAGGTTCCCGTGGTTGCCGAGGCGTTACAGCGGGCGCGCCAGCAGGCCGACGAGGAGGGCCTGATCGTGGTTGCGGGTTCCCTGTTCATCGTGGGGGAGGCGCGGGATGTGCTGGGCTTAGCGCCAGGCCACGCTGCATACTGTGATTCCCATATGGTTCGGCAGTTACAGGCATACTGATGCATAGCCGTTGCAGACGGCAAACGGAATGAGAAGCGATGTTCATCATGGGGTATGGGGAAAACGACTTCTATAACGTGAAGGATGCTGAGCCAGACGAGACCGGCCTGATCGAAGCTGCCCTGGTTCCGCTGCGCGACCTGGTCGTTTACCCCAACATGGTCACGCCCCTGTTCGTCGGGCGCGAGGCCTCCTTACAGGCCATCCAGGCCGCCCAGGCCGCCGGGGAAACAGTTATCGGCGTTGCGCAGATGGACCCCGGCATCCCGGCCCCGACACCGGACGACCTCTTCGACATTGGGACCGAGATGGCGATGGGACGGGTGATGCGCATGCCCGATGGCACTGCCAGCGTCCTGGCGCAGGGAAGGCGGCGTGTGGAGATCGTGGAGTACACCGCCGTCAAGCCCTATATGCGTGTGCGCGCGCGCCCGTTGGAAGAGGCCGGGCCGGGCCAGGTATCCCGCCAGACAAAGGCCCATATGCGGGCTGTGCTGGCGCTGTTTGAGAAGTGCGTGCGGCTCAACCATAACATCCCCGAAGAGGCCTACATCTACGTCATCAACATTGACGAGCCGGGCTGGCTGGCCGATGCTATCGCCTCGATTCTCAGCCTGTCCCTGGAAGAGCGCCAGACGATCCTGGAGATCACCGACCCAGCCGAGCGCCTGCGCAAGGTAGGCATCTACCTGGGGCGCGAGCTGGATGTGCTCCAGCTAGAGGATGAAATTCAGGCCCAGGTGCAGTTGGAAGTGGATCGCGGCCAGCGCGAGATGTTGCTGCGGGAACAGATGCGGGTGATCCAGAACGAGCTGGGCGAGCTGGATGTGTTTCAGCAGGAGATCGACGCCCTGCATGAGCAGATTACCCAGGCCCAGATGCCCGAAGAAGTGGCGGATAAGGCCTACAAGGAGCTGAATCGCCTGGCCATGCTGCCGCCCATGGCCCCGGAGGTGGGCGTCATCCGCACCTATCTCGACTGGCTGATCAGCCTGCCCTGGACTCAGGTCACCGAGGATAACCTGGACATCGCCCATGCGGCTGAAGTTTTGGAAGCGGAGCACTACGGCCTGGAGAAGGCCAAGGAGCGCGTGCTGGAGCACATCGCCGTGCGCAAGCTGGCCCCGGACAAGATGAAAAGCCCCATCCTGTGCTTTGTGGGTCCGCCGGGCACGGGCAAAACCTCGCTGGGGCGCAGCATCGCCACAGCCCTGGGCCGCGAGTTCGTCCGCGTCAGCCTGGGCGGTGTGCGGGACGAGGCCGAGATTCGCGGCCACCGCCGCACCTACATCGGCGCATTGCCGGGGCGGATTATCCAGACGATGCGCCGGGCCAAGACGATCAACCCGGTTTTCATGCTGGATGAGATCGACAAGCTGGGCATGGACTTTCGGGGCGATCCGGCGGCGGCGCTGCTGGAAGTGCTGGACCCGGAGCAGAATCACGCCTATAGCGATCATTACCTGGAAGTGCCTTACGACCTGTCGAAAGTCCTGTTTGTGACGACGGCCAACTACCTGGAACCCGTGCCTCCGGCCTTGCTGGACCGGCTGGAGGTGATCGAGTTCTCCGGCTATACGGAGGAAGACAAGCTGGCCATCGCGCGGCGGTTTCTGGTGCCTCGCCAGTTGGAGGCGCACGGCCTTGGCGACGTGGGTGTGCGCTTTGAGGAAGAGGCGCTGAAGGCCATGATCCGCGATTACACCTTCGAGGCGGGTGTCCGCAACCTGGACCGGGAGATCGCCAACGTCTGCCGCAAGGTCGCCCGCCGTGTGGCCGAAAACAAGCGCTATCCCCGGCGTATTCGCGCCGCGAGCCTGCACCGTTACCTCGGCACGCCGCGTTACACGCACACGCTCGCCGAGGAAAAGGACGAGGTGGGGGTTGCCACAGGGGTCGCCTGGACCGAGGCCGGGGGCGACATCATGGTGATCGAGGCCGTGCTGATGCCCGGCAAGGGCGATCTGCAACTGACCGGCCAGCTTGGCGAGGTGATGCGCGAATCCGGCCAGGCGGCGCTCAGCTATGCCCGCTCTCAGGCGCATGCCCTGGGCATCGACGCAGGGGTATTTGAGGAGACGGATATCCACATCCATATACCTGAGGGCGCTATCCCCAAGGATGGCCCTTCTGCCGGCGTGACGATGGCCGTAGCCCTTATCTCGGCGCTGAGCAGGCGGCCTGTCCGCCGTGAGGCGGCCATGACCGGCGAGATCACCCTGCGGGGGCGCATCCTGCCCGTCGGCGGGGTCAAGGAGAAGGTCCTGGCGGCGCATCGGGCCGGCCTTTCGCTCTTCCTGTTGCCTGCCAAGAACGAGAAGGACCTTGAGGACATTCCACGGCGTGTGCTGCGGGACTTGCGGGTGATTCTGGCGGATCACATCAGTGTTGTGCTGGATCACGTGCTCCTGCCGGCGGATGGAGCCGGCGAAGATAACGCGCGCGAGCGGATGCGTGCTTCTGTTGAGCCACAGCGTGAATATGAATGAGCAGGATATCCAAAAGCTGCTGAGTGAGGGGCGCAAGGCCGATGTCGAATGGCTGCCCGGAAGGGCGCCCATCGAGGACCTTGCGCCAGCGCTGGTGGCAATGGCCAACAGCAACGGCGGCACCTTGCTGCTGGGCGTGGCCCCGCGCACGGACCGGATCGCGGGCGTGGAAGACGTGGAAGCGGCCATCGACCGGGTCATCAGGGCCACGCTGGCCATAACGCCGCCCCTGATCATCCCCTTGCCGCAGCGCGTCCCCTTCGGCCAGTTGACCGTGCTCCTGGTGAATGTCCCCAGGGGCTTGCCGCACGTCTATTCCTACGATGGGCGCTTCCTGGTCCGCGAGGGGACCATCAACCGGGCTATGGATGCCCGCTCCCTGCGAAGGCTGTTGATCGAGCGCGGTGATGTGAGCTATGAGGAGGAGCTTCCTCCCGGCGCGACTCTGGATGACCTGGATTGGGAAAAGGTGGACGCCTATGCCGCCAGCCTGGATGGGCTGAGCGGGCTTTCTCCCAAAGAGGTTTTGCTGAAGCGAGGATGTCTGGTTCAGCAGGGCGATGGTCCGCTCCAACCCACCCACGCCGGGATTCTGCTGTTTGGCAAGGAGCCGCAGCGGTTCATCCGGGGTTCTGAGATCACGGCGGCCCGTTTCGCCGGCACAGAAATGGGGGATACCTTCACGCGGCAGGATATCGGCGGCACGCTCCCGGAGCAGTTGCGCCGCGCCCAGACCTTTCTGGCGGATAACCTGCGCAAGCAGGTGCAGATCAGGCAGTCGATGGCCCGCGATGAGCAATTCGAGTATCCGCTGGAGGCCGCGCGTGAGGTGGTGGTCAACGCCGTGGCCCACCGCGATTACAGTATCCAGGGCGATGGCGTGCGGTTGTATATCTTCTCCGACCACATGGAGGTGACCAGCCCCGGTGGGTTGCCCGGCCCGGTCACGGTGGATAACATTGTCGATGAGCGATTCTCCCGCAACCCGATCATCGTGCAGGTGCTTTCCGATATGGGGTTTATCGAGCGCCTGGGTTATGGCATCGACCGCGTCTACGCCCTGATGAGGCAGCACGGCCTGCCCCCTCCTGTTTTTGAGGAGACAGCCGGCGGTGTGCGGGTGACGTTGCGCAACGTGCAGGCAGCCCAGCCAGCCAGTGAGTTCGGCACAGATTTCGGCTTTGGCGGCGTCTTCCGGGATCACGAGGTAAATCCGCGCCAGGAGCTGGCCCTGGACTTCTTGATCAACCGGGCAAACCCGCGCATCACCAATAAGGACCTGCAGGAACTCTGTCCTGATGTGCACGCAGAAACGATCCGTCGTGATCTGGCCGATCTGGTCAACAAGGGCATTCTGATCAAAATGGGACAGAAGCGCGGTTCCTATTATGTGCTGAAGAAATGAGCCAGCGCGCTGTTCCCGCTGATTCCCCCGTATGCCATGCAATGAGTAGTGTGGGATAGATCAGGCTAACGCTATGCGCGATCCGTATCGAGTGCCTGAGATGGACAGGGTTGTCTCCGGAGTTGGGTGGCTGCGCAGGGCTGCACATGCGGGGCGTTTTGCGCTGCCCCTGCTGTTGGCCTTGCTGGTTGCGGCCTGCGGGGCGCTGGCCCCTGCGCCGACTCCAACAGCAACGCCGACCGCCACGCCACCTCCGACGGCCAGCGCCAGCCCCACGGCCTCCCCGACGGCCACACCCACCCCGACGCTGACTGCCACGCCGTCCATCACGCCTACCTCCACCGACACGCCATTGCCCACGGCGACGCCCATGCCCACCGTGTCCTTCGCCGGAGATCATTGGGTGATGGCGGAGGTTCCCCCGCCGTTGGGCGGGCGGCTGACCGAGCCGTGGATCGCCTTCGCCAACATCAACGACCGGGACGATGTCGGCGACCCGCGCACGCCCCAGCCTGAGACCAACGTGGAGACGCTCTACCTGGCCAATCCGCGCTCAGGGCAGCTTGTGGCCCTGCTGGACGTGCCTGCCAGCACCGGTGATCGGGTTTTCTGGGCGCCAACCGGGGAGCGGGTGGCCTACTTTTTGCAGGGTGAGCCGGGGGCGGATACCACCGGCCTCTATGTGTTTGATCTGACCATTGGCGTCAGTTCACGTGTATTGCGTTTGAGCGATCTCAACCAGCGCGGGTTCTTCAGCCCGCCCGTGTGGTCGCCGGATGCGTCGCAGATCGCGCTGGCCGTCACTACCGGTTACGATGTGGACATTTACCTGTTCAACGCCGACGGCACAGACCTGCGGAACCTCACCGATCACGGAGCCTACGACCTGTGGCCGTCGTGGTCGCCAGACGGGCGCTACCTGGTTTTTGTCTCCGACCGGGAGCTTTGCCCCAGTTGGCGGCCCGGCGATGGCTGTTTTGAGGAATCGCCGGACGGCCCTGTGGGCGGCCATCTTTACGTGCTGGAGCTGGCGAGTGGTGAGATGCGCCGCCTGAGCGAGGACCTGCTGACCGAGCCACCCTACTGGATCAACGAGCGTCTGGTTGGCTACGCCACGGGCAGCCTGGTGCTGGGGGATGATCATCGTCTCCTGCGGCAGGTGGACGTGGTAACCGGAGAGGTGCGCGAGGTCGAATTGAGGGGCAGCGACGCAGCTTATTGTCTGGCCGAAAGCTGGTCCCCGGACGGGCGGCGGGTGGTCTTTCAGCGAGCCGGACAGACGACAGACATCGTCCTGATGACCGTGGATGGCGAGGAACTGGCCCGCACGGACCAGTTCACCTTTGCCCGCTTCGCCTTCCGCGCGGTGTGGTCGCCGGATGGCTCTCGCCTGGCTTTTGGTGGGCATGGCGGGCAGTGTCCCCATGGGCTGGTCGTGTTGACCGCTGATCTCAGCATTGTCTCCAATGCCAACCCACCCCCCACGGCCTGCGACCCGGCCTTCTCGCCAGATGGGGCCTGGGTCGCCTATGCCGGCATCAACCCGCGTATTGATGGCAGCCTGGACCTTTACATCGCCAACGCCAACGGCTACAGCCCTGTAAACCTGACGGCGAGCCTGCGCGGGCAGATACGGGTGCTGGGCTGGGTCGGCGTGGCCGGGGCTTCCTGAGCGCCGCTTGTCTCCAACTGCGGTTATGCGCTACACTCCCCGCCGCCACAACGGAAGGAGAGGTCTGCTATGGGAATCCCGCGCTGGATAACGGCAGGTGTTGCCCTGCTTGCGCTGGCGGTGGTCGTCCTCCTGGGGATGCAGGTGGTGCGCCCAGCGCGCCCGCTGGTGGAGCAGGCCGCCTTCGATCAGGAGCGGATTACCCCCAACGCGGACGGCCAAGACGACGCGACCACCTTTCGCTATACCCTGAGCCGCAACGCCACTGTCAGCCTCACTTTCACCAGCGCCGATGGGCAGGAGTACACCTTCCGCGCTGCTGAGCCGCGCGTCGCCGGGGACTACCGGGTTCTGTTCAGCGGTGTGGTGCACGGCTATACCCTGCCGGGTGAAAACGTCGAGGGCGAGGTGGAGGCGCGGCTGCTGCAAGACGGCGTTTACACCTGGAGGCTCTCGGCAGTGGACGAGCAAGGCGAAACCCAGACGGTCTCTGGCGCGCTGACTATCGCCGACGCTGACCCCCTGCTGCCGGACCTGACCGGCTT
>FWPU01001996.1_pt1 | contig 58718 bp, 42 predicted proteins | sample 2228361 | NCBI WGS metagenome assembly FWPU01 (sample SAMEA103939777, study PRJEB20133) | metagenome
GTTTGGGCAATCGCACGTGGCGCGCTCGGAGAGCGCGCCTTACCGGGATCGGGGAATCCGTCGCCGGTAGGGCGGGCTGTCCCGACCCGCCGCGCGTCCCTGTAGATCTCACGCGAAGACGCGAAGACGCGAAGCGTTGAACGGTCAGTGGGGAGGCTGACCTTCTCGGACAATCCCAATGCTCCGTGTCTTCCCGGGCTGTTCGCTCCTCGCGCCAGCACTTGGAGTGCGCCGGCTGGCCGGCGCTTTCCAATACCGGCAGCAAGCTACCGCACTCCAAACGCTCCACGTTTTCAGGCCGTTGGCTCCCTCCCCGACCACCCGGATGGCTGCCGCTACGTAGCGGCAGGCTTCCCAGCCTGCCGTAGAGCCGGGCTTCCAGCCCGGCGGATGTTCGGGGAGCGCAACCGTCTCGGTTGCCGGCTTCGGCGTCCCGCCGAAGCCCCCTTGTGAAGGTGGCCGGTGCGTTCGGAGAACGCACCCTACCGGGTCTGTGTAATTGCAGCGGCGCTCGGAGAGCACGCCCTACCTGAGCCTTGGACAATCCATCGCCGGTGGGGCGGGCTGTCCCAACCCGCCGTCGTTCGGGGTGGAAGGCCGATGGATTCTCGGAAGGCGCAAGCCTCCCGGTTGCCAGCTTCGGCTTCCCGTCAAAGTCTTTCGCTCACCAATTCGGTCAGCGACGGGTCCGCGGTGGCGCCGCCCCTCCCGGCATGCCCGACAGTGCGGGGTTTGCGGTGGTCCGGCATCTGCTAGATTCGTAGGTGATGCTTCCGCAGCCACCAGCGTCAGCAACCGGTTCCACACGGCGCCGGGGCGCCAAGGGAGCTTTCACCCTGGTCGAGCTGCTGGTGGTGATTGTAATTCTCGCGCTGTTGTTCGGACTGCTGTTGCCGGCACTGAGCCAGGCACGCGAAAAGGCCCGGCGCATCGCTTGCTCCGGCAACCTGCGGCAACTGAGCCTGGCCTGGGCCATGTATCCCGCCGACCACCGCCAGGCCCTGCCCTTGAACGGTTACGGAACGCCCGCCTTGTTGAGCGGGGAAAAACTCTGGGTCTCCGGGATGGAACATCTCCATCCGGAGGCTTTCACCAACCGGGCTTATCTGACGGCCCCGGACTTTGCGGCCTTCGCCCCCTACCTGCCCGCCGCCGAGGTGTACAAATGCCCCAGCGACCGCGGGCAGGTGGAACTGGCCGGGCGGAGGTTTCCGCACGTTCGCAGCTACGCGCTGAACGCCTACCTCGGAACCTTGCCCGTGCTCGGCGCTTACATCAGCGGCAGTCACCTGACCTTTGCCGCCAGCGGCGACCTGGCCCGCGTCAACCCGGCCGCGCTGCTGACGTTTGTGGACACCGCTCCGGGCCACGTGTGCATGCCGGCGTTTCTAATCGGGTTGGGCTGGCTGGACGGGTGTTTTTGCCATTTGCCGGCCGTGTCGCACCATGGCCACGGGGTGGTGGCCTTTGCGGATGGTCGCGTGGAGGCGCGGCGCTGGGTGGAAGCGGAAACCCTCGCGCTGGCCCGGACCAACTGGTTGCCCAATCACCTGACGCTCTGGCTGCGGACCAATCGCGACCGCGAATGGATCGCCGCGCGCGGCTCGGTGCGCATTTCTCCGGCCGAGTAGGCGCGCGCCGCCGGCGCCATGATTTCTCGGTCGGTGCGACCGGCCTTTCAGGGGTAAAGCAACACCGACGCCCGGCGTTTTTCGAACGCCGCCAGAGCGCGCGTCCAGGTCCGTTTGATTTCCGCCAGCGGGCGGCCGGCCCGGATGGCCTCCAGCGTGGCCTCGTCCGTGAGCAGCGGCTTCAGTTTGTCCAGCGCAAACTGGCCGGGGTACAGGCGTTGCAGTGTGAGGGCCAGCGTCAGCCCGAGGTCCACGCTGCGGAGGGCCTCGCGATCGGTGATCACCAGATGCACGCCCCCGCAGGGTTGATCCTTAAACGTGCTGGCCCGGGGCGTGAACCGAATGGGCACAAACCGCACGCCCGACAGCCCGGCCCGGCTCAGCTCGGCCGCAAAGGCCACGTCGTCCACGTAGGGCGCGCCCACCACCTCAAAGGGCGTGTCGGTTCCCCGCCCCACGGATACGGCCGACTCGAGCAACCCCACGCCCGGGTAGAGCGTGGCCGCGGTGAGGCTCCGCATGTTGGGTGAGGGATTGGTCCATGGCAGCCCGGTCTCGTCGGCCCACCCGGCGCGTGACCAGCCTTCGATCGGGATCACGGTCAGGTCGCAATTCCAGCCCCGCTCGGCATTGAACAGGCGGGCCAGTTCGCCCACCGTCATCCCGTGCCGCAGGGGCAGGGCATGAAAGGCCACGAAGGTGGAGGCGCCCCGGTGCACCGGGCCTTCAATCGCGCGACCGCCGATGGGATTGATCCGATCCAGCACGAAAAACTTTTTGCCCGCCCGGGCGGCGGCCTCCATCGCCAGGCCCATGGTCGAGACGTAGGTGTAAAAGCGGCAGCCGATGTCCTGGATGTCGAACACCAGCGCGTCGAGCCCGACCAGGTGCTCCGGACGCGGCGCGCGGGTGTCGCCATACAGGCTGTAAATGGGCAGGCCGGTCCGTTCATCCACGCTGTCGCCCACCTTGTCGTCCAGATGGCCGCGAATGCCATGTTCCGGGCTGAACAGGGCCGCCAACTCGACGCCGGGCGCCGCCTTCAGCAGGTCAATCGTCGAGCGGCGCGCCCGGTCATGGCCGGTGTGGTTGGTGATCAGCCCCACCCGCAGCCCGCGCAACGGGGCAAACTGTTGCCGCGCCAGCACGTCAATCCCGTTGAGCACCGGTCCCCCGGAGGTAGAAGCCGGCGGCGCCGCAGGCGCGGGGGACGACGCGGGAGAACTTTCGCCCGTTCGGACCGACGGGGTTGCCGGGGGCAAGGCGCCCGGCACGTAGCTGAAATTGAAACCGCGCACCGCCTGGGCCGCCAGCGTGCCCAACTGCCGGCGCAACGCCAGGACGTTGCCACTTTCGTCCGGGTGATTTCGGTTGGACAGAAAGATCACCACCGTGCGCGAGAAGGGGTCAATCCACAGCGAGGTGCCGGTCCAGCCGGTGTGCCCGTAGGAGCCCAAGGGGAAAATCTCCCCGCGCGGCCCGGCGTAGGGCGAGTCAATATCCCAGCCCAACCCGCGACGCGGCAGGCCGGGCGGAGTTTGCACAGAGGTCATCAACCGCACCGTCTCGGGTCGGAACACCCGCACGCCCTCCAGTTCGCCCTCGTTGAGCAGCATTCGCGCAAACCGGGCCAGGTCCGCCGCCGTGGTAAACAACCCGGCATGTCCGGCCACGCCGCCCATGCGCCGGGCGCGTGGATCATGCACCACCCCACGCAGGGGGACGCCATTCTCGACGGTGGTGGGCGCGATGCGGCCCCGAAGCTGGGGAGGCGGATTGAACCCGGTGTCTCGCATTTTCAGGGGCCGATAAATTTCGGCCGCGACAAACTCGTCCAGCGACCGGCCGGAAACGCGCCGCACGATTTCCCCGAGCAAAATCGGCCCCGTATCGCTGTAAATGAATCGCGTGTCGGGTGGCGCGGTCAGCGCTTCCGCCAGGCAGAGTTTCAGTGCGGCGTCGTATCCGGACCAGTCGGGCTTGAGGCGGATGTCCGGACGCAAGCCCGAGGTGTGGGTGAGCAGGTGCCGGAGCGTGACGGCTTCCCGTCCGCCCCCGGTGAATTCGGGCAGGTAACAACAGACCGGATCCTCCAGCCGCAGCCGGCCCCGCTCCACCAGCAGCAGCACCGCCGGCGCGCAGGCCACCACCTTGGTCAGCGAGGCGGCGTCGAAGAGGGTGTCCTCGGTCATCGGCTCCGGCACGGGCGTCACGGCCCGCAACCCGTAGGCGCGCCGGTAAATCGCCCCCTCGCGTTCCAACCACAATACTGCGCCGGGGAGTTTTTTCTCGGCAATGGCGTTGGTGATGGCGGCGTCCATTTCCGCGAGTTTGGCCGCGTGAAAACCCACCGGAGACGGCCGGGGCGCGACCGGTCGCGGGGCACGGCAGGCCACAAACCCTGCCGCCAGCGTCAGCACGCCCAGCGCAAACAACACGCGTCGGTGATTCACAGCGCGACAGGCTACCCGTTTCGCCGCCCGGCGCAACGTCCGGCGCCGGTAAGCTACCCCACATCAACACAAGCATTCTGCGGGCCGGGCAAAAGCTGGAGAAGGAGGGAACTGCGCCTGCAGGCAGCGGGCATTACCGGTAGCGCCGCGTGGTGCCGCAGCCACGGGAGCGTATCGCTGGTCGCCAAAAGTTGGCGGGAAGAAGGCAGACCCGCGTGGGTGAGTGCCATTCCCGGCGACTTGCCGATGCGAGCCGCAGAGTACCCGGAAGATACGGAAAGGGCGACGGCGCGCTCGGAGAGCGCGCCCTTACCGAAGGGTTGGGCAGTCCATCGCTGGTGGGGCGGGCTGTCCCAGCCCGCCGCAGTGTTCCTCGGTGTTCTGGGTGGTTTTGAACTTCGATCCGGGCGGCTGGAAGCCGCCCTCCACGGCAGCCAAGATGGCCGCCGCTACGTAGCGGCAGGCTTCCAGCCTGCCCTCGAGCCGGGCTTCCAGCCCGGCGGAGTCTGGCCTGCAGACCACGCGGAGGAGAGGTAGGGCGGGCCGTCCCGGCCCGCCGTCGGGCTGCGGATTGGCAATCCGCGATACGGCAGGTTTCCAACCTGCGCTACGACTGCGCATCGCGCTCTTCTCGTAGCGCCGGTAGGCAACCGGCTCGGGTGTCGAAAATCTCCTGCATGAGACCCGCCAAGCGTTCGGAGAACGAGCCTACCGCTTCCGGTTAACCCATCGTCGAAAGGGCGGGCCGTCCCGGCCCGCCGCCAGTCCTGGCCGGTCTTGCGCGCGACGGTGAGAAAAGGCGCCCCCTTTAATGGTGCCTTCCGGGACTGGACACTCCAACCGAGCGGGATTATTTCTTCTCCATGCTCGACTCCGGCCAGCCCAGACAAAGCGCAACCGGACCTGCCGGGCGTCCCGGTGGCGTGCTGCGTGCAGTCGGTGGCCGCTGTCTGGTCCGGCCTGGCCACATCCACCTGGCGACGGCCAGTCCGCGGCACGGTCTGGCCCGGCGGCTGCGCCTGAAGCGCTTCCACGGGAGCAACACCCCGCTGGTGACGTACACGCGGGGGCGGGACCTGTCGAGGAGTCTGGCCGGGGCTGGGGGCATTGGGGGCCTGCTCGCGCGCAGCCACGGGTACAGCGGCGGCAACCGGGCCAGCCACAGCTTCTACCACGCCGACGGCAACGGCAACGTGACGGCGCTGGTCAACAGCAGCGGCGCGCTGGTGGCCAGCTACCAGTACAACCCGTACGGGCGTCGGCTGAGCAGTGCTGGGCCTCTGAGCGGCGCGAATGTGATGCGCTTTTCGAGCAAGCCGTGGGTGGGGTTTTACGGCTCCTCCGCCGACGGCCTGTACTCTTACGGCTACCCCTTCTACGACCCCTACCTGCAACGATGGCTGAACAGAGATCCATACGGCGAGCCCGGCGCGGACCTGCTGCGTTTTCACTCATCCAATGAGTCGCGCGACTTTGCTGAATTGCTGCCCGAAAACTTTAACCTCTACGCGTTTCTGCGTAACAATCCAATAAGCGCATACGATCCATATGGAGAGCTGGTTGTTGTCGGGCGCGCTGTGATCGGGAAAGTCATTGATTGGTGCGTCAAAAAGCTGCCCCAGCGGGCACCGACCCTTCCGAAGGTTAAGCCTCCCCAAAAGCCAAAACCTCAAAAGGGCTGCCCGCCGTGTCCGCCACCGCATATCCGCGTGGACAGGGTTCCACCAAGTGACAAGCACTACCCCTGTCCTGGCGACCACTGGCATATACAGTTCTATAACCAAACACCGCCGCCGGCTTGCATTTGTAAGCCCGGCAAATGGCAACTTGGGGGCTGCCTACCTCAAGGTGGCAATCCACCGCCGGTACCGTGGCCATAAGCACGATCTGATGTTGTTCATGTCATTGGCCGCTTCTTCAGAAGAATTGTTGGGCTTTGACGCACGGGTGCGTTCACCCCCTCAACTCAAATGCTTGCGATCTGAACTAAGTTACCGTCGCTTCCTTCTCCGTTCCGATATTAAATTCGTCTGTTCGGTGGATGATTTGATCTGGCCTTCGGTTTTTGATGATCTAGACTGGATTGGCCCTAACTTTCCGCTCTGGGCGTCGATCCGTGAAATGGAAGACCACTTATGTAGCGTCTCAAGTGTAACTACTCACTGGAAGGTTGCAATCACTGAAGTTGTCTGGCGGGGAAGCGCCAATTCGCAACAAAACCGAACTTTCTGGCCCTATCTTAATACTACGGAACCGAAGTCGCTTCAAAAGAGCTGGATCTTTTTAGGATACGACGTGGCGGACAGATCGTTGCTAAGCGGCCTGTCCAATTGCGGTTATACGGAGGAAGAGCTCCCCAGATTTGCAGCCTCTTTCGCACGATATCTCAACGATTACCATTTGTTTGAGTCGCTGGAAACGGCAATGGACTTCAAGGAATTAACGGATCGCCGCGCAAAGGAACATGCACCCTTCTATATTTACGGCCTGTGGAGAATTCCTTGATGTAGGCTTCCTGTGTTCTGCATAACCGTGTGTGAAGGAATCTTGCACCTCTCTCGCCGCCGGTGGAAGAAGTTTGACCACCGCACAAGCCCCAGAGTCTCGGAGGATATGGTTCATATCGTCAGTACATCGAACCGCTTCAATTTTCAAAGGGTTGAACCCATTCTACTGCCTGACCAACCGGTTGGACGGGCTGGGCAACGGCTATCGCACCGTCACCGAGGACCTGCCTGCCAGAGCCATGGACGGTTGGTGTACGGTCACATCTAGCCAGGCACAGGCAGGCGGTCCGTGGGCCAGTGACGAGGTCACCGTCACCAACCGCTACGGCCTGCGGACTGCCCAACCCAGCGGCAGAATGCCGGTGTTCCATTCCGTGGCGGCCTTGGTGTCTTGGTGGTTTTCAACTGCGGGGTCGGTGGGGATGCCGCCCTTCCCTTTTCCGGACGGCTGGAAGCCGCCCTTCACGGCAGCCAAGATGGCCACCGCTACGGTAGCGGCCGGTTTCCAGCCTGCCGGAGAGCCGGGCTTCCAGCCCGGCGGATTCCGGCCCGCAGACCACGCGGAAGACGCGAAAATTGGGGATGGCGCGCTCGGAGAACGCGCTCTACCACATCTGGGCTATGGCGACGGCGCGCTCGGAGAGCGCGCCCTACCTGAGGCTTGGCAATCCATCGCTGGTAGGGCGGGCTGTCCCAGCCCGTCACGCGCCGCGGATTGCCCATCCGCGACACGGCAGGTTGCCAACCTGCGCTACGACGGTGGCTCGCGCTCTTTCCGTAGCGCCGATTGGCAATCGGCGGTGGCGCCGGCTGCCAGCCGCCGGGGTCTGGCGGAAACTCACGCGAAGACGCAACGAGGAGCGGTCGGCACAGACGCTGACTCTCCCCTGCAGTCCAAAGGCTCCGTGTGTTGCCCGGGCCGCTCGATCCCCGCGCCGGCGCTGGGAGTGCGCCGGCGGGCCGGCGCTTTCCCAAAGCGGCAGCAGGCTGCCGCACTGCAAACGCTTTGCGTTTTACAGGCCGTTGGATCCCCCTGCAAAAGGTAGGGTGGGCTGTCCCAGCCCACCGGGCTTTGTGGTGCAGGCTTCCAGCCTGCAAAGAAAAGCCCGAGCTAAGTCCCAAGCAGGCAAGATGCCTGCACCACAAGCAGCCCGAATGGCTCTGCCGCTACGTAGCGGCAGGCTTCCCGCCTGCCGTCAAGCCGGGCTTCCAGCCCGGCGGAGTGGCCCGCAGAGCACGCGGAAGGCGCAGAAAAATGGGAGAGCGGGCTGTTCCGACTCACCGGGGGGTGGAATTCCGGGCGGCTGGAAGCCCGGCTCTAGTGCGCCTGAGAAGGCGGGAAGACGGAGCGGTGGAAGTCCGCTCCTGTGCGGTGAAGAGCCGTGCGGTATCGAACCGGAACTGCGTCGCCGCAAGGCGGGGTGGAGAGCACCGGAACGAGAACGACCAGTCCGAAACGCAGACGGCCCGTGGGGGCCGCCGCCGTGAACTCGATTCGGTCGGCGTGGATGGGCGAGTCTGCTGGAGAATGACGAAGCCTGTAGCGCGGGCGATAGGCCAGAAGCCGAATCGCCGGACAGCCGGGCGATCCCCGGTCGTCGCGTCGATGGTTGGAGTCGGAATGGCCGGAAGTCTGCCCGCGATAATCAGGGAGACCCGCCGGGGTCAAGCGGTGTTCAGGGCGCCGTCGCCCGAAGAGCCGCCCGGCGGGAGTCCGAGCGTCCGGAGTAGCGAGGAAGCGGGTAACGACCGTGGAGCGAAGGGACGCAGGAAAGTGGAGGGCCGATGAACCGGAACGACGAAGACAAACCGGCGACAGTGGCGGCAGCGCCCAAGCAAGCCGGAGAAGCCCCCGGGCGGCGTGAGCCGTGGTGGTGGGTGGAACGTCGCGTCTGGACCCAGGCCAGGTTGACGCGGCTCGCCTCGGGCGAGTCGGCAGACCGGGTCTGGTTCCGCCTGGGGGACAAGACCTTCAGTGGTTTGCCCGCCGTGGGCTGCTGTCCTTGGCAGCGGAACACGAGTGGACGCGGACAATCGCAGCAAGGCGAACCCACTGACCGGAGAGCCGGATGCGGGAGACCCGCCCGTCCGGTTCGGATGGAGGGGCAAGGTTCAACCCCTTGTCCCTACCCCTATCGGCAGCCAAGATGGCTGCCGCTACCGGCGGCGCGCTCGAAGAATGCGCCCGACTGGGTCCGGGGCATCGCGAGGATGCGCTCGGAGAGGCAGGAGAGGTTCACTGTCCGGCGGTCACGAGCGGCGAGAGCGTCGTCGGGTGGGGGAATCAACGGGTACGGCCAAGCCCGTCCACCCACGCGCTTGGGGGGAGTGGCCCTTGCCGTGGGCGCGACACACCAACCGGCAGTGGTTGATTCCGCGCCTCCGCCACCCTGTATTGACACGCTTGAAGCGCTGCGTGGACTGCCCGACGGTGCAGCCGAATTTCGCCTCCAAGTCTAGCCGGCCACTCGTTATCGCGTCGAGTTTTCCGGCGATCTGCGCACGGGGCAAACCCGGGCCAACACGCCGGTCTCCGAACCGCTAATGTTTATCCGCGAATCCAGAGCAGCCGGCAGCGGAGGGCGCATTTCCCAGGCAGTGGAGGAGTAGGATGCGTGGCGCTTATTCCAAATCCGTGAAGGGCGGACGGTCGAAGGCGCCGCCGTCACCAGTCACCCGCGGATCGCCCGCGCGTCGCAATTCCTCCATCAATCGACGGGACAACTGGCGCCGGACTTTGGCGTACTCGGGACGGCCGGCCAAGTTAAGGGTTTGGTGCGGGTCCCGCCGGAGGTCATACAACTCTTCGGCCGGGCGTTTGCCGAAGGCGGCTTCATAATAGGGCTGCCACTCCGGGGCAAAGCGCTGTTCAATCAGCCAAGCCTTGGTCGGGCTGGCGTCAAAGTCCGGGAATGCCACCGGCGTGTCGCTGGCCAGCACCGCGAACGGCGGCGCGCTGGTGGCCGTCACGGCCAGCGGCGCGCCCATCGGCCAGCGTTCGGGGGCGAAGTTGCGGATGTACAGATAGTCCCGAGTGCGCAGGGCGCGGTGAGGATACGGCAGGTTTCCCTCGCGCGCGTTGTCCACGTGCCGCTCGCGGCCGGTGATAACCCACGCGCGGCGCCGGTCCACCAGTCCGGAACGGTTGCTGGTGAGGATGGGAACCAGGCTGCGGCCGTGCATGCCGGGCGCCGGCGGCAGGCCGCCCGCCTCCAGAAACGTGGGCGCCAGGTCCATCAGCGTGGTGAAGTCCTCCACCACCCGGCCGCCGCGCGCGCCCGGCCAGCGGGCGATCAAAGCCACCTGCACGCCGAAATCATATAGATTACACTTGCCGTTGGGGAAACCGGGCGCGCCGTGGTCGCCGCTGAGGACAATCAAGGTGCGCTCCCATTCGCCGGCGCGTTCCAGCTCTTCGAGCAGCACGCCCACGCCGGCGTCCCATGCCTGGATTTCCCCGAGGTAATCCGCGAAGTCTTCCCGCACTTCGGGCACGTCCGGCAGAAACGGCGGCAGACGCCCGCGCAAGTCGTCGGGGTCAATCCCCCACAACGCTCTGCCGCTGCCGCGCTCGAAGGGGCGATGCGTCAGCGTGGGGCCGAACCAGTAAAAAAAGGGCCGACCCGGCGGGCGGGCCGCCAGGAAATCCCGAAAATTGCGCCGCACCTGGTCCAGAATCCGCGCCCTGGCTTCTTCCAAGGGGACATTCGTGGCCACCATGCGCGTGACGTTTTGCGAGAAACTGTTGAAGGCGCGTCCCGCCTTCTCGTACGCGTAACGCTGTTCGCCAAAGGGTGCATCCACCGGGCGCCCGGGACTCCAAACCTTGTAGGTCTTGCCGATGTGATAGCCGGCATCCCGCAGCAGCAGCGGAAAGCTGGGAAGGGCCGGGTCCCACACTGCTCCGCGCAAAATCGCGCCCCGTCCGGTGGCAAAAAAATGCCGCCCCGAGAGCAGGGAGCTGCGGCAGGGCGTGCAGGAGGGCGAATTGACGAAGGCATGCAGAAACAGCACCCCCTCCCGTGCGACCCGGTCGAGATGAGGCGTGCGGAGGATTTGATTCACATTGGGCCGGGGATCGTGCGGCGCGTATACGCGGGCGTATTTGCCCCAGTCATCCGCAAAGCAAAACAGGATGTTCAAGGGCGGCTTCGCCGGCGCCGCTTCCACCCACACCGAAACCAGCCCCCAGGCCAGCAGACAGCCAAGCGTGACAGGGTGAAGCATCGGGCCACTGAAGAGGTCTGCGGCGGCATTGTCAACACCCGTCCCGCGGCCGGCTCCGGCCGCCGTTCAGATGTCGGCGCGCTTACACCGCCGCCCCGCTCCGGCGCGGAATTTGTCGAAGAACCGTTTCTCCGGCTTGACCTGCATCAAGGCGTCCGCCGGCCAAACGCGCAGGCTGGGGGCCATGAATGAACGGCCCTTGTTGACGGCGGAGCAGATGGCGGTCGTAAACCTCGCCGCCGAGGTCCGGTTTGCTCCGAACGGCATCGTCAGCCGCACCCTGCTCGCCACTCCCCGGGGACGGCTGGTGTTGTTCGGCTTCGATGCCGGTCAGGAACTGACCGAGCACACCTCGCCCCATTTGGCCCTGGTGCAGATTCTCAGCGGCTCGTGCGAATGGCGGCTGGCGGGCGAAGCGCGGCAACTGCGCGCCGGGGACCTGCTGTTGATGCCGCCGCATCTGCCCCACGCGGTCAAGGCCACCGAGCGGTTCTCCATGCTGCTGACCCTGCTGCCTGCGGCGCCGGCAGCTCCGGGCGCGGGCTGAATCACCGGTCGGAATCCGAGTTCGATTCGCCCCTCTTCCGGAGCAGTATCCCAGCACGTCAGCAGTCCGGAGAGGTTCTTCCCCGCTCCCACGGCGGAACTCCAAGGCGCCCGTGGGTTCGCGCTCCTCGTGGCGGGGGTTGACGGGGACGGTTGGCTTGCGGAATGTCGCGCCATGCACCTTCCCCTGACGCGACGGCAGTTTCTCCGCGCGGCCCTGGCTGGCGCGGCGTGCGGCGGTGTTTCCCTGAACGTGCTGGGCGCGGCCGACCGCGTGCGGCTCGGGATCATGGGCGTGAACGGCCGGGGCCGCGATCTGGCCCGGAGCTTCGCGCGCCTGGAGGGGGTGATCATCACCCATCTGTGCGACGTGGACGAACGCGCCCTGGCGCGCTGCGCGCAACAACTCGGGCTGGCGGACGCGCCGGCGCCGCGCACCGTGCGGGATTTCCGCCGCATCCTCGACGACCCGTCGGTGGACGGGCTGGTGATCGCCGCCCCGGATCACTGGCATGGACCGGCCACGATCCTGGCCTGCGCGGCGGGCAAGCACGTGTACGTCGAGAAACCCGTCAGCCACAATCCGCGCGAGGGGGAATGGATGATCGCTGCCGCCCGGCGGTACAAGCGCGTGGTGCAGGTGGGCACGCAACGGCGCTCCCAGCCCCGCCTCATCGAGGCCATGGAGCGGGTGCGCCGCGGCGAGCTGGGGCGGGTGCGGCTGGCCCGCGGCTGGTACAACAACCGGCGCGGCTCGATCGGGCGGGGCCGTCCCGCGCCCGTGCCGGCGTGGCTGGACTGGACCCTCTGGCAGGGCCCGGCGCCGGAGCGTCCGTTTCGGGACAACCTCGTTCACTACAACTGGCACTGGTTTTGGCACTGGGGCACGGGCGAGCTGGGCAACAACGGCATCCATGCCCTGGACCTCTGCCTCTGGGGACTGGGGGTGGATTACCCGCACCGGGTCAGCGCCGGCGGCGGCCGGTACCACTACGACGACGACCAGGAAACCCCCGACACGCACGTGGTCACCTGGGATTTCGGCGACCGGGCCATTACCTGGGAAGGGCGAAGCTGTCACCGGCGCGGCTTTGAAGGCGTCCCCTTTGGCGCGGCCTTTTACGGCGACTTGGGCACCCTGGTCACCGACGGCGCGGGCTATGCCCTCTACGACGCGGACGACCGCCTGGTCCGACGGGAGGCCGGCGAGGGCGGAGACGAGCCGCACCTGCGGAACTTCGTGGACTGCATCCGTCGCGGCGCGCGCCCCAACGCGGACATCGAGGACGGGCACAAGGCCACGCTGCTCTGCCACCTGGGCAACATCGCCTGGCGCGTGGGCCGCACCTTGAATTGCGACCCCGCCTCCGGGCGCATCCGCGGCGACCGGGCGGCGGCGCGGCTCTGGACGCGGGCGTATCGTCCGGGCTGGACCCCGCGGATTTGAGCGGCGCGCCCACGGAGAGGCCGGCCATTCGTTTCCCCGGCCGGATGGCCGGATGTTCTCCGGGACGGCGCCGGCGGGGACGGCGCCCAATTTCCTTGTTGCGTGCGGTTTTCCTTGATGACGCCCCGCGCGACCGGCAGCGTGAGCGCATCGTGAGCAGCCTCAGGACGCTGTGGTGGTGGTGCTGCTGGTGCGGATGGCTGATGAGCGCGGCGTCCGCCACCAGCGCGGAGGCGTTGTCCCGGATCAACCTCTTCGGGACCGACTGGTACGACCTGCGCGCCTGGGCGGGTCGGCAGGGCCTGCGGGTGGATTGGAACGCCCAAACCCGGGTCCTCACGCTGACCAATCGCACGATCCGCCTGGCGCTGGGTGTGGAGTCCCGGCAGGCGGTCGTCAACGGCATCAAGGTCTGGTTGACGCACCCCATCACCCCGCGCAACTCCGGCTGGCTGATTTCGGTTCTGGATACGGAGGCGGTGTTGGGCCCGCTGCTCAAGCCGCCGCGGCGTCCGGGGCCGGTGCGGACCATTGTGCTCGATCCCGGTCACGGCGGTCGGGATACCGGCTACCGGTCCGGCGACCTGGAGGAGAAGCGCTACACGCTGCTCCTGGCCCAGCAACTGCGCGCCAAACTCCAGGCCGCCGGGTATCGCGTGGTGTTGACCCGCGCGCGGGACACTTATCTGGAACTGCCCGAGCGCCCGGCGGCGGCCAATCGCATCAAGGCCGACCTGTTTCTGAGCCTGCACTTCAACGCCTCTGGCAACGGCGACCCCGCCGTGCGCGGCGTGGAGGTTTTTTGCCTCACGCCCCGCGGCGCGGCGTCCACCCACGCCCCCCGCACGGAGGTGTTCCACGACCGTCTGCCCGGAGACGCCCACGGCCCGCGCAATCTGCTGCTCGCCTATCATGTGCAACAGGCCCTGGTCGAGCGGTTGCAGGCGCCGGACCGCGGGGTCAAACACGCCCGCTTCGCCGTGCTGCGGGACCTCACCATGCCCGGCATTCTCATCGAGGCCGGCTTTCTGAGCTCGCCGGAGGACGCGCGCCTGATTCGGGACGCCCGGTACCGGGACCGGCTGGCCGCGGCCATCGTCGAGGGCATCCGGCGCTACCGGCGCGCGGTAGAATTGTGAAGACGCCGGCGTCCGCGCGGCGGAGCCGTGCGGCCCTTTGGGCGCGCACCGGCCGGTTCGTCGCCAGCCCGGCGTTCAGATCAGCCGTTTCAGCCGTGGGTCGGCGGCCAGCTTGCGCACCAGTTCCCGGATTTTCTGGGCCTGGTTTTTGTTCGCCACCAGCACGGCGTCGTCGGTCAACACCACGATGGCCTCGCGCACGCCCACCAGGGTGACGGGGGTGCGCCGCGCCGGGCTGCGGGCGTCGTAAACCAGGTTGCGGGCGGCGTCCACGTGCGCGAGCTCTCCCACGGCGACGTTGCCCTCGGAGTCGGATGGGAGGTGACGGGCCAGGGCGGGCCAGGCGCCCAGGTCGTCCCAGGCAAAGTCGCAGTCGGCGCAGACGACGTTGTGGGCCTTTTCCAGCAGCGCGTAATCAATGCTGATGCGGCGCAGGTCCGGGTAATCCCGGGCCAGGGCGCGGGCGAGGGCGGCGGGGCTTTTGGCCGCGGCGTCAAACCACCGTTGACAGGCGGCGCGCATCGCCGGCTGGTGCAGCTCTAGGCCGTTGGTCAGGGTGACGAAAGACCACACAAACATGCCGGCGTTCCAGCGGTATTGGCCGCTGTTGACGTACTCCAGCGCGGTGGCCAGGTCCGGCTTTTCCTTGAACTGCTCCGCCTTGAAAAAGCGGGTCCGATAGCGCTTGACGCCGGCGGGCGGCGGCAGCTCCGTCCCCAGTCGGATGTACCCGTAGCCGATGGCCGGTTCGGTCGGGCGAATGCCCAGGGTCACGATGACCTGTCCCCGTCCGGCCAGGTCGAAGGCGTCCGCCAGTGCCTGTTGAAATTTGCGGGTCTCAGGGATGACGTGATCGGCGGGCAACATGGCCAGCACTGCCGTGGTGTCGCGCGCGCCCACGACCGCGGCGCCCAGGGTCACCGCCGCGCAGGTGTCCCGCCCCACGGGCTCGGCGATGAGATTTTCCCGGGGCAGGTCGGGCAACTGCCGTCGCACCTCGGCCAACTGTTCCCCGCCGGTGATGACCAGCAGGTTGCGGGCCGGCACCAGCGGGCGCACCCGGTCCACGGCCTGTTGCAAAAAGGAGCGCTCGCCCAGCAGGCGCAGGAACTGCTTGGGCCGGTGTTCGCGGCTCAACGGCCAGAAACGCTCGCCGCGCCCGCCCGCCAGAATGACGGCGTAGCGGCGGCAAGCGGCGTCGGCAACGGTCTTGAGGCGGCGTGTCATGACGCGCCTTACTGGAACCCGGGTCGGGCGCCGCAGGCAATCCTGGAGTGTGTCGCCGGAACGCGGGGTTGCCCGCGGCGATACCGGGGATAAACTGGGTCCATGCCGCGCGATGCCACCCGCAACCCTGCCGCTTCGGGCCGCGTTCCGGCGCCTCCCTCCGCCGGAGAGAGCCTCCCCGGTGCCGATGCCCCGGGAACGGACGGCTTTTCCGAGCGCGAGGCCTGGCGGGAGGTTTGCGCCGGGTGGTGTCCGTTGTTTGCCGGGTTTCGCGAGCGGGGTTTCAGCATCGAGTGGCACAGTTTTCAATGCCCGTTTCAACTGGACTGGACCCGCAGCTTTCATCCGCAAAGCCTGGAAATCTGCCTGAACTTCAGCGGTCGCGCGCGGTTGCTCAACGGACGGACGGCGGTGGAACTGCCGCCGCGGTGCGGGGTGTTTTATCTGTGCGGCGAAGCCGGCCCGCCCGCCTGGCGTTTGCCAACCGCAGAGCCGCACGCCTTTTACACCATCGAGCTGGCCCCCCCCTTTCTGGCCCGGCGCCTGTCGGGCCGTGAGCCCGGTCTGCACCCGCTGGTGCGCACGCTGCTGGAGACTGCCCCGGCGCGCGGCGCGGTGGCCGAGCCGGCGCCGCTCACGCCGGAGGTCGAACGGCTGGCCGAGGGGTTGCGCCAACCGCCGGCCCTGCAAGCCGCCCGCGCGCTCTGGTACGAAAGCAAGGCGCTGGAGCTGGCCGCCTGTTTCCTGTTCCAGGTCAGTCCGGAAGCCGAGTTGTTTTGCGACCGCGCCCGCCGTCTGGCCCGGGACCGGGTGGAGCGGGTCGTGGCGATTCTCAAGTCCAACCTGGCCGAGCCTCCGGACCTGGAAAATCTGGCGCGCCAGGCGGGCTGCAGTCCGTATCATCTGAGCCGCACCTTCTCGGCGCAGATGGGCATGACCATCCCGCAGTATCTCCGCAAGCTGCGGCTGGACCATGCCGCCGAACTGCTCCGCACCGGGCGCTACAACGTGACCGAGGCCGCCCTGGCCGTGGGCTATTCGAGCCTGAGCCACTTCAGTCAGGCGTTTTACGAGCAGTTCGGCTGCTGCCCCGGCTTGTATCCGCACCCGGGTCCGTTGTTGACCCTCAAGGCCCGTCGGCGGGGAGAATCATAAAACGCGCCGCGGCGCCGCGTTGCGAACTGCTTCGGCGCCAAGACCGGTCGCCGCCGTGGTTCAAACGCTCTTCACCGCTGCCGCCAGCGAGCGGACAAAGTCCGTCACGGCGGGCACCAGTGTCGGCGAACGGCCATGTTGCGCGATCTGGTTCACCACCGCGCTGCCCACCACGATGGCCTCGGCGTGCTGCGCCACCTGCCGCGCCTGGTCGGCATTGGAAATCCCGAAGCCCACCGCAATCGGCAGGTCGGTGTGCGCCCGGATGCGGGCGGTCATGGCGGCGATGGTGTCGCTCACCCGCTCCTGCATGCCGGTCACTCCCTCCCGCGAAACGTAGTAAATGAACCCGTGCGCGTGGCGGACGATTTGCGCGATACGCTCGTCGGGGGTGGTGGGCGCCACCAGCCAGATGGCGCACAGACCGGCGGCGCGCATCAACGCCTCGTACTCGCCGGCCTCTTCCGGGGGCAGGTCCAGCACCAGCAGGCCGTCCACTCCCGCGCGGGCCGCCTCGGCAATGAATGGCGCCACCCCGCGGCGGTGCAGCAGGTTGTAGTACACGTAGAGGACGATGGGAATCTGCGAGTCGCGCCGGATGGCCGCCACGGTTTCCAGCACGCGCGGCGGGGTGGCGCCGGCCGCCAGCCCGCGCTGCGCCGCCAATTGGTTCACCAGTCCGTCGGCCAGGGGGTCACTGAAGGGCACGCCCAGTTCGAGCACATCCACGCCCGCCTGATCAAAGGCCAGCGCCAGCTCGCGCGTGGCCTCCAGATCGGGATCGCCGGCGCCGATATAGAGGATCAATCCTTTCTGCCCCCGGGCGCGCAGCGCGGCCAAGCGTTCCACAATGCGGTTCACGGCCGGATGTTCCGAGTGGCGCCGGAGGCAGGCAAGCGCCGAGTCCGTCGGCTCCGGCGTCAGGCTTCCAGCGCCGCCGCGATCTCCTCGCCGATGGCCAGGCAGGCGGTGGCCGCGGGACTGGGGGCGTTGAGCACGTGCAGGGCGTGGTCGCGGCGGAGCAGGTGGAAATCCTGCACCAGCTCGCCGGCCGGCGTCATCGCCTGGGCGCGCACGCCCGCGCCGCCTGGGGCGAGGTCCTCAGGACGGAGGTCCGGCACCAGCCGTTGCAGGGCGCGGCAAAATCGCGCGCGGCTGAAGGATTGCGCCAGCTCGGTTCGCACCATGGCCGGATAGCGTGCCAGAAACCGCCACAGCCCCGGAAATGTCAGCGCGTCAGCCAGGTCGCGCAAGTTAACCGTCGTGCGCGTGTAGCCTTCGCGAGCAAAGGCCAGCACCGCGTTCGGTCCGGCCTCGACGCCGCCGTGGATCAGCCGGGTGAAATGCACGCCCAGGAACGGAAACTTCGGGTCCGGCACCGGGTAGATCAGATGCCGCACCAGGTCTTGGCGCTCGGGGCGGATTTGGTAGTACTCGCCGCGGAAGGGCACGATGCGCACCTGGCGCCGCTCGCCGGCCAGCGTGGCCACGCGGTCACAATGCAGCCCGGCACAATTCACCAGAAACTCCGCCGCAAACTCGCCCGCCGGGGTGAGCGCCACCCATTCCGCGCCGCGCCGCGACAGGCCGGTCACCCGCGCGCGGGTGACGATGCGTCCGCCGCGCTCCTGCACCCGCGCGGCCAGGCGGTCGCAGACCGCGCGGTAGTCCACGATGCCCTCCTCGGGGACCTGCGCCGCGGCAAGGCCGCCCACGTGCGGTTCGATTCGACGCATTGCGGCGGGCTCGAGCTGGCGCAGCCCCTGCAGACCATTGGCGGCGCCGCGGCGGAGGAGCTCGTCCAGGCGCGGCAACTCCTCGGCGCGGGTGGCTACGACCAGTTTGCCGCAGATCTCGTGCGGGATGTTTTCGGCGCGGCAGAAGGCGACCATCTGGCGGATGCCGCGCACGGCCAGGCGGGCCTTGGCGGAGCCGGGTTGGTAGTACAGCCCGCAATGGAGCACGCCGCTGTTGTGCGTGCTCTGATGCAGGCCGACCTGCGGCTCCTTTTCGAGCACGGTTACCTGCGGGACGGGGCGTTTTTCCAACAGCCGCCAGGCCGTGGCCAGCCCCACCAAACCGCCGCCGATGACGAGAACCGACTTCACGCCGCGAAATTTCCCCCTGCCCGACCCGGCCCGGCAATCTTCAAACCACTTCCGGCTTTGCCTTCGGGCGGGGGCGGCGTACAAACGGCGCCATGAAAGCCACGTTCCACGAAAACGGCGCTCACGTCTCGCGCCGACAATTTCTTCAACGGGCCGCCGGGGCGGCGCTGGCCGCCGGTTTGGCGCCGCGGTTCCTGCCCGCCGGTGTGCGGGCTGCCGAGGGCCGGCCCGGGGCCAATGAGCGCATCGGCGTCGGCTTCATCGGCATCGGTCGCCAGGGTTCGGCGCTGTTACAGGGCGCCCTCCGCCTGTCCGCGACGCGGGTGGTGGCCTTTGCCGATGTGAACCTGCCGCGCGCGCAGGCCATCGCCCAAAAGCACCAGGCGGCGGCCTATCAGGACTACCGCCAACTGCTGGAGCGCCAGGACGTGGACGCCATCTTCACGGCCACCCCCGACCACTGGCGTTCGCTGGTGGTCATTCACGCCTGCCAGGCGGGCAAAGACGTGTACGCGGAAAAGCCGCTCACGCTCACCGTCCGCGAAGGACGGTTGATGGTGCAGGCCGCGCGCCGGTACGGGCGGGTGGTCCAGACCGGCAGCCAGCAGCGCTCGATGCGCGAGAACATCGTGGGCTGCGAGCTGGTCCGCAGCGGCGCCCTCGGCAAGATCACCCGGGTCTATGCCCAGAACTACCCCAGCCCGTGGGAATGCGCCCTGCCCGGCCAGCCCGTGCCGGAGGGGTTGGACTGGGACCGCTGGTGCGGTCCCGGCCCCCTCGTGCCGTTTCACCCGGACATCTACGCGCCGCGCGCGAACCCGGGCTGGATTTCCTTCCGCCCCTGGTCCGGCGGCGAGGTCACCGGCTGGGGCTCGCACGGCCTGGACCAGATTCAATGCGCCCTGGGCATGGACGAAAGCGGGCCGGTGGAGTTGTGGACCGGAGAGGGCCGGTTCGAGCCGCCGACGTTCACTGCGCCGGAGAGCCGGGATCGGGCGGACAAGATTTGCGCCGTGCCGCGCGTGTTTTTCCGTTACGCCAACGGGGTCGAGGTGGAAATGACCGGCGAACCGGCGGGCGGCGGCGTGCTGGGCGGGGGCATTTCCGGCGGCGGCATCTTCGTGGGCGAAAAGGGTCGCATCCGCATTGACCGCGGCATCTGCCGGTCCGAACCGGACGAGGAGCTGGCCGAGAACGCCGTGCGCGCGGCCCGGGGCCGGGGCGGCGACCACATCCAAAACTGGTACGATTGCATCCGGAGCCGGCAGCGGCCGCGGGCGGACATCGAGATTGGGCATCGCACGGCCACGCTGTGTCACTTGGTGAACATTGCCCGATGGACCGGCCGGCGGCTGCGGTGGGACCCGGAGCGGGAGGAGTTCGTCGGCGACCGGGAGGCCAACGCCCTGCTGGACCGCGAGCGGCGCAAGGGGTATGAGTTGCCGGACCGGGTTTGAGGCCCTGGCCGGGACAAACGGGCGGTCACGGATCCCGTCGCGGCTTGGCTCGGGCGTGTCGTCAATCGGGTGATTGCGCCCGTTTTGGCAGCGGGGGGCGAGCCGCCCAATCATCGAACGGAAAACCCCCTGCCGTCCCGGTTCAGTTCCGACAGGAAACATGCGAACTCCGCCCTACATCACGCAGGTGACCCTGCGGAATTACAAGAGCATCGCCGCGGCCCGGGTACGATTGCAGGCGCTGACGTTTCTGGTGGGACCGAACGGTTCGGGGAAAAGCAACTTCCTGGATGCGCTGCGTTTTGTCTCCGATGCGCTGGGGACTTCTCTGGACCATGCGTTGCGCGAGCGAGGTTCAATCAAGGAAGTGCGGCGTCGTTCCGGAGGCCATCCGAACCATTTTGCCGTTCGGCTCGACTTCCACCTGCCGGACGGCCACATCGGTCATTATGCTTTCCAAGTGGGCGCCCGGGCGTCGGGCGGATTCGAGGTGCAACAGGAGGAATGCGTGGTCAGCAATCCCGACTCGAAGCTGGGAGAAGCCGTTTTTCGGGTGCGTCAGGGGCAAGTGCTGAAGATGACGGCCCCGGTGGCGCCGCCGGCCATGCCCGACCGACTTTTTTTGGTGACCGCCGCCGGTCTGCCCGAATTCCGCCCCGTGTTCGACGGGTTGTCGCGGATGACCTTCTACAACCTGAATCCACGCGAGATCGCCGCCCTGCAGGAGCCGGACGCGGGCGAGGTGTTGCTCCGCGATGGGCGCAACAGCGCCAGCGTTTTTTCCAAGCTGCCGGGGCCGGCGCGGGCGCGGATCAGCGGGTATCTGGCCCAGATCGTTCCGGGGTTGACCGCCGTAGAAGCCCGCCTGTTGGGGTCGCAGGAGACTCTGGAGTTCCGCCAGGAGGTTCAAGGGGCCCGGCACCCGTGGCGCTTTTGGGCGGCGAGCATGTCCGACGGCACGCTGCGGGCCTTTGGAATTCTCCTGGCGCTGTTTCAAGGGGAGGGAAAAAACGGGGAAGGACCGCTGGTCGTGGGCTTGGAAGAGCCCGAAGTCGCGTTGCACCCGGCGGCGGCCGGGGTACTGCTGGGCTGTTTGCAAGAGGCCAGCCTGCGCCGCCAGATTTTGGTGACCAGTCACAGCCCTGACCTGCTGGACGACCCAACGCTGGAGGACGAATCCCTGCTCGCGGTCGAGTGCGAAAACGGCACGACCCAGATCGGCCCCTTGGACGAGGTTGGCCGCTCCGCGTTGCGCGACCGGCTGTTCACGCCGGGTGAACTGCTGCGGCAGGGCCAACTGTTGCCGGACCCGGCCAGCCGCACGAAAGCGCGGGAAGCCTCGCAGTTGCCCCTGTTTGACCTAGCTGCATGATTCCGTTTCGAGTGGCCGCCATTGTCGAGGGGCATGGGGAGGTCCGAGCCGTGCCTGCGTTAATCCACCGCTTGGTTCGTTCCCGGGGAAGGTCTCCCAATCTGATCCTGTATCCGCCGCTGCGCGTTCACCGGGACCGTTTCATCCGGGTGAAGGAGGAGTTCGCTCGCTATGTCGAACTGGCCGCGCGCCGGGTTCGACCGAAGGGGGCGGTGTTGATCCTGTTGGACGCCGAGGAAGACTGCCCGGCCGAGCTGGGGCCAAGCCTGAAGGCCCGGGCTCGAGACCTCATCCGTAATGTGCCCTTCAGCGTGGTCCTGGCCAAACGGAAGTTCGAATCTTGGTTTCTGGCAGCAGCCTCGTCGCTCGGCGGCATGGAAACTCTGCCCGAGCAGTGGGACTCGCCTCCCGATCCCGAAAACCTTGCCGATCCTAAGCGCTGGCTGGCCGAACGACTCCCCGGCGGGAAGTACATCGAAGTGCGACACCAAGTTGAGTTTGCGCGGCAGATGAACCTGGACCTGGCTCGCCGAGCTCCCTCTTTTGAACGGTTTGCCCGGGAACTCAATCGCCTGCTGACAACCAACGACGCAGCGGCCCCATGATCCGTTCTGCCGTTATCCCTCCCCGCCTGGCCATGCGCGGCATTGCCAAGCGGTTCGGCGCCACGGTCGCGCTGGACGGCGTGGACCTGGAAGTAGCCGCGGGCGAGGTGCTGGCGCTGGTGGGCGAGAATGGCGCGGGCAAAAGCACCCTCATGAAGATCCTCGCCGGGGTCCACCGCCCCGACGCCGGACTAATGGAACTGGAGGGCCGGCCCTTCGCCCCCGCCCACCCCTTGGAAGCGCGCCGCGCCGGCGTGGCCATGATTTACCAGGAGCTGTCTCTCGCCCCGCACCTCACCGTCGAAGAGAACATCGTCCTGGGCGTGGAACCGCACCGGCTGGGCTGGCTGGACCGACGCCGGATGCGCGCCCGCGCGGTCGAGGCCCTGAACCGGCTTGGACACCCCGAAATTTCCCCGGATCAGCCCGTGGGCGCGCTGTCGCCGGCGGCGCAGCAACTGGCGGAAATCGCGCGCGCCCTGGCCAGCGGCTGCCGGGTGCTGGTGCTGGACGAACCAACCAGCAGCCTCGCCGCGCGCGACACGGACCGGCTTTTCGCCCTGCTCCGCCAGTTGCGGGCGCGCGGCCTGGCCATCGTGTACATCTCGCACTTCCTGGAGGAGGTGCAGCGGGTGGCCGACCGGATCGTCATCCTGCGCGACGGACGCACCGTGGGCAGCGGGCCGGCCGCCGGGCTCACCCCGGAGCAAATCGTCGCGCTCATGGTCGGCCGCGAAGTGCGGGACCTGTATCCGCGGAGTCCCCGGCGACGGGGCGAGCCGGTTCTGGAAATCCGCGAGCTGACCGGGCGCGCGCATCTGCAGACGGCTTCGCTGACCCTGCACCGCGGCGAGGTGCTGGGCATTGCCGGACTGGTGGGGGCCGGTCGCACCGAATTGTTGCGTTGCGTGTTCGGCCTGGACCCGGTGCGGTGCGGCACGGTGCGGGTAGGGGCGTTTGTCGGACCGGCCTCGCCCGCCGCGCGCTGGCGCCAGGGCGTGGGCTTTCTGAGCGAGGACCGCAAGCAGGAGGGACTGGCGCTGTCCCTGAGTTTGGCGGACAACCTCACCCTGTCGCGTCTGGAGGGGTTCGGGCTGGGGCCGTTGGTGTTCCCCGGGCGCCAGGCGGCGGCGGCCCGGCGCTGGATCGCGCGGCTGGGCATCCGTTGTTCGGGCGCGCGGCAGAGCGTCGCGGAATTGTCCGGAGGCAATCAGCAAAAGGTGGCGCTGGCCCGGCTGCTGCAGCACGACGTGGACGTGTTTCTGCTGGACGAACCGACCCGCGGGATTGACGTGGGCGCCAAGGCGCTGATTTACCGGCTGATTGACCAGTTGGCCAGCGGCGTGGTCGGCGGCCGGCCCCGCGCCATTCTCCTGGTCAGCAGTTACCTGCCGGAGTTGCTGGGGGTGTGCGACCGCATGGCGGTGATGTGCCGCGGCCGGCTTGGACCGGCCCGGCCCGTGAACGAGGTGAACGAGCGCGTCCTGATGCTCGAGGCCGCCGGGCAGGCCGTCCCGGAGGCGCCGGGGATCGCCCCTTGCCAGCGTGACCGGCCCGATTAGGTTTGCGTCATGCATCCGAAGACGCTTCAGGACGCGTTGCAGCAGGCGCCGTTTCGGCCGTTCAACCTGCACGCCGACGGACGCGTGGTCCGCGTGTTACACCCGGAGCAGGTGTTCATCACACCGGACAAAACCACGGTAATTGTGGCGGGAATGGACGGCGGCCTGGCCATTCTCGACATGGACCACATCAGCAGCCTGAGCTACGCGCCGCGCCGTGGCCGGACCGCGGCGTGAAGGCCCCGGCGTTGCATCCGCCCCGCGCCGGCTCCGGGGATGCAGGCGGGCTGACTGCGGCCGGGTCCGGCGGCGGTTCCCGCCTTGGAGGTCTCCGTTTTCGCCCGTCGTGAGCAACCCGTTTTACCAGCTGGGTCCGGAGCGTGCCGGCCGGGTGCGCGCGTTGTTCGATGGAATTGCCCGCCGCTACGACCTCATCAACGACCTTCAGAGTTTGGGACTGCATCGGCTGTGGAAGCGGCGGCTGGTGCGTCTGGCGCGGGTGGGGCCGGGGCAGGCGGCGCTGGACGTCTGCTGCGGCACGGGCGATGTGACCCTGGCTCTGGCGCGCACCGGCGCCCGGGTGGTCGGCCTGGATTTCAGCCCGGACATGCTGGCGGTGGCGCGCCGCCGGGCGGCCCGGCTGGCCGGCACGGTGGAATTCCTTCAGGGCGACGCCCTGCATCTGCCCTTTGCCGCGGAGGCCTTCGAGGCGGTGACCATCAGTTACGGCCTGCGCAACCTGGCCGACCTGGCGGCCGGGCTGCAGGGGATGTTCCGTGTGCTTCGTCCCGGCGGGCGGTTGTGCGTGTTGGATTTTGGCAAGCCGGCGTTCCCGCCCTGGCGCGGGCTGTACTTCGCCTATCTGCGGCTGGCGGTCCCGGTGTTGGGCCGGCTGCTCGTGGGCAACGCGGCGGCCTATGCCTACATCCTGGAGTCGCTGCGCCACTTTCCGGGGCAGGAAGAGCTGGCGGAGCGGCTGCGCCGCGCGGGCCTGGTGGAGGTGCGGGTGTGGAATCTGCTGGGCGGGGCGATGGCCATCACCGCCGGTGTGAAGCCGCCGGCGCCCGCGTGCGGCGCTTGATCCCTGGCCCCCGGGTTCCGATCCTACAATTTGACGTCCTCGGGGCGCACCTCCAGGCACTCGTCCTGGTCCTCCCAGATCACCACCGGATGGCTCTCGAGCAGGCGGGGAACGATTTGATGCGCGGCAAAGGCGAGTAGCGTTTCCGCCTTGTGAGCGGCGTGTTCGTAGGCCTGGTCGTAGTCGCCGCAGCGTTTTTGCTGTTTTTCGTCCCAGTGCGCGACGCCGTGCACCGGGGCATACTCCTCGGCCCAGCCCCGGATGAGCGGCTGGAGGTCCTCGGGCAGGTCCTCGAAGCGGACGGCAGTGGCGTTGCAGTGGAGGCACACCAGCCCGTTGTCCAGCACGTCGCGGGTCAGCAACGGCACCAGCGGGGCGCGGCAGCACTCGGCCTCGGGGAAGGCGGCGGGGATCGTGGCCAGGCGTTGCAACCACACCTGCCGGTCATGGGCCACCTGTCCGGCCAGGCGGTAAGCGGCCACCAGCGGGTGCGACAACCGCCAGCCCCGGCCCTGCAACTGGCCCAGGGTTTGGGCCAGCCAACGGGCGAGGGTCAGGTCGTCAAAGTTGCGGAACACCTCGCTGTACTCGCGCCAGAGCTCGTCCAACGGGTTTTCAGGATCATGCGCCACGCCCCGCAGGGTAGGAGGGAATCCGCGGCTGAGAAGCCCGAATCTCGGGCGGAATCTCGGGCGCGCCGCAACGCCGGTCCGAAGCTGGGAAGGTCAGCGACGTTCGGACTTTGCTGGCATCCGCCGCACCAACTCCCAGACTCGCAGCATTTCTGTCACCCCCCAGGCCTGGGCGTCGCATCCCCGCTGCAGATGCGGGGCGTCGCCGTCCAGGATTTCAGGCAGGTGACCGATGCAGCCCTCTGCCAGCAGGCGGGAAACACTGGCCAGGTAGGAACGGGCGGCGGCGATTGCTTCCGGCGCAAAATCCCAGGCGCGCACCAGGGCCTCGCAGAACTGCGGAAAACTCCAGGTCCACGCCGTGCCGTTGTGGTAAGCGGGCTTGCGACGGGTGTCTTCGTCGCCCTCATAGCGGCCCCGGTACGGCTCGTGGGGATCGTTGAGCAGTTCGCCGTGGCGGCCCCGGATTTCCAGGGGCGGCGTGACGCGCAACGGCGCCAGGGAACGCAACGCGCCGGGCACCACCAGCCAGCGGCGCGCGGCCTCGACCTGTTGTCGCGCGCGCGCGCCGGTGATCACCCCCAGGGCCACCGCCAGTATGGCGTTGCTGCGCAACGCGTCCTGTGGCACGGCCTGCGCGGCCGTTTGACCCGGCCCGGCCAGCAACACGTCCGCATACCAGCCCTTGTCCGGGAGCCAAAACCGGTTTTCGAGCGAGGCCGCCGCGCGCGCGGCAAGGTCCCGCCACGGGACGTCCGCCGGCGGCATTTGCAGGCGGTCCAGCAGTCGGAGAAGGCGGATCCACAGGGCCTGGATTTCCACGGGGTAGCCTTCGCGAGGCGTGCAGGCAGGGAAGTTGGTGTCCATCCAGGTGAAATGCGCGGAACTGAAGACCAGCCCCGATTCGCGATCCACGCGGATGCCGTTGGGGGTGCCGCGCCAGTACCCGACCGCAATGGACCGCAACACGTCGGCCAGGTTGCGACTCGAGTCGCCGAACGGCGCCTCCAGAAACGCGGCGCGGGTGGCGGCGTCGGGCAACTGCTCAAGGAACTCCTCGCACACCACGCCCAGCCAGAGCGGCGCGTCCGATGTGTCGCGATTGGCCGTGTCCGCGCCGAACAGCGCGTTGGGCAGCGTGCCGTCGCGTTCCAGCCGCGCAAAGGTCCGGAGCACGCCCCGCGCCTCATCCTGAAAGCCCCCGGCCAGTAGTCCGCGACAGGCAATCAAGGCGTCCCGGCCCCAGTCCAGAAACCACGGATAACCGGCGATAACCGTGGACGCCTCGCCGCGCCGCACCACGAACGCCCGCGCCGCGGTCCGCAACGCCCGGGTGAACGCCTCTTCCGACTGCGCGTCGGTCCGGCCCGACCGATCCGGCGCCGGGGGCACGCCGGGGGGCGGCGGCTCGGCCACCGCGGGCGCGGTTTCCTCCGGGTTTTCCAGCGCGCGGGCGATGGCTTCCGGAGTCGGATCGGATGCTTCGGCGCAGACCACCAACGTGAGCGAGGCGCCGCGGGGCAACGGCAGCTCAAACCAGCCCGGGCTGTAGGCATCGCCGCTGCCCTCCAAGCCACGGCTTTGCTCCAGCGGATGCGGGATGTTGAAACACCACTCCGGCTGGTCGTGATAGAAGCCGGCGGAGGACCAGACCCGCAACCGGCGGTCGGACGCGGGGGCAAATTCAAAACCGGTCCGTTCGGCCAAGCGGTGGGTGTGACGGCGGAAGTGGTGATCGGCGCCCGGGTTGTGCTTGGTTTCGTGGTGAAAATTCCGGTCCTCGAGGTCCACCCGCACCGTCAGCCGCACATCGGCTTCCGGTGGTAGATCGCGTCCCTGCGGAGGCGGCAGGTCGGGGCGGCTGAACCGCAGGACCGTGGTGTTGCGGCCTGCCAACATGGCGACGGTCAGGCAGAGGACCACCCCGCGCCCGTCGCCGGCATGAGCGAGGAACTCCCAGCGCGCCGGCGGCCCGGGGGCAAAGCGCAGCAGGTTGTCCGCATTGAGCGGCGTAAGGAATCCGTCCGCGTTCACCCACACCCGGGCGCGTTTGGCCAGGATGTGCCGGTCCACCGGCAGGGTGGGATGGAGATTGGCGCCCAGCAGGCAATCGTACTTGGACTCGATGGCGCCGAGGTCCACGGCCAGCCGCGCCATGGCGCCGCGGCCGTTGGTCAACAACACCCGACCCGACCCCGGCGGGGGCGTGTCCAGCGTCGGTTCCGGCGGCAGGAACCGTATCGCCCCGCTGACCAGGGGGGCTCCTGCTCCGAAGCGCTCCAGGGTGAGCTGGGCGTCCGCGGCCCGCGGTGGCGCGTGAAAGATGGCCACATGCTCCTTGTCAATCGCCGTCGAAACTGCGTGCCGCGGGGGCTCAATGCCCTCCAGGGTGAGTGTGGCGCGGAACGGGGCGGTATCGCGCACCAGCAACCAGTGCCCGGCGGGCACCAGTAGCACGCGATGTCGGTCGGGCTGGCGCCATTCAATCACACGGGGCGGTCCGGAGGCGGGCTGCGCGAGCGCGTGCGCGATTTCTTCTGGCTCCAGATCGGCCGGAAGCGCTGCCACCGCGGTGAGGAATTCCACCGGGTCGCGCTCCACCCGAGCGGCCAGGGGTGCGAGCCGAATCCGGCCCAGTCGTTCCAGCGGCAGATGCTGGCTCAGCGCGTGGAGGGCCAGTGCTTCAAGAGCGCGCCGGCGCCGGTAGGCGTCGCCGGCCAGGCCGAACGGCTCGCGGTCGGCCGCGAGACAATAAGCTCCGGCGGGCGGCAGGGTGAAACTCACCAGTTGCCCCGGTTCCGGCCGGGCGGGCGGCGGCGCCTGATCCAACAGGTCCACCGGCGCGGGAACGCTCCCCGGTTCGAAGTGCAACCCGACACGCGCCAGGGGCGCGCCGGCCAGACGACAGGTGTGCGACCGGTCCGGATCGGTGTTCACCAGCACCAGCACGGCGTCGCGGCCCTCGGCGGATTCGCGCAACAGCGCGTACACCGGCGAATCCGGCGGGCTGAGGCGGGTCAGCCGCGCGCCATCAAAAAAGCAGGGATGCGCGGCCAGCAGGCGGTTGAGCCGGGCCAGTTCGGGGACCAGGTTGTCCGGGTTGCCCCAGGCCAGCCCGCGGCTGGCATGCACATTCACCCGCTCGGGCGCGAGCCATTCCACCCCGCAGGTGAAGCCGAAGCCGCCGGATACGCTGGTCAGGGCGCAGAGCCGGTTGCGCAGGAGCGACCACGCTCGCCCGCGCGCGGCCAAGCGCGGGTTGTCATGGGTTTCGCTGTAGTGCATGTAGAGCCCCACGCGTTCGCTTTGCCGCAGGGCGTAATCCAGATAGCCCGCCACGGACGGGCCGTCGTAGTTCTGGAACAGCTCCGAGTAGGCCCATTGCATGCCGCCTTCGGTGAGGAGCAATTCGGTGGCCTCCCACGCCCCGCCCAGCCCTTCCAACAGGAAAACCGTGTCCGGAAACTCGCGCCGGACCCGGGCGATGATGTACTGCCAGACCGGCAGAGGCACCTTGTAGCCGGCGTCGCAGCGGAAACCGTCCACGCCGCGGCGGCACCATTCCACAAACACCTCGCCCAGTTCGCGACGGAGCGCGGCGTGCCGGTGATCCAGTTCCACCAGGTCTTCCCAAGTGACGCCCCAGGCGCCGGGGCTGATGAATTGACCGTCCCGGCGCACAAACCACTCGGGGTGCCGCTCCTGGAAGGTCGAACCCCAGCCGGTGTGGTTGATGGCCAGGTCCAGCAGGAGGCGTCCCCCGTGCGCATGCACCGCGCGGGCTAGCTCGCGGAACTGGTCCACGCCCGTGGTGCAGCGATCGAACTCGACCAGTGCCGGGTCCACCGCCAGGAAGTCCTGCGCCGCGTACGGACTGCCAAACCGCCCGAACCGGGCGTAGGTGGTGGGCGTGGGATTGATCGGCAGCAGATGCAGAATGCGGCAGCCGAGGGTCTCGAAAATGTGCGGCAGCTCGCGGATCAGGTCCCGCAATCGGCCCGAGGGCGGGATCACCGTGTACCCAGCGCGGTCCAGGGTCTCGAGGGCCGCGGCGTGGGGCGGCGGCTCGGTGTGTTGGGCGGTCTTGGTGGGACCAAACATCCGGGGAAAGGCGCAGTAGATCGTGTTGGCCGTGCGACACCAGGCCGGTTGCACGTTTACCCCGAAGTCCGGCCCTTCGGGCCAGTGCAGCCAGCCGCGCGGATCCACCGCGCAGGCCTTGGCGCGAAAATAGCCCACCTCGGCCAGCGGCAATTCGAGCACCCAGGCCTCCCCCTCGCGCTGCATGGGAATGTCACGCCAGGCACACAGGGTGGGCGGTTTGTGTTGCTCGACCGCAGTGAGCACCTCCTCCCACAACACGGCGGCGCGTCCCAGGTTGGTGCGCAGGCAGGCCCGCCAACCCGCGGGCAACGGGCGATGATCGGCCGGCCGCAACTCGAAGCGCAGCCGGTCGCCCACAAACCGCACCAGCCGGTTCCCCGGCGCGGGACTCTGCTCCCAACGAATATCCATGCGCGGCGCGCAATCTGCGGACAACCGTCCGCCCGCGCAACCCCGCGCCGATGGACGGGCAATTGGAATTCCCACCGGAATTTCCGTCGGACCTGCAAACCCTTTGGAATACCACGCGAAACGCGGGCGGCGCGGCCACCGCGGGCGCCTGAGAGTTGATGGGATTGCCGCGGTTTTCCTCCGGCGAGGGGCGGTCGGGACGATCGGATGCTCCTGTCCCATGATGAACCGGGCAAAAACCGCCACGGCGCGGGTTTCTTTTGCGCACCTTGTCGTTCCCGCGCCAGTTCGGGGTATCGGGCGGGTGAATTTCCCGTTTCATTTGCCGGCGCCAGCGCGGCAGGACTTCTGCTGTGGTAAGTTGCCGGGCCGGGGCGCGCGACAACTGCGCGGCGGATCGCGACGCCTCCGCGCGCCCGCCGGCAACCTATGAAAACTGGCTACCTGATTGACATGGACGGGGTGATCTACCGGGAAAACCACCTGATTCCCGGAGCTGTCGAATTTGTGGAAACCCTGCTGCAAACCGGCACCCCGTTCCTCTTCGTGACCAACAACTCGGCCCCCACGCCGGAAGATCTCACCGTGCGGCTTCGGCACCTGGGAATCCGCTCGCTGGGGCCCCGGCATTTTTACACCTCGGCACTCAACACGGCGGACTTTCTCTCCGAGGTGCATCCGGGGTGCACCGTGCTGGTGATTGGCGAGGGCGGCCTCCTGGCAGCCCTGCATGAGCGGCGCATTGCCAACGACGTTATCCAACCCGACTACGTGGTGGTGGGCGAGGGGGCCGTGGCCATGGAAAAGCTGGCCAAAGCTCACGAATGCCTTGAACGGGGTGCCCGGCTCCTGGCGACCAACCCCGACAACTGGTGCCCCGTGGGCCCCGACAAAACCCGTCCGGGCGCTGGCGCCACGGCGGCCTTTCTGGAGGCGAGTTCCGGACGCCGCGCCTATTATCTGGGCAAGCCCAACGGGTACATGTTTCACCGCGCCCGCCAGAAACTGGTGGAGCAGGCGCGCGCCCAACTCGATCAGGTCGTCATGATCGGCGACACCATGGAAACGGATATCCGCGGAGCCGTCGAGTCGGGCATTCCCTCCTATCTGGTTCTCACCGGTTCTACCACGCTGGAGGCGTTGAGGGACTACGTGTACCAACCCACCCGCGTCCTGCGCAGTGTCGCCGACCTGACCGAGGAGCTCAGAACCGGAGTGCCCTCCGATCGCCTCGACAGTCCCGCGTTTGGCCAGCGAGCCGGATCGGCGTCGCGCCACGGACACCGTCATCAGACCGACATCTTCTCTCTGGAGAAGCCCCGTCCGCGTCCGGCCATGACGAAGTAATGTTTCCCCGGCCATCCACTGCGGGTCATGCGCAAACAGCCGCCCCGGTGTTGAACACCCGGCCCGGAACTCAGCCCTGCCTGCAGAAGCAGGCCGGACAAGCGTCCGGGTCGTTTTGCGCTCCGGACGCGCGGGGTTGATTTCAGGAGGCCGGCTCCACGCCCTCGAGAGTCAGATACAGCGGGAAGGCGCCCGCCTCGATGCGCAGATGCCCGGGCTCAAGCCGAAGCCGCTGGGCAGGCTCGCTCTCTGCCGGCGCGGCGGCCTCCACCGGGGCCAACTGCCCTGCACCCGTTGCGTCCGCGGCCAGGGAAAATTCCGCGCCCAGCCCGGTGACCGCCCGGATTCGTACCGGCGGGCGGGCGCGAACCGGAAGGGTCACCGTATGGGGCGGGTCCGTGGTCCAGACCGCCAGCTTGTCCGGGTGACCGGCGCGGCGCAGCAACAGGACATAGTCGCCCTCGCGAGCGAGGTCCAACCGGCGCGCGATGCGGTACCCGGCCAGTTCCGCCGTCAGGGTCCGGATGGCGTGGTAGGCCAGCTTGGGAGACAGATCCGGATAAACCAGGCCGAAGTTGTGCTCGCGCTCGTCCGGGTCCGGCCCGTCGTTTTTCCAGTCGTACCACACCGAAAGCGGCACCCCGGCCAGGAGATTGGCCAGTTGCTGACGGGCGGCAAAGGCCGCCTGAGTGGTCAGCGACACGCCGCGGGTATGGGAGGCGTAGCCCCATTCCCCGCTGAGGATGGGCAGGTCCTGCTTGCCCGGCGGCGCGTAGCGGGCGATGAGGGCGCGCAGTTTCGCGTATTCCTCGGCGGCGGTTTCCGGCGGCTTCGCGTAGTTGCGGTACGGGTGCACGCTCACGCCGTCGAGATACTCGAGGATACCGCAGGCGAAGTGTTCCTCGAGGAACTTCAGAGGGATTTCGGAGGTGGCGGGGCCAATGAGGGTGGCCCGCGGATCGGCGGCGCGAATGGCGCGGCAGGTGGCCAGGGCCAGGGTGTTGTACTGCGCCACGTCCGGCCTGGGCTTCCAGAAGGAAATGTTGGGCTCGTTCCAGATTTCCCAGATCACGCGCCGCCCGCGATACCGTTCCGCCGCCGCGGCAGCCCAACGGGCAAAGGCGGCCACGCTTTCCGGACGCTGCGGCGAGGCCGTGTCCCGCTGCTCCCGACCGGTGATCGGATCCCGGGTGACCACGGACTCTTCGTAGAGCGGGTTCGAGTAATCCAGGATGTACAGGGGCTGGAGGCCGCGCTTTTCCAGGTTGGCCGTGAGTTCGTCGTAGGCCGACCAGTCGTACTCGCCCGGCCGACGCTCGATGCCGGCCCAACCCAGGTCCATGCGCACCACCTTGATGCCGGCGGCGGCGATGAGGTCCAGGTCGCGTTCGTGGCCGCGATTGAAGTGGATGTTCACCCCCACCCCCAGCGGCAGGACCGGCGGAGGCAAATCGGCCGCGCGCACTGCGAGGAGGCCCAGACCAAGGATCGAAAGGATTGCTTTCATGGTGAATGCACGGGGCCAGCCTGCGCCGTCCGGGCGCGGAGGGGAAGCCTGTTCGCCCGATCTGCACCCGCCCTCCCGGCGATGGATTGCCCAAACCTCAGGGTAGGGCGCGCTCTCCGAGCGCGCCGCCTCATTCAAAAGGCTTCGGCGGGACACCGAAGCCGGCAACCGGGACAGTTGCGCTCCCCGCCAAATCCGGCGGACTGGGGACTGCCCGCCCTGCCGGCGAGGGGCATCCCTCTCAGGCAGGGCGGTTCGCCGGGTGCAAATGTTGCCGGAAAAACTCTACCACCTGCCGCCACAACCGCTCCGTGGCCTCCGCCTCGGGTACCCGGTGGGTGAAACCGGCCAACGGCAGCAGCTCGAACGGCCGCCCGGCCCGAAACAGGGCATCGGCCAGCTTCAGCGTGTGGCGAAAGAACACGTTGTCATCCGCCGTACCGTGCACCAGCAGCAGCGGCCGTTGCAGTCGGGGCGCGTCCTCGAGCAGGGAGTTGGTCCGATACACCGGATCGGCTTCGCTGGCGGGCACGCCCAGGTAGCGCTCGGTGTAATGCGTGTCGTAATCGAACCAATCGGTGACCGGCGCCCCGGCCACCGCGGCGTGAAACACGTCCGGCCGTCGCAACACCGCCGCGGCCGCCAGGTACCCCCCATAGGACCAACCAAAGACCCCCACGCGCGTCAGGTCCAGTTCGGGCAGGCGCGCGCCCAGCGCCCGCAAGCCCCCGACCTGGTCCCCCAACGGCACCTCGATGAAGCGGGCTTGAATCGTGCGTTCCCAGTCGCGTCCGCGACCGGGCGTGCCGCGTCCGTCCAGCGCCACAACGATGAACCCCTGATCCGCCAGCCACTGGTCCAGAAACAGGCGCGGGAGCGCGAGCTGAACCATGGTGGCCGTGGGACCGCCGTACACGTGCACCAGCACGGGCAGGCGCTGTCCCGGCTTGAAATCGCGGGGGCGAATCACGCGCGCATGGAAACCCGGCTCGCCCACGGTCAGAAATTCCACCCCGGGCAAAAATGGCGGTTCCTCCGCCACCGACGGCAATTCGCCCAGCCGGCGGCCCTCCGCGTCATACAGGAACACGCGCGGCAGCGCGTCCGGAGTGGATAGCGTGAGGGCATAAGCCTCAAGCCGGGGCGCGCAGACCACCCGATGCACGCCCGGGGTGTCGGCGGTGAGGACTTCGACCGCGCCCCCGCCCAGCGGCACCCGGCACACGTGGACCTGCCGCGGGTCCGGACTGCCGTGGAACCAGACCCGGCCGGCGGTTTCATCCACGGCGACCAGCTCGCGGTATCCGGCCTCCGGCGGCGCCAGCACCCGTTGAAGGGCGCCGTCCGCGGCGCGCAATTCCAGTTGCCAGCCGCCCGCGCGCTCGCTCGACCACAGAAAGCCGCTGCCGTCGGCAAGCCAGCGCGGCACGGACTGATCCAAATTCACCCAGGCCGGGTCGCGCTCGACCACCAAGGGGCGGGTCGCGCCGGTGGCGGGATCGGCGCGCAGCAGGACCAGCTCCCGCTGATCGCGGGACTGCACCACCAGCGTCAGGCCGCCCCGTTCATGCCAGTCCACCCGCGCCAGATAAGGAAATCGCGCGGCGTCCCACGCCACCCAGCGCGGGCGACCGCCGCGGACCGGGACGATCCCCAGACGCACCTGCACATTGGCCCGGCCCGGACGCGGATAAAACTGCGCGGGCGGCGGGCGGCCCGGCTGGAAGGGATCAGGAATGTGCCAGCGCTCGACCCCGCGCGCGTCCGCCTCGGTGTAGGCAATCCACCGCGCGTCCGGCGACCACCACCAGCCCGTGAACCGCCCCATTTCCTCCTGCGCCACGAATTCGGCCAGGCCGTGAGTCACCTCCTCCGTGCCGCCGGTGGTCACCGCGCGTTCCCGCCCGCGGACCAGATCGTACACCCGCACATCGTGGTCCAGCACGTAGCCCACGTAGCGGCCGTCGGGCGAAAACTTCGGATCCAACAGCGTGCCCTCGCTCGTGGCCAGCGCGGTGACCTCGCCCCGGAGGCGGTCCACCACAAACAAGCGGCCCCCCAGCGGCAGCAGCAGCCGCGTGCCGTCGCGGGAGAGTTGGAAATCCGTAAAACCGGTGGCGGTCTCGCGCAGGCGCTCGCGGCGGGCCTTTTCCGCGTCCGAAAGCTTTTCCTCCTCGCCGCCGAGCAGGGCAGCCGGAGTGAGCACCTGGCGCGTTTGGCCGGTGGCCAGATCGGTTTCAAACAGCCCGAGTCGCGTTTGCCGGGGCGGAGAGCGCAGGAACAGCGCCTGCCGTCCGTCGGGTGTGAACTGCACTCGGACGGGGCATCCCAACGTCCAGCCGCGGGTTTCGGCCAGGTCGCGCAGAAAGGTGTCCGTTGCCTCCTGTGAAGCGATGGCAAGGGGCATAGGCGCGACCCGCCCCACGCCGAGCTCGCTCACGCCCAGCCACACGATCGCTAGCGCGCGCCGCAATCCGTTTCGCATGGCCGCGACAGTGGCGGGTCGCGCCGAGGCCGACAAGACCTACGGTCGGCCCCTCCCGCGCCGCCCGGACGGCGCCTACCAGTATTCCTCGACGTGGATGGTGCCGGTGACTTTGCCCTGGTCGGGCCGGAACCCCCGCGCCTCCAACAGTGCCTTGACCGACCGGATCATGTCCGGATTGCCGCACAGAAACACGTCGGCCGTCGCGGGGTCCAGCGCCACGCCGGACGTCGTTTCGATCAGGCCCTGCTCGAGCAGCGTTTGCAGGCGACCGGTGGGGCCGCGGAAGGTGGGGTCCTCCTGCGGGCGGGTGATGCTGGGGATGTAGGTGAAGTTCGGGCGCAGGCGGGCCAGCGATTCCAGCTCGGCCCGGTAGCCCAGGTCCCAACTGTATCGGGCGCCGTGCAGGACGACGAAGCGCCGCTGCGTTTCGTTCACCAGCAACGTGCGCAGCATGGACATGTACGGCGCCAGGCCGGTGCCGGTGGCAATCAGGATCAGGTTGCGATCCGGCGCCACGCGGTCCGGGGTAAAGACGCCGCTGGCCCTGGGCCCGAGGTAGAGCCGGCTGCCGGGCCGCAACCGAAACAACCGCGGCGTCAGTTGCCCGCTGGTGATGAGCGTGAGATAGAATTCCAGGTAGCGGCGTTCCAGGCTTGACGAGGCAATGCTATAGGCGCGGCGGATCAGGGTGTCTGGCGCGGCCGGGGGGTCTTCCGGCGCAGTGCCGGGCAGCCGCGGCTCGCGGCCCAGCAGGCCCAGGACCGCGAACTGGCCGGGCTTGAAATTAAACAACGGCCGGTCCGACTGCACCCGGAGAATGAGCAGCAGCGGATTGATCTCCTCCCGACCGATTACCGTGGCGTTGTAGGGACTCTGATCCCCGGCTTGGCTCACCGGGACAACGTAGCGAAGCGGCGGGGACTTGTCACCTTGAGGACATCGCCCTCGCGCGCGGGGACCAATCCGCAGGCCGGTGTGGTGGATGCGGAGACAAACCACGGGGTGAGTCTGTGCCGGGCGGCCATGAGGGCCACGGAGCGGTGATTTAAGCCGGTCTTTTGCCCGGCTTGGGGAAGACACCCGGGCACCGGTTTTCCCGCCGCTTGCCCGCGCGCCGGGCGGAGACGATGCTGTCGGGATGCGGCGCGCAGTGTTCTTCGATCGGGACGGCACTCTCAATGTCGAGCGAGAGTATCTGAGCGACCCCGACCGGCTGGAGCTTTTCCCCGGTGTGCCGGAGGCATTGCGCCGGTTGCAGGAGGCGGGCTACGGGTTGTTCCTCGTGACCAATCAGTCCGGCATCGGCCGCGGCTACTACACGGAGGCGGACATGCATCGGGTCCACGCCCGGCTGCTGGACCTGCTGGCTCTGCACGGGGTGCGCTTCGAGCACATCTACTACGCGCCCGAGGCGCCGGACCAGCCCAGCCGGGGCCGCAAACCTTCGCCGCAGTTTCTGTTCGATGCCCGTGACCGCTTCGGCGTGGACCTGGCGCGGAGCTACGTGGTGGGCGACAAGTTCAGCGATCTAGAGTGCGGTTGGAACGCCGGCGTGAAGCAGAGCATCCTGGTGCGCACCGGCTACGGTGCCGAGGTCGAGCGAACCGCCGGCCCCCAACTGGCCCGCGCGGTAATTGTGGATCATGTGCCGGCGGCGGCGGATTGGATTCTGAGTCACTGAACGACCCGGGCCGGCGGTTTCCGCGCATGAACGCCCGCCGCCCCCGCAACGGGCAATGAAGGCGTTGTGCCCGGCCCGGCTTTTGCCACACTGCGCGCGGTGAACACGTTCGGTCTTATTCCCGCGCGTTACGCCTCGACCCGGTTTCCCGGCAAGCCGCTGCATCCCATCGCCGGCAAACCGCTGATCCTGCACGTGGTGGAGCGCGCCCGCCTGGCCGCCCGCCTGGCCGGCGTGATCGTGGCCACGGACGACGAGCGCATCGCCGCGGCGGTGCGGCCTTTTTGCCCGGTCGCGATGACCCGGGCGGATCACCCCAGCGGCACCGACCGCATTGCCGAGGTCGCCAGCCGGCTGGCCTGCGACGCGGTGGTGAACATTCAGGGCGACGAACCCCTGCTCGACCCGGCGGTGATTGATGCCGTGGCGGCGGCGCTGACCGACTGCGAAATGTCCACCGCCGCTACAGCCCTGCGCGATCCGGTCGAGTACGAAAGCCCCCATGTCGTGAAAGTGGTGGTGAATGCCGCCGGCCGGGCCCTGTATTTTTCCCGGCGGGCCATCCCCTACGTGCGGGAGGCCGCCGCCCGGCCGGCGCGCGAGCAACTGGCCGCCTTTCCCTTCCTCAAGCACCTCGGGGTGTACGGATATCGCCGCGAGACCCTGCTGCGACTGGTCCGGTTTCCGGTCTCCCCGCTGGAAGCGGCGGAGGGGTTGGAACAATTGCGCGCCCTCGAACATGGCATTCCCATCGCCGTGGTCCGCGTGGATTATGAAAGCGTGGGGGTGGACGTGCCGGAGGATGTGACGCGCGTGGAAGCCCTGCTGGCTCGCGGCAACCCGGCTCGCGCAACCCACGGCGGGGCGCCCGGCCCGACGTAATCACCGGGCGCCTTGTTCCGCGCCTTGCGCGGACGACGGCCGCCGCGCGCGACGCCGCGCCGCGCCCAATCCCATCTTCCGCAACGCCGCGCCGGTGTGGCTGTGCCGGCAGGCGGCGATGGCCTCCGGAGTGCCCTCGGCAACGAGGCGGCCGCCGCCTTCGCCCCCTTCCGGTCCCAGGTCAATCACCCAGTCCGCCTCGGCTATGAGGTCGAGGTTGTGCTCGATGACCAGCACGGTGTGGCCGGCGTCCACCAGCCGCTGAAGCACCTCGACCAGCCGCCGCACGTCCGCCAGGTGCAGACCGATGGTGGGCTCCTCGAGCAGAAACAGGTGGCGCCGGGCGCGGCGATTCCGCGGGCCCGGCAATTCCCCCTGCGGTGGGAGCCCGCCCAGCAGGTGCGTGACCAACTTTACTCGTTGGGCCTCGCCCCCGCTGAGCGTGGGGCTGGTCTGCCCCAGTTTGAGGTAATCCAGCCCCGTGTCGTGGAGCGCATCCAGCGGCCGCCGGATGCGCGGGAAGGCGGCAAAAAATTCCCGCGCTTCGGCCACGCTCAGGTCGAGCACCTCTGCGATGTTCAGGCCGTGAAACCGGACCTGGAGCGTTTCCGGATTGAAACGCCGGCCGTCACAGGTCGCGCACTTCACAAACGCCGGCGGCAGGAAGTTCATTTCCAGCTTCACCACCCCGGCGCCCTCGCAGCCCGGACAACGGCCCTGCGGACTGTTGAAGGAAAACCGCCCCGGGCCGTAGCCCCGTATCCGGGCCTCCGGCAGCCGGGCAAACACCGCGCGGATTTCATCGAAGAACCCCACGTACGTCGCCGGCGTCGAGCGCGGGGTGCGGCCAATCGGCGTCTGGTCCACCTCGTACACCGCCGCGATGGACTCGTGTCCGGACACGGTGCAGGCCGGCGCTGGCCGACCGACGGCGCCCGCCGCGGCGGCGCCCGTCCCGGCTCGACGGGATTTGAGGGCGACCAGTAGCGCGGGGACCAGACACGCGCGAAGCAGCGTGCTCTTGCCCGAACCGCTCACGCCGGTGACCACGATGAACCGTCCCAGGGGGAACCGCACCGTCAGGTCCTTCAGGTTGTGCACGGCGGCATGATGCAACGTGAGCCAGTCCGGCGGCGCCCCCGCCGGCGCCGCAGTGAATGAAGCCGCCGCCCCGCCCTCGCCCGCCCCGGAAGCCGCGCGGCGGGTTGGGGCCTTCGCCCTCGTCGCGATACCGCAGGACACCGGCCGGCGTTGACCCCGGGCCGGATGCGGTTGCGCCGCGTGCTCGCGCAGACACCGGCCGGTGACCGAGTCCGGATGCCGCATCAACTCCGCCAGCGTGCCCGTGGCGACCACCTGTCCGCCGTTCACCCCCGCGCCGGGGCCGAGGTCCACGATCCAGTCCGCCGCCCGCATGGTGGCCTCATCGTGTTCGACGACCACCAGGGAATTGCCGCGCGCGCGCAAGCGGGCCAGTGTGTCGAGCAGGCGTTCGTTGTCGCGGGCGTGCAGGCCGATGGTGGGTTCGTCCAGCACGTACAGCACGCCGCTGAGGTTCGAGCCCAGTTGCGCCGCCAGGCGAATGCGCTGATTCTCCCCGCCGGACAACGTGGTGACCGCGCGGCCCAGTTGGAGGTAACCCAGCCCTACCTCGCGGAGGAACCGCAGCCGCTCGCGGATTTCGGGCAGAATGTCGCGTGCAATGAGGGCCGCGCGTCCGCGGGGCTTCCACCGCGCCAGCCACGCCGCCGCCTGGTCCACTGACATCGCGCCCAGGTCCTCGAGGGTCACCCCCGGCAGGGCGGGCCGCCGTCCGGCCTGGCCGCCGCGGCGCGGTACCCCCGCCAGCAGCCGGACCGAGCGCGCCACGGGGTTGAGCCGCGCGCCGCCGCATTCCGGGCAGGGCTCGCGTTCGCCCTCCTGCCAGCTCCACCAGGATTCCTCAATGGCATCCGCGCGCGCCCCGCGGTCCACGTCCTCGGGCAGGTAGAACAATTCGCCAAAGCCGCGGCAGCGCGGACACCATCCCGCCGGCGAGTGGTAGCTGAACAGCTTCGGGTCCAGCGGCGCAAACGACCGCCCGCAGGACGGGCAGGCGCGCTCGGTGGAATGCACCGAAAGCACACCGCGTTGGTCCAGGGCCAAGAGCGTGCCCCGACCCACGGCCAGGGTCTCTTCCACCTGTTGCCATGGCGATTTGGCCGGGACGCGCGCCGCCGGACCGGCGGAACGCGGACGCACACGCGTCCGCGCTTCGAACACCCCGGTGACCACCTCGACGTTGTGCTCGCGAAACCGGTCCAGGCGAAACGGCTCGTCGGTGCGGTACATCCGCCCGTCCGCGCGCACCTGGGCGTATCCGTGCCGGCGCGCCCATTCGGCCACCTCGCTGTGAAAGCCCTTGCGTCCGCGCACCACCGGGGCCAGTAGCAGCAGGTCGCCGCGGCGGGCGGCCTCGACCCGCAGGCGGGCGACCACCTGGTCGGGCGTCTGCGGCTCGACCGCCACCCGGCAGTCCGGACAAAACTGCGTACCCAGCCGCGCGAACAAGAGGCGGAGAAAATGGTAAATCTCGGTCACCGTGGCCACGGTGCTTTTGCCCCCGCCGCGGGAGTTGCGCTGCTCGATGCTGACGGTGGGGGGCAGGCCGGTAATGAGGTCCACCTCCGGCCGCGTCATCTGCTCCACAAACTGCCGGGCGTAGGTGTTCATCGAATCGAGGAAGCGCCGCTGGCCCTCGGCAAACAGGAGGTCAAAGGCCAGCGTGCTCTTGCCCGACCCGCTGACCCCGGTGATCACCACAAACCGACCGCGGGGAATCGCCAGCGAGAGGTTCTTCAGGTTGTGCTCGCGCGCGCCGCGGATCTGAATCACGTCCGCGGCGGTAGGTTCCGGCTGAAAGTCGCGCAACACGGGCCCAAGTTAACCCAAACCCTCTCGCGGCAAACGACAAATCGCGGCGTCTGCGGATGGCCGGGGAACGCGACGCCAACGAACCCGGCTTTCGTGATTCGCGGCCCGGGGTTTATGGGGCGTGGATTTGGACGCCTGTCCCTCGACTTTCAAGCTGCGCCGCCGGGTGGGAGGTCCCCGGGCTCAATCCTCCGGGCGCCGACCCTTGGACCGGCCCGGCATTCCGGCCTACAGCAGCCCCGCGGTTTCCGGAAAACCGCAGCGCAGGTTGAACGCCTGCACGGCCTGGCCGCTGGCGCCCTTGACAAGGTTGTCCTCGGCGCTGAGCACCACCAGCCGTCCGGTGCGCGGGTCCACGCGCCAGGCGATCTCGATGAAGTTGGTGCCCGCGACGTTTTTGGTGTCGGGCAGCGCCGGCCCGTCGAGCAACCGCACAAACGGCGCCCCGCCGTAGGCGGCGCGATAGCATTCGACCACCCGACCGGCCAGGGCGACGGCGGCCTCCCCCCGGGCATCTTCCACGGGCGTGAGGTACAACGTGGTGAAGATGCCCCGATTCACCGGCACCAAATGCGGGGTAAATTGAATCGTCACCGGCCGACCGGCGGCGGCCGAAAGTTCCTGCTCAATTTCCGATAGGTGGCGGTGTTTGGGCAGTCCGTAGGCCCGCAGACTTTCGTGACACTCCACAAACAGGTACTCGAGAGCCGCCTTGCGTCCCGCCCCGCTTACCCCGCTGAGCGAATTCGCAATGATGCCCTCCGGTGATACCAGCCTCTCGCGCAGCAACGGGATGACCGGCAACAGGATGCTGGTGGGATAGCATCCGGGCGAAGCGATGAGGTTCGCACTGCGGATGCGCTCGCGATGCACCTCCGGCAGCCCGTACACCGCCTCGGCCAGCCATTCCGGCGCGGGATGTTCGTGTCCGTAAAATTCGCGGTACACGGCGGCGTCGCGCAGCCGGAAATCGGCGCTGAGGTCAATAACCACCCCGCCCGCCCGCAACAGGGGGACGGCAAACTCCGCCGCCACCCCGTGTGGCAGCGCCAGGAAAAACACCCGCGCGTGGCGCGCCAGTTCGTCGGGGTCGGGCTCGCGGAAGCGCAGCGTGCGGGCCTGCGGGTGGCTGACAAACCGGGGAAACACCTGCGCCAGGGGCTGGCCGGCCTGTTGACGCGAAGTCACCGCAACCAGTTCCGCCTGCGGATGCTGCAACAACAGGCGCACCAGTTCCTCGCCCGAGTAACCCGAAGCCCCCACGACGGCAACCGGAATCTTGGCGGACGCGGAGACGGCTTCGACCGAAACGGCATTCGAACTCATGGCCCGAGGGTGTGGACCGGACAGCCTGTTGGCAAGCCGCCCCGCTACCGTAGCGGCAGGCTTCCCGGCCTGCCGTCGAACCGGGCTTCCAACCCGGCGGATGGCGATCTGCAAACCACACGGAAGGCGCAGACGAGAAGTAGGGCGGGCTGTCCCAGCCCGCCGTGGGCCGGATGGGCGACGCGTTCGGAGAACGCGCCCTACCTGATTGGGGTAATCACGACGGCGCGCGCCAGAACCGGACCGCTCCGATTTGTCCAAGAGGCGAACACTTGAGCATGTTGCCAAGAATTCAGGCGCGATGGTTTCGAGCAAGGCAGCATTGACACCCGGCCCTGTGTTTGGTTGATTCCTGGGCCTTTGACGCGCTGATTATGTACGCAGTCCTCGCAACGGGCGGTAAACAGTACCGCGTGGCTCCTGGTGACAAGCTGGAGATTGAGAAACTGGCCGGTGAACCGGGCCAGCCGGTGGTCTTTGACCAGGTCCTGCTGGTCAACCAGGACGGTCAGGTCAGGATTGGGACACCCACGCTGAGCGGCGCCAGTGTGGTGGCCGATGTGCTCGAACACAAGCGCGGCAAGAAACTGTGGGCCTTCAAGCTCAAGCGCCGCAAAGGATACCGCAAGAAGATTGGCCACCGCCAGGAGCTGACGGTGGTGCAGGTCAAAGAAATCAAGGTTTGAAGCCATGGCACACAAGAAAGGCGGCGGCAGTTCGCGAAACGGTCGGGACAGCGTCAGTAAACGGCTGGGCGTGAAAGAATTCGGCGGACACTGGGTGACCGCCGGCAGCATCCTCGTCCGACAGCGGGGCACCCGCTTTGTTGCCGGCCGAAACGTGGGCACCGGGCGGGATTGGACCCTCTACGCCCTCAAGGATGGCGTGGTGCAGTTCGACAAGCACGGCAAACGGGTCCACGTCCTCCCGCGCGAAGCCGCGCCCGCCCCGGCGGCAAACTGATCCAGGCCGCGGCACGGCAGGGCGAGGCGCCAGAGCCTCGCCTTTTGTTTTTCGCACCGGACGTTCCCGTGTTCGTTGACGAGGTCAAAATCTATGCCCGCGCTGGTCACGGCGGCCGGGGGTGTGTGGCCTTTCTGCGGGAAACCTTCCGTCCCAAGGGCGGCCCCTGCGGCGGCAACGGCGGCCGGGGGGGCGACGTGATCCTCGAGGCCGACCACGACCTCAACAATCTCGTTAACCAGTATTACCAGCCGCGGCTGATCGCCCAGGACGGCGGTCATGGGCTGGGCAAGGGCATGGATGGTCGGGCCGGGCGGGACCTAGTAGTCAAGGTGCCCTGCGGTACCCTGGTCTGGGCCCTGGAGAGTCGTGAAATCCCGCCCGAGTCTCCCGGACCGGGCCCTGCCGACGAGGTGCGGCTGCCCGTGAGCAGCGAGTTGCGTCCCCGCCTGCGCGCAGCTGGCAGCGTTCGCGCCTGGGAATACGACCTGGCTGCCGAGACATCCCCGACGTCCGAGCGCCGTTCGCCGGGGCGCCTGATCGCCGATCTGACCGAGCCGGGCCAGCGGTTTGTGCTCTGCCGGGGCGGCCGGGGCGGCCTGGGCAACCGCAACTTTGCGACCGCCCGCCGCCAGGCACCCCGTTTCGCCCAACCGGGCGAGCCGGGCGAGGAAGGCGAATTCCTCCTGGAGCTGCGGCTTCTGGCAGACGTGGGGCTGGTGGGCTTTCCCAATGCCGGCAAATCCACCCTGCTGGCGGCGGTGTCCAAAGCCCGGCCCAAGATTGCGCCCTACCCGTTCACCACGCTGCGTCCGCAGGTGGGGATCGTGGAGTATCCGGACTGGTTTCGCCTGACCCTCTGCGATGTGCCAGGATTGGTGGCCGGGGCGCATCGCAACGTGGGTCTGGGGCACGCCTTTTTGCGGCACATCCGCCGTTGCCAGATTCTGGTGTTGGTGCTGGACATGGCGGGCACCGACAACCGCCTTCCCTGGGAGGATTACGGGCAGTTGCTCACCGAGCTGGAACTCTACGACCCGGCCGTCCTGGAAAAGCCGCGCCTGGTGGTGGCCAACAAGATGGATGAACCGGCGGCGGCGGGCCTGTTGCGACGCTTCAAACGCCGCGTGCGCAGGGTGGAAATCCTGCCGATGGCGGCAGCCTTCGACGAAGGGCTCCAAACCTTCACCAGGGCCATCCGCCGCGCGGTTGAGGACGTCCGGGCCGGCGAATTGGCCTCCCGACTGCCCGGTGCCTGATCGCATGCCACGTTTCCCGCTGGTCTCCGCATCGCCGGGCGAAGGCCGGTTGCGGCCGACTCTCGGAGCTCTGGGAAAGGAGGGTTTCCCAACACCCGGTGGGGGGCCGGCACTCAAGCGACTTCGGGTATCTGGGGCTGGCCGGTGTCTGCCGCGCGGCAAGCGGCCCGGCACAGCGCCACGGTGCGCAGATTGTCCGCCGCCGAGTGGGAAGGCTCCCGATTTTCCTCGATCGCGCAGAGCAGTTCCCCCATCGCTCCGCGGAAGCCGTCGTTGAACCAGCGGCCATCGAGACGCGCCACGGCGGCGCCGGCCGCGGTGGTCAGTTCCACACGGTCGCTTTCCAGGGGCGGACCGCTGGATCGCAACGTGCCGCGCGTGCCGGTGATTTGAATGATTTCCCGCGGGGCCCAGCGGCTGGAACCGTCGAAGCTCAGCGTGGCCAGGCCGGACTCGAACTCGACCTGCGCCGCAGCCAGCAACGGCGGACGCATCGTCTGGCCCGGGGCGCGCGCCGTGGCGGCCCGCACCGTGAGGACACGCCGCCCTAGGAAAAACTGGGCCACGGCATCGAACCAGTGAATGCCGAAGTCAAAGAGCACCAGATGCGGCAGGTCCTCAAAGGGCGTGCCCGCGCACCAGGTGTGGTCCCAGTGAATGGTGATGGACACGGTTTGGATGTCGCCCAGCAGGCCGGCGGCGACGGCGGCGCGGGCGTAGCTCAGATAGGGCGCCCAGCGGCCGTTTTGGTTCACCGCCAGCTTGACGCCGCACCGGCGGGCCAGGTCCACCAATTCACGCCCCACAGCCTGGTCGGTCACAAAGGGTTTCTGGCTGAGCACATGTTTGCCGGCTCGCAACGCAGCGGCGATGACCGGGGCGCGTTCTTCAGGATGCAACGCCACATCCACCACCTCCACGTCCGCCTGCGCCAGGAGCTCGCCGGCGTCGGTGAAAACGCGCGCCAGCGGTTGGAATTCGTCGCGGCGCCGCACGGCGCGGGCTTCGATCACGTCGCAGAACGCCGTGACCAGCCAGCCGGCCTCACGGTACGCGGCCAGATGATGGGCGCTGATGCCGCCGCAGCCGATGAGGCCGATCCGTGGCTGATACGCGCGGGGGTGCGGCGGCCGGTAGGGTAAATCCGGCGCGCGCAGCGCAGCTTCGGGTATGGACGTATGGAGGGCGTAGTTCAGCGAAACCGGCGCAGTCATTGTAGCGAGTGAGTTGCGAAAAATATTAGTGACAGAAACCGAACCTCGTGAGGAACCCCGGCGGGTCAGGGGGGGAAAGATCCGCCATCCGAAACCCTGCGCCACTTGGTGCCCGGGCTTGCTCGCGTCCGAAGGTACGGCTGGAACGGGCAGCGTCAACCACAAGCCTTCAGGTGCAGACCCTCCCTGGCATGGTCTTGATCGTCTCGCCCGGACGGCTGGATGAGGAAACACTCCCGGGGCAAGGTCAGCGGGACATACGTGCTCTTCGGGGTGGCGCCCCCGGACCTGCGGCGCGGGGGCGGCCTTTCGCCTCGTGGGCGGAAAGCAGCGACAGTTTTTTTTCAGAAAATACTTGGTCGCGGCTGGCGTTATCCTTTAGTGCTTGGTTGACCGGGCTGCTGCCGTAGCAGCCTGGACGATAAAACTCGTGGAAAACCAGCACGATGCGCTTGATTGTAGTCTCGAACCGACTGCCCGTTACGATCATGGCTACTCGGCAAGGCCCGGCGCGTTTTCGCGCCAGCCCGGGCGGGGTCACTACCGGTCTGGTTAGTTGGTTGGAACAGTGGCAGAAGCACGGCGAGGGACGTGAGTATTTATGGGTGGGATGGGCTGGTGGAAACGTGGCGGCGGATCAACAACCACGGGTGAGTGAGCAGGCGCGGGCCCGGTATCGCGCCGTGCCGCTCTTCTGGCCGCCGGAGGTGACGGAACGGTTTTATCACGGCTTTTGTAATCGGACCCTGTGGCCACTTTTTCACTATTTTACCTCCCTGACCCGGTTCGAGAGCGGCCATTGGCAGGAGTACGGCGCGGTCAATCAGGCGTTCTGCGACGCGGTGGCCGGGGTCGTGCAACCCGGAGACGTGGTCTGGGTGCACGATTATCAACTGATGCTGCTGCCGCGTTTGCTGCGGGAACGGTTTCCCGAACTGGCTATCGGGTTTTTCCTGCACATTCCTTTCCCCAGTTGGGAGGTGTTCCAATTGCTGCCGACCGTCTGGCGGGTGCAACTGTTGGAGGGAATGCTAGGAGCCAGTTTGATCGGCTTTCACACGCATGATTACACTCGCCATTTTCTGTCCAGCGTGCAACGCATCTTGGGGCTGGAGCATTACCTGGGACAACTGACCCTTCCCGACCGGGTGGTGCGGGTGGATACCTACCCGATGGGGATTGAATTCGCCCGCTTTGTCGACGCCGCCGACCGTCCGGAAACAAGGAAAGAGGTGGCCCAGTTGCGGGCCGCGCATCCTGGCCAAAAGATCATCTTCTCCGTGGATCGCCTGGATTACACGAAGGGGCTGATTAACCGCCTGCGAGGATACGAACTGTTCCTCCGCCAACATCCGGAATGGCATGGCCGGGTGGTGTTTGTGCTTTCGGTGGCCCCCTCGCGAACCGGGGTGGAAACGTATCAGACCATGAAGCGGGAGCTGGAACAAATGGTGGGTTACATCCAAGGTGCTTACGCCCGGGTGGACTGGTCCCCGTTGATTTACCAGTATCGCACCCTTGATTTCAACGAGATCGTGACCCGATATCGGGCTTGCGACGTCGCCCTGATCACCCCGTTGAGGGACGGGATGAACCTGGTGGCCAAGGAATTTGTGGCCTGCCGTTCCGACCTGACCGGCGTGCTGATCCTGAGTGAACTGGCGGGGGCAGCGCGCGAGATGGGCGAAGCATTGTTGATCAATCCCTGGCATGAGGTCGAGATCGCCGACGCGCTGACGCGCGCTTTGACCATGCCGGAGGAGGAGCAGAGGCGCCGCAACCGGAGCATGCGAGAACGGTTGCAGCGCTATGACGTGCATCACTGGGCGGGAGATTTTCTACACACTCTCCAGACCACCCAACAAGCGGTGGCCGCCCGCCGCGCCAGCGCCCTGACAGGGGAGGCCTGGCAACAGCTACTGGACCGCTACCTGGTCGCCCGAACCCGCGGGTTGCTGTTGGACTACGACGGCACGCTGAGGGAGTTTGTTCCTCAACCGGAAGCCGCCGCGCCGGACGCCGAGCTGCGCGCGCTGCTGCGGGTCCTGGCGGCTGATCCGGGCAATCGGGTCGCCATCGTCAGCGGTCGCATTCGGGTACAGTTGGAGGCCTGGTTGGGAGACCTGCCCCTGACCCTGGTGGCCGAGCACGGGATTTGGATGCGCCCGCCGGGTGAGCCCTGGCGAATGCTCGTGCCCGCACACGGGGAGTGGAAGGAACAGATCCGCCCCATTTTGCAGCTCTACGCCGACCGCCTGCCCGGGGCGACACTTGAGGAAAAGGAGTTTTCGCTGGTGCTCCACTATCGCCGTGCCGACCCGGAACTGGCCACACACCGGGCCCAAGAATTGTGTGACGACCTGGCCGATTACACCCGCAATATTGACGTGCAGGTGCTGCGCGGGCACAAGGTCCTGGAGGTGCGCCATGCCGGGGCCAACAAGGGGACCATCTTGGTCGCCTGGCAGGGCGAACAAGCCCCCGAGTTCCTACTGGCCATCGGTGACGATTGGACCGATGAAGACTTGTTCCGAGCGCTGCCAAACGAGGCGATCAGCGTGCGCGTGGGGTTGGCCGTCACGGCGGCCAAGCATTATTTGCCTCATCCGCGCGCCGTGCGCCAACTCCTTCGCGCCCTGGCTGATGCGGGGCGGCGTCCGGAGGGGAATTCCCCCCGGCGCGCCCTGCAGGATCCGGCGGGCCGGGGGGAGAACCTCCCGCCGGCGGAGTGCAGTCTATGACCCCCGCGGAGATCCTTGCTCAAGGCCGGCTGGCTCAGATGGGCTCCGAGATTTTCCAGCTTCTGGTCAGGGGCTGGGAAAAGCTGCTGGGACCGGAGGGGCCTCGCCTGGTGCCGGGAGGACTGACCGGAGCCGAGGGGTTGACCCTGCTGACGGTCGTGTTGGCCGTGGGAATTCTAAACCGGCTCATAAGGGCCGGTCTTCCCCGATGGGCACGCCGTCAAGAGGACCGCGGATTGGGACGACGCTGGGTTGCCCGGCTGCTGAGGGCGGGCAGTCCTCCGGTGCGGTTATTGCTCTGGCTGGGCGGGCTCTATCTGGTTATGGCGGGGCTGGCGGGTCGGACCGAAATCGGTTGGGTGGCCAGTGCCTGGACTCGATGGATCGCTTCGTGGGTGGCGGTGGGGGTGCTGATCGGGGTGGGCTGGTTATTGCTGCGTGTGACCCGCGAAGCTGAACTGGGGCTGCAGGAACAGGCCAGGCGTTCGGTCCTAGGTTGGGATGATTTGCTGTGGGGCATCCTGGGGCGTGGGCTGCGCGTGCTGGTGCCGGTCTTGGGCCTGTTTTGGGTGACGCCCCTACTCGGGGTGCCGGAGACCCTGCTGGAATGGTTCCGCACCGGCGGCAGCCTGGTTCTCGTGGGCGCGTTTGGGTGGTTCTTGATTCAGAGCGTCCAAGTGGGACAGCAGGCGTTGCTGAGCCGGTTCGACATCTCGACCGCCGACAATCTGCAGGCTCGCAAGGTCCACACCCAGGTCAAGGTCATTGCCCGGGTGCTTTACGTGATGATCGGGGTGTTCACCGTTGCCTCAGCGTTGATGCTGTTTGAAGAAGTGCGCCGCCTGGGCACCAGTCTCCTGGCCTCGGCCGGTATTCTGGGCATTGTTGCCGGCTTTGCCGCCCAGCGCACCGTGGCCAATCTGTTTGCAGGGTTTCAGCTGGCGTTGACCCAGCCCGTCCGGTTGGATGACGTGGTGATCGTGGAAGGCGAATGGGGCCGGATCGAAGAGATCACCCTGACCTACGTCGTGATTCGCATCTGGGATGATCGCCGCCTGATCGTGCCCCTGAGCTATTTTATCGAGCGCCCCTTTCAAAACTGGACCCGAACCACCGCCGAAATCCTGGGGTCGGTTATTCTCTGGGTGGATTACACTGTCCCGGTGGATGAGGTCCGCCGGGCCGTTGGCGAGATCGTTGCCAAATGTCCGGACTGGGATCGGAGGTTCTGGAACCTGCAGGTGACCGATACCACCGACCGGGCGGTTCAGTTGCGCGTCCTGGCCACGGCGGCGGACGCTTCGCGCGCCTGGAACCTGCGCTGCGAAATCCGCGAACAACTCCTTGCCCATCTGCGGATACATTATCCCGACAGCCTCCCCCGGCTGCGCGCCGAACTGGTGCCGCCCCCCGCCCGGGGCAGCTCTGTGTCTTGTCCCCCTCCGGCTTGAGGGGGGAAAGGCGAGGCAATTTCCCACCGGCTCCTGTACCCGGTTCAGCCACCGGAGCAACAAGCCTGTGGCCGGGACGGCCCGGCTCATGAGTGTTCTCCGGGCGCGACCGGGGCACGGTCGAGCAAGGGCAGCGCGCGTTTTTCCTGAGCGCTGGCTCGCGCGGTGTCCACGATTTGCTGGCCGATGCGCGAGATGTCCGGACTGAGCGGGCCCTCGATGGGCGCGCCGGTTTCCAAGCAGTGAAGGAAGTACTCGACCGGGTTGCGGAAGGGCGCAACCGGGAGGTCCACCGGCAGATCGTAGCCCTCCGGATGCGCGCGGGTCTGCACGTGCAGGGCCGGGGCGTAGTCCCAACTGCTGATCGTGCCCGCGGAACCCACCAGCACGAAGCCGCAGCGCGGCTGGGGCTGATGGGTCCAGGGATCGGCAAAGGTGCCCCAACGGGTCTCAAACTTCGAGAGCCCCCGGGCGTAGCGCGCGACGGTAATGCTGTGCTGGTCCACCTCCAGGCCGGGCGTCTCATCCACCAGACACATGACCTCGAGCGGTTTTTCGCCGTTGAGAAACCATGTGCCCAGGGTGGCGCCGTAGCCCAGATAATCGAGCAGCGAGCCGCCGCCGCGCGCCTTCGAGTAAAACCAACTGGCCGCTTTTTCCGCCACCGTGGGCTCGCGTTCGATCTTGTCCGCGCCGTGGTAAAGCGGGCCGCGGTTGCCGTCGTAGTAATGCACCTCGATCACTTCGCCGATGAGCCCCTCGTCCACCACGCGCTTGGTCGTGGCGTGGGCGGGCACCCAGCGCAGCGGCCAGTTGATGGCCAGGGGTTGGCCGGCGCGGCGCATGGCAGCAATCATCCGATCGGCCTCCGCCAGCGAGGCGGCGAAGGGTTTTTCGATCAGCACCGGCAAGCGGTACTCGGCGGCCAGCTCGGTCCATTCGGCGTGCTCGGCCGCCGCGGGGCAAAGGATCACCAGGTCGGGTCGCGTGGCCTCGAGACACACGCGCGGGTCGGTGAACACCCGCTCCGGGGGGAGGCGGAAGTTGCGGATGGCCTCCTGCATCCGGGCCGGGTCGCGGTCGCAAATGGCGGCGATTTCCGCCCGCGGGTGCTCGTGGGCCAGGCGCAGCAGATCGCCCATGTGGAAGTGGTCGAAGTTCAGGCCGGCCACGCGCCAGCGTTGGGAATTGGTGGTCATTTCGGGCGCCGCAAATAACACCTTCGCCGGAAGCGCTGCAAGTCTCGCAGGCCTGCCGGCGCAGCAGCCGGGGGAAGACGCGACACGTTTGGCCTGCGGCCGCGAGCGGCGGCTCTCGAATAGACACCGACAACCCGGCGCGGTCCCGGCGCCGGTGCGGAGATCGAACCGCCCTGGGAAACCTTGGCCCCACTGCCGACCTGGTTGGAAGCTGGAACGGTTGAGCCGATCGACAATCATCGAACCTGCCGTCCCGAAGCCCGGGTGGCGGCCTTTCGATCCCCGCGAAAAAGCCACGGTCGCCGTGCCCGGGTCGAACTCGGGCTACACCTCCCTGGCATGCTCCCCCGCAGGAGGGACAGGCAGATGGCGGATCAGATAAATCAGCGCGGCGAAATCGTACACCGCATGAGTGATCATCGGCGCCAGCAGTGACCCGGTGAACCACCACTCGAGTCCCAACACCAGCCCCATGCCCGCGGCCAGAAGGGCGTAAAAGCCGGTCACGGCATGGCACAGCCCAAACAGGGCTGCCGCCAGCAACAGGCTGGCTAAATCGCCCAACACCGGCGCCAGTCCCGCCTGCAGAGCGCCGCGAAACAACGCCTCCTCGGCCACCCCGGCCAGCCCTGAGAGCAGCAGCTGTTGGGCCGGGCTCCACTCCCTCAAGATCGGCAGGAGCCGTTGTTCCAACGCGCGGCGCATCGCGCGGAAACCGCTCCACCCGGAGTGAACCACCGCCGGCGGCAATACCAGCAAGGGCGCGCACACGGCCAACCCGAGAAGGATGTCGCGCAGGCCGGGATTGCCCCAAACCATCCGCAGGTCCACGCCCAGCCACCCTCCCACCGGCAGGGCCGCCAGCCCGAGCGTCGCCTCAAAGGCGCAGCCGATCCAGAACCAACGCGCCGCCGCGGTCTTCATGTCGCGCCGCCGGGACGCCGCAACCCGCGCGCCGCCGGCGTCCGGCGTGTTGCCCCACTGAGTCGTGGTCCCGGACGCGTTTCAATCCGGCCGGTAGGCTTGGGCCAGGATGCGCCGGAGCTGTTCCCGATTACGGGCATCGTAGAATTCCACAGGATTGAAGTCGTCGGTCAGCATGCGGCCTCGCGAGGTGTCCACCCGGCGAATTCCGGCAAAGGCCTCTTCGGCCCAGCCGCGCACCACCAGTGGCATGCGGGCAAAGTCCGGCGTCCGACGCGGCGCCAGCGCCGGCTGATCCGAGGCCACGAGGAACACGTTGCCGTTGCCGGCGGCGTGGATGCGGTGGGAGACGAACACCGCCTCCAGCGTGCGGGCCAGCGAGGCCACCATGAAATCCCGTCCGGGACCGAACTCGGTGATGGTGTTCATCACCAGCACGCCGTCGGGGTGGAGGCAGCGGCGCAGCGCGGCAAAGGCTTCGCGGGTCATCAGGTGCGAGGGTGAGGAGTCGCCGAGGAAGGCGTCCAGCACGATCACGTCGTAGCGATTGGTGGCGCGGGCCAGGTAGTAGCGGCCATCGCCGAGAAACAGCCGCCGCAGGCGCGCGGGCTCGAAATCGAAAAACCGCTCGGCCAGGGGCACGACCGCGGGGTTGATCTCCACCACGTCCACCTGCGCGCCCTCCCGGGCAAACTGCAGGGGCACGATGCCCACGCCCATGCCGATGCACAGGACCTCGCGCGCCTCGGGCGCGTACGCGCGGCCCAGTCCGTGCAGCATGTGGGTGAAGAGCGACACGCTCTGTCGCTCGGCGGTGTCGTAACTGTTCTGCGTCAGCAGGTCGTTCAAGAAGTACCGGCGCGTGCCCCCCTCACTTTCGATGACCTGCAGGAGTCCAAAGGCCGAATTGCCCCGGTGCAGCTCCCGCCAGCCGCGCATTTCCGCAAAGGGCGGTCGCGTGGCGCCCGCGTAGCCGAACAGCAGCGCCAACGCGCCGACCAGTGCCGCCGGGGCCAGTGCGCGCCGCTGCCACACCGCGAAGTACGTCCCGCCCGTCAACAGCAACAACCCGGCGCAGGCGTACAGGCTCACCGAGTTCGGCACCCGCGGGATGATCACGTAGCTGATCAGCGCCGTGCCGGCCACGCTGCCCAAGGTGCCCAGGGCGATGAGCCGCCCCACGGTGCGGCCCACCTGGTCTACAGACCGGGTCAACACCCGGGCGAAAAACGGGCTGACCATGGCCAGCAGCGCCAGCGGCACGAAAAACAACAGGGCCGACCCCAGCAGCGAACCGGCGGCCAGCTCGAATCGCAGGCAGGCGTAGGCGATGGGTTCGATCCACAGGACCACGCCGCACAACCAAACGGCGGACACCATCAGTCCCCCGTAAATCCAGGCCGGGTTGGGAGAGCGGTCCGCCAGCGCGCCCCCCGCCGCATAGCCCGCCGCCAGCGCCAGCAGGGTGATCCCGATCTGCGCGGTCCAGACAAAGTGGGACGTCCCGAAGTAAGGCGCCAGCATCTTGGCCCCGAGGATTTCAATGACCATGACCGCGGCGCCGGTCAGCGTCGCCGTGGCCAGCAGATAACCCCGCAGACCTGGGGAAAGAGCCGGGGAGGCAACCCCGGGTGCAGGTTTTTTCACCCGCCCGTTGTAGGGGGAGGAACCGGCGGGTTCAAGCGCGGCAATGGTTCAAAGGGCGAAGGCCGCGCGGGGTTTTCTCCGCCCGGGGGGGGGTCCTCTTTCGCAACGGCAACCAACCCAACAGAGACAGTCCGAAAACCACCGCGGCATGCTCCGGCTCGGGCACCACCGCCGTTGCTCCGGACAAGATGATGTTGTCCAGCAGAATGTAGTTGTTTGCGCCATTGTTGCCGTCCCAGAGGTAGAGCCGGGCGGTGAACCCCGTCAGCCCCTGGTAGGCCGCGCCGCTGAGATCGGCGGTCACCGTACTGAAAACGCCGCTGGTCGTGGTGACGCTTCCGGTGAGGATGTCGCTGGCAAAGCCGTCCACCGAACTTCGAAGAGCGTAGGACAGCGAATAACCGCCACCGATGAAGACCTGGGCGATGTCAAAGCTCAGGGAATCCAGGGACAACTGGTAGCCCGAGTTGGGCGTAACGCTGAAAGTCAGGTACTCCGTGCTGTCAAACGCGCCGGGGGTGTCTTGGGCGCTGATTCGCAGAGCCGGCCCCGGGGTTCCCGATGTCGAGTAATTCAAGGTGCCGCCCAGACCAACAAGACCGACGTCCGAAGCCCCGCTGTGGGGCTCGGTGTCTGTCGAGGCGGGACTGTTCCCGATAAACGGATACTCGGCCAGCACCACCAGGGCGGGCGATCCCAGCAAAATTGGACCGCCCAAGCCGGGACTTCCCAGGCTGCTTGGGAACAGACTCACGGTCGTTCCCGGAGCAGAGGAACCTTCGCCGATTGAGGGGGTTAAGGCAGCCGAGGTGCCTCGAACCTGGGCCGCGCCGTAGCCGGCACCCCGCAAGGCGCTGTCCATTGCATTCGGCGCTGCCGGGCCGGACTCTCCGGACAACGACCTGTCAACCCGCCGGAATGAACCGTGGCTCTTGTGGCCGGAAACCGCACGAATGGGAACTTGCCCTTTCACATCCCGGTGGCCGGGTATTCTCCCAATCAGACTTGCCAGATTCATTCCGGCAACAATCTCGCTGAAGGGGAACCACACTTCCCGGTGTGCCGGGCCGCCGCCGGTCATGCCGTGAACCAATTGAGCCGGCGTTAACTGGATCGGCTCGGCCAGCCGCTCCGGCTCCGCTTCCCGACGGAGCACGCTGACGCGATGCAAGTACGGAACTTGCGCCACCCCGAGTGATCCGGCGACACCCAGCGCGATTACCCAACCCGCAACCCTGAAAACCCGTGTCCAAAAACCCATGGCATTTCCCTATGTTCCTGTTATAAAGCAGCTTACAATTCAAAACTCCGATCGCTCTCGCCTGGTCAGACCAACCGGCAAGGTGAATTGTCACCGTTGAGGCCTCGACACCAAGGCCGTAAGGAGGCCGCTTCCTCATCGGCTGGTCGGTCTGGTTGCCGGAGGTTTTTCGGTTCCAAGCCTGCCGGCTGCTGCGCAACCTGCAGAGGAAAGGTCACTCGAACCGCACATGTGTTGCAAAAAAACAACAGATGTCGTCAAGGCATTTTGCGATGGTCATCCATGCCGGAGGGAGTTCTGGAGATAGCCGAGAGTCCTCCGGGCTGCCTTCGGGGGGCCAGCCGACTGGAAAGAAGAGGTGGCGTCTTCGCTGACCCCTACCAGGCTCGCCGGGGCCGGTGATCTTCCACCGACTCCGCCAGACTTTCACCCGGCCTGCGGCGGGCTGGGACAGCCCGCCCTACCGGTGCTGGGTTGTTCGGGTCAGGTAGGGCGCGCTCTCCGAGCGCGCCGTCCCTTCGCGTCCTCCGTGTTTTCGCGCGAGCGGATTGCTGCACCGCCATCCGCCGGGCAGGAAGCCCGGCTCTACGGCAGGTTGGGAAGCCCGCCTCTACCATAGCGGCCGTCCAGTCGGCCGGGAAGGAACCGAGTGGCCTGATAAACGCGGAGCGTTTGGAGTGCGGCAGCTTGCTGCCGCTGTCAGAAAGCGCCGGCCGGCCGGCGCACTCCAAGCGCTGACGCGAGGATCGCGTGGCCCGGGAGATGCGACGTTGAGCCCGCGACGGATTCCGGGCACACTCGTCGGCCATGCCCGCAAGTTCCGCGACGCCGGTTGAGACCCGTCGAGGTCCGGTCGAATCCCTGCGCACCGGATTCGCCGCGTTGTCGGGCTTGTTTCTGGGGCTGTCGCTGCTGAAATTCGGCAATCCGGCCATTCTCGACCCTTTGGTCGCCCGGCCGTTCGGTTTCTGGGAATGGATGCTTCAACCCTGGCCGCTGGCGTGGGGTTACGCGTTGCTGGCCGGACTCGCCCTGCTGGGTTTCGCCGTGGCGGAATGGCGTCTGCCGCGACCGCGCGTTTGGGTGTGGCTGCCGCTGGTCTGGTTGCTGTGGCAGGCCGCGTCGGCCACGGATACGGTGGATGCCCGACTCACCCGGCTCACGCTGCCCTATCTGGCGAGCGTGGTGGCGGGGTTTTACCTCGGGATGCTGACGCTGGCGCGCGCGCCGCAACTGCGGGTCTTCTGGCTCGCGCTGGCGGGGTGTTTTGCGGCGGTGTTGGTGTCGGGTTTCCAACAGCAGTTGGGAGGGCTGGAGGCGACGCGCCAGTTTGTGCTGTCGCAACCCGGCGCGGAAACCCTCCCTCCTGAGTACCTCAAGCGGCTGGAAGGGGGGCGCATTTTTGCCACGTTGGTCTATCCCAATGCCCTGGCGGGGGTGATTGTGCTGCTGCTGCCGCCATTGGTCGTTGCTCTGTGGCTGTTGCTGGAAGGTCGCGGCGTTGCGCTGCGCTTCTTGCTCCCGGCCGGGCTGGCTCTGGCGGGGCTGGCCTGTCTGTACTGGTCCAGGTCCAAAGCCGGTTGGTTGTTGGCGCTGGGTTTGGCCCTGGTGGCGGGGGGACGCCTGCCGTTGGTGCGGCAGATCAAAATCGCCTTTCTGGCGGTGGCGGTGTTGGGCGGACTGACGGTCTTTGCGGTGCGGTTTGCCGACTACTTTCAGGCTGGCGCCGCCAGTGCGGGGGCGCGTCTCCAGTATTGGAAGGCGGCGTGGGCGACCGCCCGCGCGCATCCCTGGTTGGGCAGCGGACCGGGCACGTTCGCGCCCCGGTACCGTGCGATCAAACCTCCGGAGGCGGAAATGGCCCTCCTGGCGCACAACGATTACCTGCAGCAGGCCAGTGATTCCGGTTTCCCGGGCGCGCTGGCTTACGCCGGGTTTTGGTTGGGCACGCTGGGGGTGTTGGGGCGCCGACTCGGGCCGAATCCGCTGCGATTTGCCGTTTGGCTGGGCCTGTTGGGATGGGCGTTGCAGGGCCTGGTGGAGTTTGCGCTGTACGTCCCGGCGGGCGCCTGGACGGCGTTCTGGCTGGCGGGCTGGTTGTGGGGCGGCCTGGCCGCCGCTGGCCCGAGGTCTGGAACCGCTTCAGCCGGTTAAAAAACCTCCCGGTTTGCGGGGCGGCACTTTCGGCCAACTCTCCGGCGCGCACCGCATCAAGACGCTTCCCCCGGCGGCGGGCGCGCGGTATTCTTCGCGCATGTTCAGCCCGGCCAACCCGACGTCACTTTTTCGGGAACGCGCGTCTGCTGAGACCGGGGCGGCTGTGCGGCAGACGTCATGAGCACGCGGACCTTCACCGAGGGACGTCACGCCGGCCTGGTGGTGCAGGTGACGGGTCTGGGGCCGGTGCGGCTGTTGCGGGCGATTGCGCAGAATCCGGAGACGGCCCTGTATCAAACCGATCAGGCCGGAGTGGTGGTCAAGGTGTTTGACCTGAGTTGCGGCCGGGCGGATGAAGTGGGCTATGGGCCGTACATGAACTTCCGCTCGGAGCTGGCCACCTTCGAGGAGCTCCAGGCGGTCGAGCCGCTGCGCTTGTACGTGCCCGCCTATTTCGGCGCGAATCTGGATTACGACCGGCAGTACGCCTTCATCGCGATGGAGTATCTGCGCGGGCGCAATCTGCGCGCCTGGGGAGAGGACCTGGCGGCGGGCGGCTACGATAACGCGGCGCTGGACGAACTGCGCCGGGCACTCCAGGAGGTGCTCGCCATCGTGGACCTCTTCCATCGCCACGGCCTGGTGTTGATGGATTTCAAACCGGACAATGTGATCCGGCTCGAGGATGGCACGGTGCGGCTGGTGGACCTGGGCGCCTTTTTTACTCCCCGGCATCGGAAGACTCCAGGCGAGTTTCTTTACGCCGCCACCCCCGACCATGCCGAGGTGGTGATTGACGTCTCCAACTTGCAGGCGGGTGTGCCCCCGAGCGTGGCCTCGGACATCTTTTCGGCGGGCGTAGGGTTGTTTGAAATGGCCACCGGCGCCTCCCGACTGGCGATTGCCCCGGCCACGGCCGAGGAAATGCTGGCCACCCCGGCGATGTACCGCTTCCGCGACTCACAGATTGCCGACGTGTGGAAGGCGTTTCCGCACCTCAAGGAGGCGCTGCCCCTGGTGCAGACCCAACTGCGCGAACGGCGCCTGTTGTTCTCCGAATTCTGGCACCTGCTCAAGGCCTACGTGGCCGCCCGGGTGAGCGACTGGGAAAACCTGACGCCGGACGAGCAGGGACAGATCCTCCTGGCCACCGGCACCACCTTCATTCAGGAACAACTGCCCGCGCCGCTTACCTGGCTGGCCGTTCCCATCGCCCGGGCCACGGTGCTGCGCAGCCTGCGCGTCCACAGCCTGGGCGAACTGGCCCGGATGCTCGGACATCCCGCCCCCGAACACGTGCTGGCCGACCTCCTCACCCACAACTGCCTGGTGCGGTATCTGGACCAGTTGGGACTGCCCGCGGAATTCCTCGGCCGGCTGAACACCTGGGACGTGCGCCCGGATCGCCGGACCGGCCACTGGACCATTGCCGCGCCCGTGGCCTGCTGGGAACTGACCGAAAACGCGCCCTTCGTGTACCTCCGCCGCGTCTACACCGACCACGAGGACCACACCTACTGGCATGCGGTGGAGGAATGGGACGCCGACCGCACCCCGTCCGGCCCGGCCAACCTCTCCCAATTGCGCCACGACCATCGCGCGTGGCTGGGGGTAACGCCAGGACCACCCCGCCGAACGCGTTGAACCAAACGTGCGGGCGGCGCTCACGGTCGCCGCACGGGGTGTGCCGCCGCCCCGACCGCGGTCTCCGGGTCATTTCTTGCGCGTGTACTCGATGGTCATCATCGGCAGGGGCTTTCCGTCGGCGCCGACCACGGACATCGTGAACTTCATGTGGTCGTTATCCAGAAAACGGGTCTCGTTCTTGAACTTCATCGGCGTGCCGTCCGGCCCCCGGCCTTCGCCGGTCATGGTGAGCGTCTTGGTGGCGGCGTCCATCGTGCCTTCCAGGAACATCGGTGTCGTGCTCATGGAATCCACCCACACGCTGACGTACTTCTTTTTGACCGGGTCGTAGCCGTCCACGCCGCGACCCTGGAACTCCTGCCCGGCGAACTCGGCGTGGAAGTCACTGAAGGCCCACAGTCCGCCGCATTCGACCTTCACGGACATCGTGCCTTTGGATTCCTCGCC
>FWPU01001997.1_pt1 | contig 58686 bp, 44 predicted proteins | sample 2228361 | NCBI WGS metagenome assembly FWPU01 (sample SAMEA103939777, study PRJEB20133) | metagenome
GCTGGGCGGCGCGGTGGGGCTGCAGTTGCGCCGTTATTAAGGCCCCGGGGCGGGCCAGGGCAGCTGCCGGGGCCAGACAAGAGCCGCGGGGGTAGGGTGTAACTAAGTGTCGGCGTGACTCGAAGTCACGCCGACACTGACACGCCAAGTGGTAGATTGTTCTTATGAGTGTTTTAGGGGGCAAGTGGGAAAAAGCCTCGGGTTTTGGGCCAATTTATGGCCTAAAGTGGGAAGAATAATTCGTAAATCTGCATATCATGGGTGCGGAATGTGGGTCCCAAAAAAACCTGGATGAGAGAAAGGTCTGGGTTGTGTAGTGCTGCGGTGTGCGCGGCGTTGTGCGGCTGCAGTTGCGCCGTTATTAAGGCCGGGGGCGGGCCAGGGCAGTTGCCGGGGCTAAGCAGGAGCCGCGGTGGTAGGGTGAGGGCTGCGGAGGTAAGGGTTAGACGGCGGCCCGTTTTTTCCCCAAAAAAATGGGGAAGTATGGGGAGTGGGTGGTAAAAATCTGCTGTTCTTCCGCATCGTCGGGACGTGGGGTGTACCTTTGCTGTGGTCTTTGGGGCCATTGTTGTTTTTTTGGGAGTTATTCGCGCTTATTTAGTAGAACACATGTCAGACAAACCCATTTCGGACGTATTTGCAGAGGTTCGGCAGGCCATGGAGGCCGTGGAGCGGGAGGATTTAAGCCATGCGGAGGCGCTGGAGCAATTTCGCCTGCGCTATTTGAGCGCAAAGGGAGTGGTCAAGACGCTCATGGAGCAGATGAGGCACCTTTCGGCGGAGCACAAGCGCGAGTATGGGCAGTTGGTGAATGCGCTCAAGCAGGCGGCTGAAGTGCGTTATCGAGAGGCTAAGGCCGAGTTGGAGGCGTTGGCGGAGCAGGCGAATGTGGTGGCTATGGACCTGACGGCGCCTGGCGAGCCGCTGCCGCTGGGGGCACGGCATCCGGTCTCCATCACGCTGGAGCGCATCATCGCCATTTTTGAGCGCATCGGCTTTGCGGTGGCGGACGGGCCGGAGGTGGAGAGCGACTGGTACAACTTTACGGCCATGAACACGCCGGAAGACCACCCGGCGCGCGACATGCAGGACACGTTCTACATCGTGGATGCGCCGGGCATGCTCTTGCGCACGCATACGAGTAACGTACAGGCGCGGGTGATGACGACGCGCCAGCCACCCATCCGCATCATTGCTCCGGGGCGAGTGTATCGAAACGAGACCATTTCGGCGCGCTCGCACGCGCAGTTTCACCAGGTGGAGGGGCTGTACGTGGATGAGGGTGTCTCTTTTGCCGACATGAAGCAGACGCTGCTCTACTTCGCCCGCGAGATGTTTGGAGCGCCGAAAATCCGCCTGCGTCCGTCGTTCTTCCCGTTTACGGAGCCGAGCGCTGAGATGGACATCTGGCTGGGCACCGACACGGAGGAAAACCGCCGCCTCACAAAAGGCACGGGCTGGCTGGAGATCCTCGGCTGTGGCATGGTGGACCCACAGGTGCTCGAGAATTGCGGCATTGACAGTGTGCGCTACTCGGGCTTTGCCTTTGGTATGGGCATCGAGCGGCAGGCGCTGCGGCTGTTCAACATCCCGGATATTCGCCTGTTGTTCGAGAACGACGTGCGCCTGCTGAGGCAATTTACCAGTGCTCTCTGAGGGCTGCATGCCGCTGTGCTCTTTCACTTAAACCGACATATCGCTATGGCACTTGTCTTTTTGGGGCTGATAGTTCTGGCCATTTCCTTGGCAATAGGCAGGACGTCTCCGCATTCGCCGTTTGGCAATTTCAGCCGTATTGGCCGCTTTGTGGGCATTGGCTTGGTGGTGTTGGGCTTGCTCAGCGCCTGCTTTATCCAGATTTCGCCCGGTACCGTGGGGGTACAGACGCTTTTTGGGAAGGTACAGCCCGGCATCCTGACGGAGGGCCTCAACGTGGTCAACCCTTTGGTAGAGGTCATCAACTTCGACATCAAGACCCAGAACTACACCATGTCCAGTGTGCACGATGAAAGCCAGCGCATGGGCGATGATGCCATCCGCGTATTGTCGTCGGATGGTCTGGAAGTCATCATTGACCTGACGGTGCTCTTTCGGGTGATACCGGAAAAGACCCCGGACATCCTGCGCAACATCGGGCAGGGCTATCGCGACGTCATCGTGCGGCCATTGGTGCGCACCAAAATCCGCGACTACGCGGCCTACTACGATGCCGTGTCGCTGTACTCGACCAAGCGCGACGAGTTTCAGCAGCGCCTATCGGATGCCATTGAGAAAGACTTCAAGGAGCGCGGCTTGGTGTTGGAGCAGGTGCTCATCCGCAACATCAACCTGCCGCCCTCAGTGAAGGCCGCTATTGAGGCCAAGATAAATGCCGAGCAGGAGGCCCAGAAGATGCGCTTCATCCTCGAGAAGGAGCGCCAAGAGGCCGAGCGCAAACGCGTAGAGCCCCAGGGCATTGCCGACTACCAGCGCATCCTGACGGCGTCGCTCACAGACAAACTGCTGCAATACGAACAAATAAAGGTGCAGCGCGAGCTGGCGGCTTCGCCTAACGCCAAGATAGTCATCATGGGCAGCGGCAAGACGGCGCCCATCCTCATCGGTCAGTGAGGGCGCTGGGCCAACAATTGGGCCATGGCTTGCTGCAGGCGCTGGGCTTCGGCGCGTGCGGCGCGGGCAAAGTCGTCGCCTGAGGAGGCGTACAAGATGCTGCGCGACGCATTGACGAGCAGCCCCACATCGCGCGTAAGGCCGTAGCGACACAGCGTCTCCAAGTCGCCGCCTTGGGCGCCAATGCCAGGCACCAACAGAAAGTGCTCAGGCGCCAAGGCTCGCACCCGTGCAAAGGCCTCCGGATGCGTGGCGCCCACCACAAACATGAGGTTGTCGGGCGTACCCCAGCGCTGCGCTTGCTCGATGACGCGCTCCCACAGCGGCGCGCCCCCGTCGGCTATGAGCGCCTGCTGAAAGTCGGCGCTGCCGGCATTGGAAGTCAGGGCCAAAAGCACCACCCACTTGCCCGCAAAGGCAAGGAAAGGCCGCACACTGTCGGCGCCCATGTAAGGCGCCACCGTGAGCGCATCGCAGGGCAAGCGCTCAAAGAAAGCCTCGGCGTACAGGCGCGAGGTGTTGCCGATGTCGCCCCGTTTGGCATCGGCGATGATGAAGTGTTCCGAGCCGATATAGCGCACCGTGCGCTCAAAATCGCGCCACCCCTCAGCGCCGCGCGCCTCGTAAAAGGCGAGGTTGGGCTTGTAGGCTACGCACAGGTCGCGCGTGGCGTCAATGATCTGGCAATTGAAGGCAAAGACAGCGTCCGGGTCGTTGCGCACTACAGGTGGCAATTTGTCCGCTTCCGTATCCAATCCGACACACAAAAAAGTTTGCTTGCGAAATATCTCCGCGACGAGAGCGCCCCTATCCATGGCGGCAAAGGTAATGGCCCGCGGCAGGTAGCCCCAAAGCCTCGCACTCAAATGCAGCGAGTCCCCACACTCACACAAACTTGTCGGCGCAAGAAGAAGAGGCGAAAGCATCGGGCTTGGCCTTGAACTCAAAGCCCATGCTCAGGATGTAGCCCATCGCCTCCTTGAGCGCTGCGTTGCTCTCGAACATCGGGTCGGTGTTGATGTCCGCGTGCACCTCCAAAGCCACGTCGTAGCGGTCGAGTAAGGGGCACAGCGAGTACGCCACCTCCACCGAGCGACCCACCTCAAGGATCATCCGCTCGCGCAGACTCATCACGCGCGTGCTCTTGTCGTTGGAGATGAACATAAAACCACCGCGCTTCTCGCGCAAGAACACGATGACCGTAGCAAAGTACACCTCGTCGCCAATGATTTGAGAGTCGGAGCCAATGCACACCTTGAGCCGATGGCCCTCCGCAATTTCGCGCTGGATGGTCTCTTCAACGGCTTCTAACAGTGGCTTCTCTATCCGTTGTCCGCTAAATCTTCTCCAGATCATGGTATTACAGTGTTTTGGAAAAATGCCGGACCAGTGCGACAAATGTAGCACACATGTGCATATGGCGCCCAGAAGACCACCGAATTAATGATTTTTTAAACCGCTTCCAGGCAACACCCGCCACCATGGCCCACACATCCTGACAGGAAGATGCTCCACCACACCCGCTGCTGCCGCCTTTCTCGCCCCGTTTTTTTGGGAAAAAACGGCCCTCAGCTTCGGAGCAGCCTTTGTGGCTTACATGGGCGCCAGTGGCCGCTGTTTGGCCTCGGGCGTGTTTCCGTCCCGCCCTTGGGCCTTAATAACGGCGCAACAGCGACCCCCGCAGCGCCGCGCCCGCAGAGGAACCCCACACTCACGCCGACACTACGAGCCGCTTCGGCGCCGTAGGTTTGCTCCCCGAAGCCTGAGCATCTCGTCCTATGAAAGACACCCTCTCTCGCTGGCTCCGCTCGCCTTGGCGGCTGAGCCTGTTCTTATGGTGGAAACTGCCCGCCGCGGCGTTCATGGGCGTGCGCTTGGTCCACCTCGATGCCGAGCGCGCCGCCGTGCGCCTGCCCTATGGCTGGCGCTCGCAGAACCCCTTTCGCTCCATCTACTTCGCTGCCCAGTGCGCCGCAGCCGAGCTGTCCACCGGCCTGCCCGCCTGGTTAGCCGTGCAGGAGCAGCCCGTGCCAGTGTCCATGCTCGTTACCCACCTAGAGGCCGAGTTCCTCAAAAAAGCCGACCAACCGCTCCTGTTCACCTGTGCCGCCCTGCCCGACATCGCCCACGCCATCGCCCAAGCCACCCAAAGCGACGAAGCCCAGCTGTTGCGCGTCCTCTCCGTGGGCACCCTCCCCGACGGCACCGAAGCCGCCAAAGTCTGGGTATCTTGGTCTTTCAAGCGTAAAACCGCTCCAAAAAAGCGTTGAGGCGGATATCAAAAAGCGGCTAATAGCTGGCGCAGCGCCTCCGCGTCTTCCCTTATCTGCGCCGATAGCGGATTGCGCTCCAGACACTTCTCCAAGATAGCCAGGGCTTGTTCCATCTGCGAACGGGCATGAGAAGCGTCGCCACCAGCGCTTAGCTCGGCGATGCCCACTCTTACCAGGGCGCCGGCGTAGTCGCGTTGGATGTTTTCGGCATGCGGGTTATGTAGAGCGAGTGTTTGAGAGATTTGGAGGTCTTGTTCGAAGAAAGGCAAGGCGTCGTGAGGTTTACCGAGTTGGAGTAGGATGTCTCCCATTTTGCCGTTGGCAATGGCGTAGTCGCGTTGGATGTTTTCGGCATGCGGGTTATGTAGAGCGAGTGTTTGAGAGATTTGGAGGTCTTGTTCGAAGAAGGGTAAGGCGTCGTGAGGTTTACCGAGTTGGAGCAGGATGTCTCCCATTTTGCTGTTGGCGACGGCGTAGTCGCGTTGGATGTTTTCGGATCGGGGGAGATGTAGAGCGAGTGTTTGGATGGTTTGAAGGCTCTGTTCGAAGAAAGGCAAGGCGTCGTGAGGTTTGCCGAGGGCGAGCAGGATGTCTCCCATTCTGCTGTTGGCGACGGCGTAGGAGCGTTGGATGTTTTCGGCATGCGGGTTATGTTGGGCGAGTGTTTGGAAGATTTGGAGGGCCTGTTCGAAGAAAGGCAAGGCGTCGTGAGGTTTGCCGAGGGCGAGCAGGATGTTTCCCATTTTGCCGTTGGCGATGGCGTATTCGCGTTGGATGTTTTCGGCATGCGGGTTATGTAGAGCGAGTGTTTGAGAGATTTGGAGGTATTGTTCGAAGAAAGGCAAGGCGTCGTGAGGTTTACCGAGTTGGAGCAGGATGTCTCCCATTTTGCTGTTGGCGACGGCGTAGTCGCGTTGGATGTCCGCTTCCTCGGGAGCAGCTGCGGCCAAGGTCTGGGCGATGTCGTAATACCCGCGAAAGTATTGCTCTGCCTTGGGCAGGTTGCCCAAGGCCATGTAGCCATCGCCCAAGGCACAGGCCAAGTCAGAGGTGGACATGTGCTTTGTGTGGCGTCCGAGGTTTTCCAGCACCGCTTCGGCGATGGGGAGGAAGGGCTTGGCATCGGAGATTTTCCAGGTGTCCAGTAAGCGAGAAAGCGCGCTCAACACTTTTTGGCACCGCTCAAAGTCGGGCAGGAGCCGCTGGCGCACCAGTTCTGCTATTATGGGGTGGGCGCGGTATCCCTGTTGGGGCAGGAACTCCAACCATCCGGCGGCGGCGAGGTGCTCTAAGTCGGCCTTGAAGGCTTCGTACTGCTGTGAGTCTTGCTGGCGGTCAATGCCGAAGATGTGCAGGAGTTGCGCCATGGGCAGGTACACAGCGGGCAGCAGGGAGGTTTGCAGGAGGAGTGTCTCCAGCTCGGGCTTGAGCTGGCTCATGTCGAAGAGCTTTTCCAAGATTTGCAAGGGTGTGCCTACGGCGCCGTGCCACGAGACGCGCACCTTGTCGGTCTTGGGCAAGCCGAGCAGGCCCTCCTCGGAGAGGGTGCGCAGGAGGTCAGGTAGTCCATCGCCCAGACCTTCTTCGCGGCAGGTGCGGAGGTATTTGGCCATGACCTCGATGAGGAGGGCGTGGTAGCGGATGCGCTCTAGCAGGCTGCGCAGGCGCTCGGCATCGTCCTCGGAGGGTTGCTGGCCCTCGCCCAGCCAGTGCAACACAAAGAGTTGGTAGGCAAAATCGGGGTCGAGCGGCTCCACCTTCAAGGTATGGGTGTATCGCAGCTTGCTGTGTCGGGTTCCGATGAGGCAGGTCCAGCGGCGGAGTTTGGCCTCGAAGGCGTCCTGGTATTGGTCGAGTTGGGCTTCTTCGTTGACGTTGTCGAGCACCAGCAGGCCGGTTCGCTCTTCTGCGGCCAAGGTTTCGAGGAGGCAGTCAAATTTCTGCGCGGTCTCCCATTCGTCGCGCCAGCGCGGCATGGCCGGGCGCAGGGTGTCCACCAGCTTTGGGTCGCCGGCGAAGACCTCAGCCACCGATTGGCCCGGGCCGCAAGTGAGCCATACGATGCGCGGGTACTCGGCGCCGTACTGTTCGCAGTACTTGGCCAAGATGCTGCTCTTGCCGGCGCCGCCTTCTGCGCAGAGCACCACTGTCTTGCAAGGGCCAGCGGTGCGCTGGCGTATGGTTTGCAAGGTGGTTTTGCGGCTGTCGCCCATGTACACGGGCGGTGGCGGTGGTGCAGCGGCGAGGTGTTTCTGTTTCCAGACCACCTCCTCTTCTGCGGGAGTGTTGTTTTTCAGTTCGCGCGCCAGATCAGCGGTCACTTTGCTGGCCAAGTCTTCGGGCGTGGTGAAGGTACCGCGCACGTATTTTTCGGAAATCCTCTTCTTAAGCTGTTGAAGTTTGTGTTTTTTGGCTCCATCCTCTATGAAAGGAGGCGGCCAGGGATGGTTTTCATCCACCCGGTAGCACAGTATTTTCAGGCCTTGCGCCTCGGCGCAGTTCAGCTCCATTTCGGTGATGCTGATGTCGCTGTCCTCGGGGATGTACCCATAGCGGTGGGCGTAGATGCCGATGAAGAACGAGCACGCTTTCACCTCCTCTATGCAGGCGACGACAGGCTCTTGACTGCGCGCGCCGAAGAACTCCATAATAACCGAAGTCTCCTGCATGCGGCGGAGGATGTCGTCCACAGCTTTGCGGTGGTCTTTCAGGTCTTCGTAGGTGCTGCTGATGAAAATCTTGGCCATTGTATTTGGGCTGTCTCTAGAGCAAAAGTAGGGCATGTGGCGCATGCGCGCGTGCAGGAAAGAAAAATGTGGGCGAAAGATGGCACTATTTCCCAGCAGAACGGGAGCGCGGTTTTCAGATACGGGGCAGTTGTTCGATAAAACTTTTTGTTTTACTTTTGTGGCCCGTTCTGAGGGGAGAGTTTTTTAAAAACAAAAAGTTTTAACCCGCTGTTGTCCAGGGTGGTCAGCTTGTTCTTTCCTGGGCATCAGCACAACTTGTACATCATGAAGTTCAAAAACATTTTTCGCATTGGACACGGCAATACGCCTGCAGCAGAGCGCGTCGCCACGGCGGGGGTGTGGCGGTTTTTGCGCAAACACTGGTTTACGGTGGCGCTGGTGTTGTTGGTGCTATTGGCGCTTTGGCGCCGTCGGGCGCCCGGGCCGCCGGCGGAGTTGGTACCCCTGACGCCGCCGAAAGAGGCACCGGAGCGCTTTACCCAGGTTGACCCCGCCCCGCAGGCAGCATCCGTGGTGGATGCGGCCCCTCAACCGGTGAGGGTCTCTGGCGTGCGCTTGCCTTCTATTGACGACGCTACAGCGGTGGCCTTTTTGCAGCGCTTTTCGCGCACGGCCATTGCGGAGCAGGAGCGCTTTGGCATGCCAGCTTCGGTGCTGCTGGCATGCGCTTATGTGAACAGCTTTGCCGGGAAGCGCTCCTGTGCTACGGAGGCCAACAACTACTTGGCCACGCGCTGCACGGCAGACTGGGCTGGGGCTGTGCTCACGCTGGAGGGCGTCTGCTACCGCCGCTACAACACGGCCTGGGAGAGCATCCGCGACTTCAACGCCTACTACAGCCGCAAGGGCTGGTATGCCGACCTGAAGAAGAACGCGGGGCGCGACTGGCGGAAGTGGCTCAAGGGCTTGGCCGGCCATGGCGTATCGGATGTGGCTAACTTCGAAGCGGAGGCCGTGCGCATCATCGAGGCCTTCAGGGTCTATGAACTGGACGAACCGACGCAATAGCGGGTTTTCGCGTTCGGCATCCACCAGCGGAAGCAGCAGTGCGCTTTTGGTGCGCAGTTGCTGGGAATGCTCTTTTTTTGCAGCGGTAATCCTGATGCTTTTGCGCTGAACCATGTCCTTACATCGCGTTGCTCTGGTGGTTTGCAGCCAGGGCAATGCGTTGTCTTTTCACAGGTCAAATACACCATTCACAGACACATGAACACAACACTCTCCCGACGCACCCTCATTCTCCTGTTGTTGTTTCTGCTTTCGGGCGCTGGCGCGTACTACTTTTGGCAACAGGGCCAGCGCAAAAGCATGGGCAGCCACATTTCGCCCGATATGGACTTCGCCGTGCGCGATACGAACGCCATCTATCGCATCTTCATCGCTGACCGGCGCGGGCGCACGGCCGACGTGAAGCGCAGCGACAACGGATGGATCTACAACGGCAAATACAAGGTGCGCCCTTCAGCCATCTCGGTGCTGTTGGAGACGGTCTGTTGCCTGAACGTGATGTACATACCGCCCAAAGCTGCCGAAAGCAACATCATAAAGGCCGTTGCTGCCGACGGCATCAAGGTAGAACTGTACGACCGCCAGAACCGCTTGCTGAAGAGCTACTATGTGGGCGACGTCCTCCCTGACGAGCGAGGCACTTACATGATCATGGATGGCGCCGAGCAGCCCTATGTGGTGCACATACCGGGCTTCATCGGTCAAGTAAGGGTCCGCTATCTATTGGGCGACGAAAACTGGCGCGACCGGATGATTTTCACCGAAAAACCCGAAAATATCCAATCCATCGCGGTGGAGTATCCGCAACACCGGAGCGCCTCTTTCCGCATAGACAAAATGGGAGAGGCGGAATACGCCGTGCGCCCGCTGTTCAGCACCACATCGCCGAGCAGGGCGCCGCAGCGCAAGGGCGCCGCAGAGGCCTACCTACTGCGCTACGAATTCTTGGGCGCAGAGGGCTTTGCCCATGACGAGCTCAATGTGGACTCCATTGCGGCTCTGGTGCCCTTTGCCATCGTCAGCTTAGTGCGCACGGACAGCAGCGCAATCAAGGCGCGTTTTTGGCCTATCAACATGCAAGAGGACAGGAGTAGTGGGCAGTCTTTTGTCATCCACTACCTCACGGAGGTCAACGACGGGCAAGACTACTACATCACTCAGCACCACGTCTTCGGCCCAATCTTCCGCGAGTACCTGTCCTTTTTTGAAAAACAGGGGAGCATGCGCTACTGAGTTCCTCAGGCGCCAGGCGGGTCGCTGTCGGCCTCTTCTTCCTGTGGTAATTTGGGGTAGCCATTGGGCGGAGAGAGAATCTTCAGTGCGTACATGGCGCGTTCACTGGCCATTTGCTCAGCGCTCTTTTTATTGAAGTCGTCGGCGGTACCCACCTTTTTACCATCTACATAGACGGCAACCTTGAACTTGTCGCGCTTGTCGCTCTTGTAGCGCGACAGCACCTTGTAATCCACCGTATAGCCGTGTTTTTGGCACCATTCGAGGAGTTGGCTTTTGTAGTTATCGTCAAGTTTTTCCAGCTCATGGATGTCTAAGTAACGGCGCAAGATGCGGCGGATAACGTAGTCTCTAGTAAACTCATAGCCGCGTTCCACATACACAGCGCCTACCAAAGCTTCTAAGGCGTTGCCGAGCATGGAGCGGGCTAAGCGAGTGGTATTGTAGTGAGAGAGGAGCATATCTAAGCCCATGCGGTCGGCGATTTCATCGAGGGAGTGGCGCTTGACGATTTTAGAGCGCATTTTGGTGAGGAACCCCTCATCGCTGCTGGGATATTTGGTGAAGAGATACTCAGCCACAATGGTGCTCAGCACGGCATCGCCCAAGAACTCCAGCCTTTCGTTATTGGAAATGGCGTAATCACGCGAGGAAAAGGAACTCTTGTGATAGAAGGCGAGTTTGAAGAGGTTCAAATAAGCCGGAGTAAATCCGATGATATTTTTCAAGCGCCTGGCCAGTTCCCGCTCCGGGTGAAAGTGATAATTGTAAAAACGTCTCAACAAAAGCAAGATGCCTGGCATACCAAAACGTCAATTAAATCTCGATAGCAGGGAAGACCACTTTCCGTCAGCAATCTAGGCATTAAACGTCGAAATCCGGCGTAAGATGAGGCGTTAGTCTAGAAAAGATGCAGGGAAATGATGGTCAAGAGGTGTATTTTTTGAAAATGAGAGAAGCGTTGTGCCCTCCAAAGCCAAAGGTATTGCTCATAGCCGCGCGCACCGTACGCTGCTGGGCGTGGTTAAACGTCAAATTGAGTTTCGGGTCAATCTCAGGGTCATCGGTAAAGTGGTTGATGGTTGGCGGCACAAAGTCGTGGTAAATGGCCAACACAGAGGCAATGGCCTCGATGGCTCCTGCCGCGCCCAAGAGGTGGCCGGTCATGCTCTTGGTGGAGGAGATATTGAGCACGTGAGCATGTGGGCCAAATACTTCTCCAATAGCTTTGAGTTCGGCCACATCGCCCAGTGGCGTTGAAGTACCGTGCGTATTGATGTAGTCAATGTCTTGTGGTTGCATTCCGGCATCCTGCAGGGCCTGACGCATGACCAAGATAACGCCTACTCCCTCTGGATGCGGGGCGGTAATGTGATAGGCATCAGCAGTAGCCCCTGCGCCAACAACCTCAGCGTATATGCGTGCCCCACGGCGCCGAGCGTGTTCGTATTCTTCCAGAATGAGGGCACCAGCGCCTTCGCCCAGCACAAAACCATCGCGGTCTTTGTCGAAAGGCCGTGAGGCCGTCTTGTAGTCGTCGTTGCGTTCGCTGAGAGCCTTCATAGAGTTGAAGCCGCCCACAGCTGTTTTGGTGATGGTAGCCTCTGACCCGCCCGAGACAATGATATCGGCTCGCCCCATGCGGATGTAGTCGAAAGCGTTCATCAACGCGTGCGCCGACGATGCGCAAGCCGACAGCGTGGCGTAGTTGATGCCCATAAAACCATACTGGATGGAAATATGGCCTGCTGCAATATCGGCAATCATTTTCGGAATCAGAAACGGGCTGTGCCGAGGAGTACCATTGCCCAGCGCGTGTTCCTCTACCTCTTTCTCCAGGGTGATCATGCCCCCAATACCAGAGGCCCAAATGACGCCTACGCGTTGTTTGTCAGTGGTCTCTAGGTCTAGCCCCGAGTCTTTGAGGGCTTCTGCGGCGGTTACCAAGGCGAATTGGGTGAAGCGGTCGAGCCGCCGAACTTCCCGCTTGTCTAAAAATTCCTCTGGACGGAAGTCTTTTACCTCGCAGGCAAAGCGGGTCTTGAAGAGGCTCGCATCAAACTGGGTGATGGGAGCAGCCCCGCTCTCGCCGCGGCGCAGACCCTCCAGATAGGCCGGCAGGTTATTACCAATGGGGGTGATAGCCCCCATCCCCGTAATTACCACGCGTCTCATCATATGCTGTGTAGAAATCTTGTGATCGGTATATTATTTTTTACAAACCCCAAAAAGGCGCCTTAGGGCAAAGGTATGAAAAGCCGTCGGCTAAAAGCCAAAAGGTTCAAGGCTGCTGCTGCCCTGAACCTTCTCCTTCTATCTAGGTGAGGTGCTACCTTGGGTAATGTGGATGGATCAGGAAGCCAGTTGCTTCTCCAAATACTCGATAGCCTGCCCTACAGTAGTAATCTTTTCCGCCTGTTCGTCAGGGATGGATACATCAAACTCGCGTTCGAACTCCATGATTAGTTCTACCGTGTCGAGCGAGTCTGCGCCCAAATCTTGAATGAAACTGGCTTCGGGTGTTACGTCATTTTCATCCACACCCAACTTGTCCACGATAATTTTCTTTACTCTTTCGGCGATGTTTGCCATAATCTGATGATGAACTTTAGGTGAAAAAATGTCCTTTTTCGGAGGGCAAAGAAACGGCGAGCGCATTTCTAAAAAAAATTTTTGTTCGGCATTTTTCGTCCTACCTTCAGGCCCATTAAAGAGCTTATGCGTAAGCGATACACTTAGTCGAATATCCATTTTGTTTTCTTCACAACATTTATTTTTCGTTAATAAACAGCGTTTTGGAGCCAAATTTGTTGGGAGAAGTGTGGTCGCTGTAAATTTGCAGTGGCTACTTATTGTTATTCTTACACCAAAAAAACACTCCCTTCATTATGTTACGGACAGATGCAGAAACGCTGTTTTTTCAAAATGTGCCACTTATGCGAAAAGACAGCGGTCAGAATACGAAGATTGTTGCCACAGTCGGCCCAGCATGTCGCAAACCCGAGCAACTGTTGGCATTGGTAGAGGCCGGTGTGGATGTCTTTCGGCTGAACTTTAGCCACGGCAGCCATGAGGAGCACCTGGAGGTCATCCAGCACATCGAGGCCATCAACTGTGAGTATCACTTGCATATCGGCATCCTGGCAGACCTTCAAGGCCCCAAGCTACGCGTGGGAAGGATAGCAAACGACGCCCTGCCCTTGGAAGCGGGCGATGTGATTACCCTGGTCAACCGAGAAGTGCTTGGCACCCGAGACGCCGTTTATATGTCCTACGAGCAGTTTGCGGAGGACTGCGAAGTGGGCGAGCGCATCCTGATGGACGACGGCAAACTGGAGTTCGAGGTAATTGCTACCAATAAGAAGGATACCGTCCAACTGCGCTGCTTGCACGGCGGCGTGCTGAGCAGCAACAAGGGGGTAAATTTGCCTGATACGCACATCAAGCTGCCCTCTCTTACGGAAAAAGACCTGCGCGACCTGGACTTCATCCTCTCACAGCCGGCGGTAAACTGGATTGCGCTGTCGTTCGTGCGCACGCGCGAAGACGTGGACGACCTTCGTCGCCGTGTCGAAGCCCGCGGACATAGCGCCAAGATCATGGCGAAAATCGAAAAGCCCGAAGCCGTGCGAAACATTCGCGCTATCGTAAAAGCCGCCAATGGCATCATGATTGCCCGAGGCGACTTGGCCATCGAGATGCCTATGGAGCGGCTGCCCATTCTCCAGAAGGAAATCATCCAACTGTGCATGCAGTTTTCTCGCCCAGTAATCGTAGCCACGCAGATGATGGATAGCATGATCAAGAACCCATCACCCACGCGGGCGGAGATTACGGATGTCGCCAACGCCGTGCTGGACGGAGCTGACGCAGTCATGCTTAGCGGTGAAACGGCAGTGGGTGCGCATCCTACGTTGGTCGTTCAGGCCATGACTCGCATCATTGAAGAGGCCGAGCGCCACTATTGGCCGCAAATCGAAGTGCGCCGCCCCAGAGCCGTTACGCATGCGAGCACCTTCCAGAACGACGTCATCTGTTTCAACGCCTGTCGCGTGGCTGAGGAAATCGGCGCCAAGGGCATCGTCGGGCTGACGGTATCGGGCTATTCCGCTTTTAAGATGAGCAGCTATCGGCCCAAATCCAGGATTTATATCTTCAGCAACCGCCACCACATCCTAAAGACACTCAACCTGTTGTGGGGGGTGCAGTGCTTCTACTATGATCGCGACTCTCAAACCAACGAGACCATCCAAGACTGCAACGAAATCCTAAAGAATGCCGGAATCGTGCAGCCTAACGATGTGCTCATCAATACGGCGGCTATGACCCTGCGTAAGCCCGAGCGCACCAACATGCTCAGAGTGAGCGTCGTGGAATGACTTGTGGAGAAAAATGTCGGGGCTTTATAGATCCAGCAGGAGGCGCACTGGGTCTTCGATGAGCTCTTTCACCTTGACCAAAAAGGTTACGGAAGTGGCGCCGTCAATAATGCGGTGGTCATAGCTGAGCGCCAGGTACATCATGGGTCGAATTTCCACCTGACCGTTGACGGCCACAGGGCGATCTTTGATGGCATGCATGCCTAAGATGGCGCTCTGCGGCTCGTTGATGATAGGCGTACTCATGAGGCTGCCGAAAACACCTCCATTAGTAATGGTAAACGTTCCACCGCTCATTTCTTCCAACGACAGGCGCCCTTCGCGTGCTTTGGTGGATAGTTCTTTCAACTTGAGCTCTATTTCGTGGAAGCCCAAGCTCTCGACGTTGCGTATAGGCGGCACTACTAAGCCATTGGGAGTGCTAATAGCAATGCTTATATCCACGTATTGGTGATAGAGAATGTCGTCGCCGTCAATGAAGGCGTTTACATCGGGCATCTCTAAAAGCACCTTGGCGCAGGCTTTGGCGAAAATGGACATAAAGCCCAGCTTAATGCCGTACTTCTTGACAAAGGCCTCTTGGTATTTTTCGCGCAACGCGATGACGGCGCTCATGTCCACTTCGTTGAAAGTGGTCAGCATGGCAGTGTTGTTTTTAGCGCTGACGAGTCGGCGGGCAATGGTGCGGCGCATGCGCGTCATGCGTTGGCGGTTTTCTTCCCGGCTGAAGGGCGTAGCGGGCGTTGGTGCGCTCTCTTTTTCCTCTTTTTCGGGTGTGGGCGTCGGAGCGGAGGTCGGCGTTGGGGCCTGTGTGGCTTGCGCCTTGTGTTCTGCCGCTTTTTGGGCGTCCTCCTTGGTGATACGGCCACCGCGACCTGTGCCAGGCACCTCTGCAGCGGTTAGGCCAGCCTCTGTCATAATTTTAGCCGCTGCAGGGGAGGGATGACCGGTGGCATAGCCCGCCTCAGGATGGGCTGAGGTGGCGGGTTTCTCTGCAGACGTCGTAACAGCGGGCTGTGGGGCAGGTGCTGCCGAAGAATTGGGTGAAGCATCTCGGGCAGCATCTGTATCAATGCGGGCAAATACAGCGCCTACTTCTAGATCTTGGCCTTCTTGGGCTACGTGTATCAGCTTGCCGGCCTTGTCGGCAGAGAGCTCTTGATTGGCTTTCTCTGTTTCAATTTCACACAACGGCTCGTCCATTTCTACCCATGAGCCATTGGTTTTCAGCCATTTAGCAAAGGTAACACTTGAGATGGATTCGCCCAGATTCGGGATGTGAAGTTCGATGACAGGCATTGTGTCGGTGTGTATGAGGATGAAAAGGTAAATGACAGGTAGAAAGTGCCGCAAAAGTAGGCGACGGCGCTCTATCCAATTATATGCTGAAAGTGAAAACCCCTCAGTCATGCAATCGTTCATGCAAAATAGAGCGTCTTTTGAGGTATGGGAGTGCTAAGTTTCACTTTGGCAAAGCATTCGACTGTATTTTTGGGCGCTTTTTCCGAACAAACAGACAATGGTTTTCTGATGAAAAGACCTCTGCTTCCGCTATTTCTATGTTGTGGTGCCGCACTGTTATCGTCGGCTCAAGAGAACAAACGGCTTGCTCCAGCCAAACTCAAAACTTTGGAGGGCCAAACGGTGGACGCCCAGGATATTCCTCAAACAGGAAAAATTACTGTCATTAGCTTTTGGGCCACGTGGTGTTCTCCTTGCAAAAAGGAATTGGACGCCATCTTGGACTACTACGACGAATGGAAAGAGAAGTACGACATGGAACTCGTGGCCATCAGCGTGGATGACTCCCGCACTGCTGCCAAAGTACCCGCTATGGTAGCACAGAAAAAGTGGCCCTATCGCATCCTGCACGATTTTAACAAGGAGTTCCAGATTTCGGCAAATGTGGCCCAGATACCGCACACAATAGTCATAGACCCGAAAGGCAACATCGTGTACGAACACACGGGCTACGCCCCAGGCGACGAACTGGAACTGGAGGAGCAACTCAAGGAAATTCGGCGCTAACCGTTCGAAGAAACGCAAAAGGGCCTGCAGCAGTAAAGCCCAGGCCCTTTTGTCTTTAGTGCGGGAAGCGAGAGTCGAACTCGCATGCCCGTGAGGGCGCACGCCCCTGAAACGTGTGCGTCTACCAGTTCCGCCATTCCCGCATTTTCAGATGCTCCGCCTCGTTTGGCTGAAAGTGGGTGCAAAGGTAAAGGCGGCATTTTTTAGAGCAAATTTTTTTTCACTTTTCTTTGAGTATGCTGGTGCGCAATGTTTTAACTAACCCTGAACTAATGGCCCATGCAACAGGTATTCACTACCTTTGTTAAAAACTGAAATGCTCACTGTCATGTTCTCTTCTTCAAATATTGCTATTGGTATCACCACCTTGGTGCTGGTGGTTTTCGCCCTTTTTGGGCCATTGATGAGCTTTTCTGCAGTTTGGGTGGTCTTTGGCCTGTCGCCCTTTTTGGTACTCTGGATGGTTGTGCGCGTGTTAAAAGATACGTCCAAGTCGGTACCAGACCTGGAGGAAGATGCAGAGTGGGGATATGCCGACAGACCCGACTTGAAACCTGTGTGGTAAGAGGGAAACAATGCACTGGCGTTGTCAGACCTTTGTGGGGTGAAGTTTTTAGTCATTCAGACAGCATTCATCGGCGACGTCATTCTGGCTACGCCAATAGTGGAAAAACTGCACCGCTTCTTTCCAGAGGCGGAAATAGACTTTTTAGTGCGGCGAGGAAACGAGGGCCTTTTTAAGGGCCATCCCTTTCTTCGGCGGGTGTGGGTGTGGGATAAAGGCCATCATAAGTACCAGAATTTGTGGCGACTGGCGCGCCACCTTCGGCGGGAACGGTATGATTGGGTGATCAACTGCCAGCGCTTTGCGGCTTCAGGTCTGCTTACGGTGAGTATGGGCGCGCGCAACACAGTGGGCTTCGAGAAGAACCCGCTATCGCGGGCCTTTACGCGGCGTGTGTCGCACGCTATTGAAGAGAGGACGCACTCGCCCCACGAGGTGGAACGCAACCTAGCCCTGATTGAACACTTGACAGACAAGGCTTTCGAGATGCCTCGGCTTTATCCTACGCCAGCAGACGAGCAGGCCGCCCTGGCATTGGCTCCGGTAAACAAGCCTTGGGTATGTGTGGCGCCCACGTCGGTGTGGTTCACCAAGCAATGGCCGGCGCACAAGTGGTTGGAACTTATGGCGCATCTGCCAAAGCATCTTACCATCTTGCTCATAGGTGGCCCTGGCGATAGGGATGCGTGTGAGATTTTGGCGCGACAAGCGGCGCACCCGGATGTGCGCAACTTGGCAGGGCGTCTGTCTCTATTAGCCTCTGCAGCGCTCATGCAGCGCGCAACTATGAATTACGTCAATGACTCAGCGCCCTCACACTTGGCTTCGGCAGTAGATGCTCCCGTGACGGCGGTTTTTTGCTCTACAGTGCCGGCCTTCGGGTTTGGCCCACTGTCGAGCCGCCGATTTGTAGTCGAGACTTTGGAAGCGCTTCAGTGTCGGCCTTGTGGTTTACACGGTAAGCGCACTTGTCCGAAGGGGCATTTTGCCTGTGCGGAGAGCATCCGCATCGAGCAGTTTCCTTTGCCCGAATAACTGGCCTCTTGGACAAAAAAGAAAACAGGCGAGCGAAGCCATCTGCTTGCTCGCCTGCTTAGGTGCCTTATTTGTTTGAAAAAAGGGTCGGAAGATTACATCATGTCCATGCCGCCCATACCGTGGTGAGCGCCATTCATCGAGGCCTTTTTCTCGGGCTTGTCGTTGATGACGCACTCGGTCGTCAGCACTAAGCCGGCAATAGAAGCGGCGTTCTCCAGCGCGATGCGGGTAACTTTGGTCGGGTCAATCACACCCGCTTTTTTCAGGTCTTCGAACTTGTCAGTGCGGGCGTTGTAGCCAAAGCCATCTTTACCCTCGAGCACCTTGTGGAAGACGATAGAGCCGTCAATACCGGCATTCTCAGCAATGACGCGGATAGGAGCTTCCAGCGCTTTGCGCACGATACTGATACCGATATTCTCATCTTCGTTGGCGCCTTTCAGGCCGTCGAGGCTGGAAATGGCGCGCACCAGAGCGACACCACCACCCACGACGATGCCCTCTTCAATGGCAGCGCGAGTAGCGTGCAGAGCGTCGTCCACGCGGTCTTTTTTCTCTTTCATTTCCACTTCCGTGGCAGCACCCACGTACAGCACGGCTACGCCGCCGGCCAGTTTGGCTAAGCGCTCCTGCAGCTTTTCGCGGTCGTAGTCGCTCGTGGTGGTCTCGATCTGCTGCTTGATCTGGTTGATGCGGGCCTTAATGGCTTCGGGTTTGCCCTTACCGCCCACAATGGTGGTGTTGTCTTTATCCACCGTAATGCGCTCGCAGGTACCCAGCATCGAGAGGTCGGCATTTTCCAGTTTGTAGCCTTGCTCCTCGCTGATGACCGTGCCGCCGGTGAGGATAGCGATGTCTTCAAGCATGGCCTTGCGACGGTCGCCGAAGCCAGGCGCTTTAACGGCTACTACTTTCAAGCCCGCGCGCAAGCGGTTCACTACCAACACGCCCAAGGCTTGGCTCTCTACGTCTTCAGCAATGATCAGCAGCGGACGGCCCGTTTGCAGGGTGCGTTCCAAGATGGGCACCAGGTCCTGCATGTTGTTGATCTTGCGGTCGGTGATGAGCAAGTACGGGTTTTCGTACTCGGCCACCATCTTTTCAGCGTCGGTAATGAAATAGGGGCTGAGGTAGCCGCGGTCGAACTGCATGCCGATCACCTCCTCTACATAAGTGTCGGTGCCTTTGGCTTCCTCAACGGTGATGACGCCGTCTTTCGTTACGCGCTTCATGGCGTCAGCGATGAGCTTGCCGATGGTTTCATCGTTGTTGGCCGAGATGGAGGCCACCTGCTCGATCTTGCTGAAGTCGTCGCCGATTTGCTCCGACTGCTTTTTAAGGTGTTCCACGACAGCTTTCACGGCCTTGTCAATGCCGCGCTTGAGGTCCATGGGGTTGGCCCCTGCCGACACGCTTTTCAGACCTGCCGTTACCATAGCCTGAGCCAGAACAGTGGCCGTGGTTGTACCGTCACCTGCGGCGTCGGCGGTTTTGCTCGCCACTTCTTTCACCATTTGGGCGCCCATGTTGGCTACTGGGTCTTCCAATTCTATTTCTTTAGCCACGGTTACGCCGTCCTTCGTAACGGCAGGAGCGCCGAACGACTTCTGGATGACCACGTTGCGGCCTTTGGGGCCCAGCGTAACCTTCACGGCGTTAGCCAACGCGTCAATGCCCTCCTTGAGGCTTTCACGGGCATCTGTATCGAAACTGATCTGTTTAACTGCCATATCGTTGTGTTATGTGGTTTAGATAACAATAATGTTTTGTGTGAGAAATAAGGTGTTTTCTAGCGGCCTTGGGGCTGTGGCTCATCAGGATTAGAGGATGCAGAGGATGTCTTCTTCGCGCATCACCAAATAGTCCTCGCCTTCGTAGTGGATCTCTTGGCCAGAGTACTTGCCGTAGAGCACAATGTCGCCCACTTGAACGGTCATCAGATTGCCGTCCTTACCGGGGCCTACTGCAATGACTTCGCCGCGCTGAGGCTTCTCTTTTGCCGTGTCGGGGATGATGATACCGCCCTTCGTCTTGTCTTCTGCGGGCGCCGGTTTGATGATCACACGATCTGCGATTGGTCTCATATCTGTGTACCTTGTTTGTTTTGGATAAAAATTCGATTTTAGTTTCAAAACTTTGTTCTGACGGCATGGCCTTATCAGACTTCATGCCAGGCAAAAATTTCTGCCATTTTTTCAGATATGGTGTCAATGTCCTTGCCAGGCTGTCATAAGTTGGCAGAAGCCTCGTTGCAGCGCGCCGAAGACTGCCTATATAAAGGGCAAGGCTTTCCCGAATTTTAGCTTGGTGGCGGGTGCTTAATGCACGGCAGTTCCGAATTTTCACTCACGGAGTATTTGCCCACCAAAAACATCGCTGTACTTTTGCGGCGTCGAAAATGGATGGATAGGCAATGCCTGCCGTTTGTCCCGCGGAAATTCATTTTCGACATCCACATTTCTCACCATCACACCGTGTTCAGAAAATGGCAGTTTACTATTCGAAGGAAAAAGTAGCGGAGATTGTCCGCACCTACGGCAAAGGCGAAAAAGACACAGGCAATGTAGAGGTGCAAGTAGCCCTCCTCACCTACCAGATCGAGTGCCTGTCGCAGCATTTGCGGACGCATAAAAAAGACCACTCCACCCGCCGTTCCCTGTTGGCTAAAGTAGGGCGTCGCAAGCGCCTGCTGAGTTATTACGCCAAGAAAGACATCTTCAAATATCGCGCGCTCATTGAAAAGCTGGGATTGCGCAAATAAGCAATCGAGTTTTTTGTCGCAATAAGCTTATCGTCGGGGCCGCAGCATAGCGCCTCGGCGACAAGTTCATTTTATTTCACCGTTTTTCATCACCGCACGCAAGGGATAGCGCCCTCGCAGCCGTGTTGAGTCGTTCAAGTTGTACGACAAAAGATTAGCTCGCATGAAAATGGGGAAGTCCTCCCCCACACAAAGACGCAGGTCATGCCTTCGGAAGCAGGCACAATGCCCCAAGAACAACGTGGCGAGAGTCGCCCCTGTCTCTTTGTGTGATTTCCCGAGTTGGCCTTGAAGTACAGCAAACGATCCCATCCAGCGGCGAGGCGAAGCTCCCAAGTGCCCAAACGTTCTTTAAATTATGGGTAAACAAACGCCTCTTCGTACCACCTTCTCGCTGCCTGATGGGCGAGAGGTGGCTCTGGAGACAGGAAAGCTGGCCTGTCAGGCCGATGGCAGCGCCTTAGTGCGCATGGGTAACACCATGCTACTGTGCACCGTCGTGAGCGCGCGTCAGGCCAAACCAGATCAGCCCTTCTTTCCGCTCTCCGTTGACTATCAGGAGAAGTTTGCGGCAGCCGGTCGCATTCCGGGCAACTTTTTCCGCCGCGAGGCCCGCTTGTCGGACTACGAGATCCTCATCAGCCGCTTGGTAGACCGCGCCCTCCGGCCGCTATTCCCCGACGGCTACATGAACGAGACTCAGGTCATCATCAACCTCATCTCGGCTGACAAGGACGTCATGCCCGACGCATTGGCAGGACTGGCCTGCTCCACCGCCATCGCCGTGAGCGACATTCCAGTGGAAGCGCTTTTTTCCGAAGTACGCGTTGCCCGCATTGATGGCCGGTTCGTCATCAACCCCAATCGCTCTGACTTGGAACGCGCCGACATGGACTTCATCGTGGCCGCTACCAAGCGCGACATCACCATGGTGGAGGGCGAGGCCGACGAATGCCAAGAGCACGAACTCATCGAGGCCCTTAAAGTGGCCCACGAGGCCATCCGCGTGCAAATAGAGGCCCAAGAGCGCCTGGCAGAAATGGTTGGAGAAAAAGCCCTTAACAAGCGTCCCCTCCCGGAAGTCGCCGAGAATGAAGACCTGAAAACGCTCGTGGAAAAGCACTGCAAGGAACCGCTCTACGAACTGGCCCGCAGCGGCAGCGATAAGGTAACAAGGCGCACGCGCACCGAGGAAATCCAAGAGGCCTTCATGCAGAAGATTCAGGAGGAGTTCGGCGAAGAGTTCGTCGAAGAATGGGGAACCCTAGCAGGCAAATACTTCGAGAAATTGAAGAAGCAGGTCATCCGCGACGTCGTCCTGAATGAAGGCATTCGCTTGGACGGGCGCAAGAACGACGAAATCCGCCCCATCTGGTGCGAGGTGGACTACCTGCCCAGCGCCCATGGCTCCGCCATCTTCACCCGCGGCGAGACGCAGTCGCTCACCTCCCTTACCCTAGGCACTAAGGAAGACCAGGCGCTCATTGACAACGCCTTAGACCCACACGACGACAACTTCATCCTACACTATAACTTCCCGCCCTTCTCCACCGGCGAGGTCAAGCCATTGCGCGGCCCAGGGCGCCGCGAAGTGGGCCATGCCAACCTCGCAGGCCGCTCCATCCGCAAAGTGATGCCGCCGGACTATCCCTACACCGTGCGCTTGGTGTCGGATATTCTGGAGTCCAACGGCTCCTCCTCGATGGCTACCGTTTGCGCCAGCTCCTTAGCCCTCATGGACGGAGGCGTGCCCATCAAAGCCGCCGTTGCCGGCATCGCCATGGGCTGCATCGCCGACGATCAAGGGCGCTTCTGCATACTCTCCGACATCCTGGGCGATGAAGACGCCCTAGGCGATATGGACTTCAAAGTAACGGGGACGGCCAAAGGCATCACAGGCACACAGATGGACATCAAGATTGACGGCATGCCCTACGAACTGCTCGAAAAAGCCTTAGCCCAGGCGCGCGAAGGCCGCCTGCACATCCTGAACGAAATGGCCAAGGTAATCTCCGAGCCGCGCCCAGACCTCAAGCCTCACGCCCCGCGCATGGTCGAGTTCCGCATTGACCGCGACTACATCGGCGCCGTCATCGGCCCAGGCGGCAAAATCATCCAGGACATTCAGCGCCAAAGCGGCACTACTATTACTATTGACGAAGATGATTTGGGCGGCATCGTATCCATCTTTGGCCCTAACAAGGAAGCCCTAGATATGGCCTACGCCAAGATCATGGACATCGTCTTCGTGCCCGAAGTAGGCGAAGTGTACGAGGGCGTCGTGGAGCGCGTCGAGGAATACGGCGCTTTTGTCAAATTCCGCGGCAAGAGCGGCCTGCTGCACGTCTCGGAGATGAGCTACCAGCGCGTGCCCAACGTGGCTGACCTTTACAAAGTGGGCGACCCCGTAACGGTTAAGCTGATAGAAAATGACCCCAAGACGGGCAAGCTACGCCTCTCCGTAAAGGCACTGCAGCCCCGCCCCGAAGGTATGACTGAGCGCAGCGGGCCTCCACGTAGCGGCGGCGGTGGGCACCGCGGCGGCGGCAATCACCGCGGTGGAGGGCGCCGCTAGTGAATGATGAATGATGAGTGATATTTTCCAAAGCGCCCGCAGTGCCTGCCATTTTGAGTGAAAAGTAGAACCGGCCACTATCTACTCCCATTGCCTTTCTCACCTCTGTTTTTTGGGGTGAAAAAACGGCTGCCCGCTTCGGAGCCACTGCTGTGGGCATAGTGGCTAAGCGCATGGCTCCTGTTTGGCCTAGGCGTGTTTGCGTCCCGCTCTGGGCCTTAATAACGGCGCAACAGCAGCCTCACAGCGCCGCGCCCGCAGAAGATTACTGGTCGTGGGTGTGGGCCGATGTTATTGGCGTGACTCGTACTTATGCCAACATCTTACCTGCTACAGGCGCGAAGAGTCTGAGATGCTGCTATTATTAAAAGCGCTGAACGGGACGGGATGCGCAAAGCCTGGAGCCATGGCCTTGAGGCCGCAAGTGCAGCTGAAAGGACATGCAGGCGCAACTACAGGGCTGTTTTTTCCAAAAAAACAGGTGTACTGGACAGCTATGCATCTGCGCCGAGCAGCCATTTTTTAAAGGCAGCAGAACGCTCTACGCTGACGATAGTATCCTGGTCGGCAGGTGGTTCGAGGATCACCTTGACGCGGCTTTTGGAGTAGGTGTGCATTTCGCGTATGGACGAAATGTGGATGATAAACTGGCGGTTGATGCGGAAGAACTGCCGTGGGTCGAGCAGGCTTTCCAACCGTTCGAGCGGATAATCTACGGGTAGGCGCTTACCTGTGCTGCTCACTACGACGAAGGTGATCTTGTCGCGAGTGAAGAAATAGGCGGCGTCGTTGGTATCCACTAACCGAAAAGTTTGGCCCATTCGGATAAGCATTCGGCGCAGATACTGGGGCTGTTCTTGTTGGCGTATCTGACTTGTCAGGGCCGCATAGTTAGGTCTGTGCTGGTAGCTGCGTTCAATAGCTTCTGCCAATCCCGCCCGTTTAATGGGTTTGAGCAGGTAATCCACGGCGTGCAGGCGGAAGGCCTGAAGGGCGTACTTATCGTAGGCCGTGGTGAAAACTACGGGGCACTGAGGAGTAACGTGTTCGAATATCTCTAGACTTGTACCATCAGCAAGGTGAATGTCCAGCAGAAGTAAGTCCGGATGCTGGTGGTTCTTAAGCCAGAGTATAGTAGCCTCCACGCTGTCTAGGCGATCCAGGACTTTGGCCTGAGGAGCTACTTCGGCGAGCATGTTCTCGAGCCGACGGGCGGCAGCGGGTTCGTCTTCTACAATGAGAATTCGCATCATCAGTTAGCGGTACTTTTGAGTGGTATCTTGACAGTAAAATAAGTGTTACTTTTCACAACGATGACAGGCGGAGCTCCTAACAATTGATAGCGTTTGATGAGGTTTTGAAGGCCCAAGCGCGTACCAGGGGCAGGAGTAGCCCTAAGTTGCAGGTTATTGCGCACTACCACATAGCCCTCTTCGTCTGAGAAGAGCTCCACCACCAAAGGGCGATGTGCGGAGACGATGTTGTGCTTGACGGCATTCTCTATTGGTATCAGCAAAGACAAGGGAATAACAAGCCCGGGCACGGCATCCAGGCGGTCATCCAAGACAAAGCCTTCTCCATAGCGGATACGCAGCAGAAAGGCAAAGTTGTTTACCCGCGCTCGCTCTTCATGGATGCTCACATAGTCGTGCATTTGGATGGTTAGTAGGCTCCGATAAAAGTCAGATAGACGATTGACGTATTCTATAGCCAACGCGGGATTTTCTTCTATGACAGCCGCCAAAGTGTTGAAGCTATTGAAAAGAAAATGAGGGTTTACTTGTGCCTTCAATGCATTCAATTGAGCTTCTGTGTTTTTTCGATGCTGCAATGCTTTTCGCTGCAATTGCTGGATGCGCACCCTTACCCCTCCATATAGTAGCCCCACCCCTAGTATGATGAGGGATAATCTGAACCACCACCGTTCCCACCAAGGAGCGGAAATGGTGAATGTCCATTGGGCTTCGGGTACGCCCTCAAAATCGCCGCATTTGCTGGCCATGACGCAGAAAGTATAGCGCCCTGGAGGCAGCTGTGAATAATGTACTTGATGATCCCGTGTTTCTGTCCAGCCTCTGTCAAAGCCTTCCAAACGGTATCGGAAGCTCAGCCCTGAGTGCTGTGTGTACCAAATGGCATCAAAAGTGAACTCCAAATAATTCTCGTTGTGGGCCAATGTGGCAGAGGGGTGTCCGTCTTCCTGTTGGTGAAGCACCCTTACAGCGGTGATAACGGGCAATGGAGTGGTGAGCAGGTGCTCTTTCCATGCGGCTATTCGCCAGATGCCCGCGCTAGTAGCCAGCCATACATGGCCCAGGCTATCGCGACAGGTAGCATTCAAGCCTACGCTCATTGGCGGTAAATCGGTAGTGATAGGGCAGGCCTTTATTTTCTTTTGTTGAATAGGAAGCCACTGAAAACCATCATCAAAGCCTATCACCAGCAAGCTGTCTGCATTGGTTTGCAAGGCGATGGGCAGGCCATGTGTTGGTCTTAAAAATAGGGTGTGGAATGCGTTTCCGTCGAAACGCAGCAGTTGCCCTCGTTCCGTGCTGAACCACAGTTGGCCTTGCGGAGCTTCTGTAATGCTGTACACTGTTTTCAGGGCGGGGTGGTCGGCTACGGTGTAATGTCTAAGCTGTCCATTTTGGATGGCATATACTCCGTCGCCCTGAGTACCAAACCAAAAGCGGCCGTAACTATCCAGGAAGGCAGCATAGACATAGCCCTTTGGGATACCTTGAAGTACTTGGCAGGTGTGTCGGTGAGCATCTATTTGGGCCACGCCACCGAAAGTAGCCAGATAAATGTGCGATGAGTTACCGGTAATAGCGAGCACATTATCATCAGGTAGTCCCTTTACCCGAGTGAAATGTTGAAGTATTTGCCCAGCAGTGTCAATCAAGAAGGCGCCCTGGTCATAGGTACCTGCCCAGATGCCCTGATGACCAGGTGCGACCCAAAGGGCAACCACGTGGCGGATGCGATGCGGTGCGATGTGTCTGAACTGCCCGTGTTGGCCTAAGAATAAACCTGCTGTACCGCCGACCCAGATTCGCTGGCGAGCATCTATGGCTACGGCCAGTGGCTCTCTCATGGGTACTTCGAGCCTGCCCACTCGGGCGCAAGCAACGTGGAGGCCTCTGCGCTCAGTACCTACCCAGAGCATCCCTTCTCGGTCTTTGTACACGACTTTGATGCGCCCACTGCCCAATACATGCGTTTGCGGGAGTACGCTTATAGTGCCCGTAGATATATTTATGCCCACTAGACCGCTTTCCTCTGTGCCAGCCCAAACTTCTGCGCCACCAAAGACCGCCAAGGTAGTTACAGGGCCATAGGGCCAGGAGGGCGTCAGAAGGTCCAATTGTCTTGTGGTCGCCTGATAGCAACAAATGCCCTTTTCGTGAGTACCTATCCAGATGTTTCCCAAGTGGTCGGCAACCAGCGCAGTTATAATGAGGTCGGGGAGGCCTTTCAGCGTTTCTACCTTTGCGGGTGCTGTGCCGCCTACGATACTAATACCAGCGTCTGTGGCCGCCCAAAGGTGCCCTTGCTGGTCAGAGGCAATGGCATACACGTCATCACTGGCCAGCCCTTCGTCAGCGGCGTTTCGATTGTAGAGTCTGTGGTTGTCGTAGTAATAGAGACCCTCGCCGTAGGTAGCTATCCACAGGCGGCCTTGTGTATCCGTGGCAAAGCCCGTAATGGCTTTTCGCGGAAGCCCTTCTTCAGGTGCCCAAAGATGAAAGTCAGGTTCATTACCCTCGCGGCTTATCAAGGAGCCTCTGCCATCCCAAAAGGCGATGGTGCCATCTGACAACCCCACCCATAGCTTTCCTTTCCAGCAGCCAAGAGCACTGACAATCGGTCTTCTCTCACTCCGGATAGGAAGTCTGGCTTGGCGAAACTTATGCCCATCGAACAAAAAAAGCCCTTCGCGCGCGCCTACCCAAAGCCAGCCTTGGCTGTCTTGGCAAAGCGCCGTAACACTCAGGCTTCCTACTTCCCGTAGATCTACGGGCTGAAAAAAAGGCTGTTGTGCCAGGCCAATCCTCACTGCCAGCCAGCCATTTAGAAGCAGTGATAGCACGCAGTGCACCTTCATCGCTGGGAAGTTAATTCTGCCTCTACGGTTACCTGAACCTCTTCGGCAATTTTTTGAAAAACGGCCTTAGGAATAGTAATCTCGTGGTCGGCGAGTAATACCGAAAACTGCGCGTTGATGCGCAGGCGCGCCTCCTTCACCTCTAAGGTAGCCCGAATGATGCGCTCCTGCTCCACGCCGTGTATGGTGAGTTTGCCCTTAGCGCGCACTTCGTAGGATCCCGGGCGTTTCCAATCTATTGCCTCGATGATGCGCCCAGCAAAGGTGGCTTCCGGGTATTTCTCCGACTCCATATAGTCCTCGTTGAAATGCTCTCGTTGCAGTGGGCTGTTGAAGCCCTCGAAGGTGTTGATGCGCACGCTCCATGCAAATTGCTGAGTTGCCGTGTCTATGGTGCCGCGCAAACGCTGGCTCTGCGCCCGTATGACCTCCAAAGGAGCCTCCGAACGAAAGGATACACGCCCCTGTGTGCATTGGAAGCGCTGGCCTGCAGCGGCATTGCTATGTAACAGTAGGCAGACAACAATACTACCACATATGGAGCGGGTCAAGGCATTCATTTTTTGCCCTAAAAATAGGCCCATGGCCTTCTCACGGGAGAGGATAATCGAGCTAGACCGGTTTTTTAAGCCGCCGAGCATGCCCGTTCAGGTGCTGAAATTTCCGGTTGAGTAAAATGAAGATTTCCCTCGTGCACTGTCCCCCTTTATTTTGACCCTAAAAAAGAAGTACGTCATTATGTCTAAAGTACCTGTTTTTTTCTTCTTCGTCCTCCTCTTAGCAGTTTTACTGCAGATGCCCGCCTGCAAACATTCACCCTTGACAGGGGAAGAGCCTACAGACCCCAATAATCCGAACACGCCTACTACGGGAGTACCCTGCAGCCCAGACTCCGTTTACTTCGAGACCCAAGTACTTCCTATGCTCATTTCTAACTGTGCCCGCTCCGGTTGTCATGATGCCACCACGCGCGCAGAGGGTATCGTCCTGACAGACTACCAACAGATCATGACTACCGGAAAGGTTAAGCCGGGTAATCCTGCGGACTCCAAGATATACAAAACCATCATAGACACACGCCCCGACAAGCGCATGCCACCGCCACCATCGGCTCCCTTGACGGCCGAACAACAGGCCCTCCTCCGCAAATGGATAGAGCAGGGCGCTCGCAATAACACCTGCGATGCAAACGCGGGTCTTTGCGACACAACCACCGTAACCTACAGCGGTTTTGTGCAACCGCTCATGGACACTTACTGTAAGGGTTGCCATAGCGGTCCTTCGCCACAGGGCGGCCTTTCGCTGAGTACGTATGCTGAAGTGAAGGCCTCAGCCCAAAGCGGACGCCTTTACGGCAGCATCGCTCATCTGCCGGGTTATTCACCCATGCCTAAAGGTGGGGCAGCCCTGCCTTCCTGCAGTGTGAACAAGGTCAGGCGCTGGATAAACCTCGGCATGCCGCAATAAGCACCACACACAGTTATTGCTGCCCTGCCATCTGCCAGCCGCCCCCGTACGCAACGGAGGCGGCTGCTTGTCTTTTAGGCGCCATTGGCCGCACTTTTAACACGACGGGAAGACATTGTAAGCCCCCTAGGCACCAAACGATTTACCTTTGCACGGCCTTTAAAGGCCAACCTTTCCAAAGGATGTACTGTTTGAATGCTTATCAACCGCCGCTTACCTTTGCTTTAAGGAGCGGCTTATCAACGTCTCACCACTATGTCCAACCGTCCTCCTTACAAAGTAAAAGACATTTCGCTGGCCGAATGGGGCCGCAAGGAAATCCGTTTGGCTGAGGCCGAAATGCCGGGCCTTATGGCCCTTCGCGCCGAATACGGGCTAAAGAAACCACTTAAGGGTGCCCGCATTGCCGGTTGCCTACACATGACCATTCAAACTGCCGTGCTCATCGAGACCTTGGTGGAGTTGGGTGCTGAAGTCGCGTGGTCTTCTTGCAATATCTTCTCTACCCAAGACCATGCTGCTGCTGCCATCGCCGCCGCGGGTATTCCGGTGTATGCCTGGAAGGGCATGAACCTCGAAGAGTATGATTGGTGCATCGAGCAAACCCTGCACGCCTTCACCGATGGACAGCCGCTCAATATGATCCTAGACGACGGCGGCGACCTGACCAATATGGTGCTCGACCACCACCCTGAGCTGGTGCCCGGCATTCGGGGCATCTCCGAAGAAACCACTACAGGCGTGCATCGCCTCTACGAGCGCATGGCCAAAGGCACTCTCCCTGTGCCTGCTATCAACGTCAACGACTCGGTAACTAAGTCCAAGTTCGACAACAAATACGGCTGCAAGGAAAGTCTTGTGGATGCCATCCGCCGCGCCACCGACATTATGATAGCCGGTAAGGTGGCCGTAGTGGCAGGCTATGGCGACGTAGGTAAAGGCTCGGCAGCCTCCTTGCGCGGCGCAGGTGCTCGCGTTATCGCTACGGAAATTGACCCCATCTGCGCCCTCCAGGCTGCTATGGATGGCTACGAAGTGCGCCGCATGAAAGACGCCATCCCTCGCGCCAACATCGTCGTTACGGCCACTGGCAACCGCGACGTCGTCCGAGAGGAGCACTTCCGCCTGATGAATGACAAGACTATCGTCTGCAATATCGGCCACTTCGACAACGAAATTGACATGGCCTGGCTCAATGCCAACTACGGCCATACCCGCGTCAACATCAAGCCACAGGTGGACTTGTACAACATTGACGGCAAGGACATTATCGTCTTAGCTGAAGGGCGTTTAGTCAATCTCGGCTGCGCCATGGGGCACCCTTCCTTCGTCATGTCCAACTCCTTCACCAATCAGGTGTTGGCCCAAATAGAACTGTGGCAAAACCACGAGCGCTACGAAAACAAGGTGTATGTCTTGCCTAAGCACTTGGACGAGAAAGTCGCTCGCTTGCACTTGGCTCAATTGGGCGTGGAGTTGGATGTGCTCACTCCCGAACAGGCTGAATACATTGGCGTGAACATAGAAGGCCCTTACAAGCCCGAATACTATCGCTACTGATTGGCCGACTACCTACACAGCGGCTGGGAAAACGATAGGGCAGAGACTTGCGCAAGTCCCTGCCCTATGTGTTTTGGCCCAGCGGTCGGGGTGGTTACTGGCAGCTGCTCTTCAGCGCAGCGAGTTCGTCGGCGTTGTTCACGGTAATCACTTCCTTGGTGGCTCTCATGACCACCTGCAGCGGGAAGCCCAGCGTCGGGCGCTGTGTGGAAGTGGGATTGTTGCGCCGCCACGTGCGGATGATCTGGTGCATGGCGCGCCTGTTGTCGGCCTGCGCAGTGGTGCCATCTGGGAAAATGATGGTAACGGGATAGACGAACTCGAAGCAAGCCACCCCATGCTGGCCATGTCCATGGTGGCCGTGGTTGCCAAAGGTGCCCTTACACGCCAGGCGCAGTTGGCGGAATTGGGCCTCTGACTCCACCTCGATGATTTCGCCCTGTTGGTTCACCACAGAAATCGGGAATACGAAGGTGAACGCCGGGCGCGCGCCACGCTTGGGTCGGCCGTTGGCCTCGAAGTAGGCGCGCAGCTGTTGGGCAATCTCCTCATAGGAGTTTACCTCCACCGTCATGCCGTTGGGCAGCTGGATGGTAACGGGGAAGATGAGCTCATAACAGCCATAGCTGCCTAACCCGCCGCGCTCCTGTACCTCATAGAGGGCGAGATCTATGGCCTCTTCTGTGGCGAGGGTATCGGTTTTCGTGCAGGCGAAAAACAGCGCTGCAGACGCCACCATCAAGGTAAACAGAAACTTCAGTGCTCTTACCATAATTTAAGTTGGGTTGATTTTTAGAAATGAAGGAGAGGGTGAACAACCGGTTGTGCCTTATTAGGTCGAGGCTAAGGCAAAGGGTTGCATGGGGGCGTCCCGCTCGCACTTCAATAAATGGCGTAGTTGCAGCTTGCCGTCTCCGCGCTTGCAGCAGGCACCATATCGGCGTAACTTGTAAGCGGGCCGACGGTATCAGCCCACGCTCGCGCCGACAATCTTCTACAGGCGCGGTGCTGTGCGGCTGCTGTTGCGCTATTATTAAGGCCCAAAGCGGGACGAAAACGCGCTCGGGGCCAAATAGGAGCTGCGTCCGTGGGCGATACTCACGATAGCCTGGTAGAAGCTAAGACCCCGTTTTTTCCCAAAAAACGGAGGCGAAAAGGGGAGGTGAGGGTGAGCTGCTTGGACTTTTGGGCCACCGCTGCTCTCTCTCCGAGGTGTAAACTACCGAGGGGAGGGCGTCAGGCAGTCAGTTTCTGCAGTGTCTTTTCCACGAAGCGGGTCAGGGCTTCGCCGCGCAGCATACCGTGCTGTAGTTGGGCCATGTCGTAGAGGTACTGGGCCAGTTCCGTTCGGGCCTCGGCGTCTTCTTGTGTGGCCAATTTGGAAGCGATGAGCGGGTGGTTCGTGTTCACGACCACGGTGTAGCTGTCTAAGAAGCTGTCGCTGCCCACTACGCCGTGGAGGGCTTGCATTTCCTTTATGCGGCGCAGGAATTCTGGGCGCGTGATGGTTACGGGGACGTCGTGGGGCGACATTGGCGTGCATTCTACTTTGGCGTGTAGGTTGTCGCTGACTATCTTTTCAAAGGCCGTTTTGACGCGCTCCAGTTCGGCATCGCTGAGTACGGAAGTGGTCTTTTCTTCCTTTTGCACCAGTTGGTCTAGGGTATTGGAGTCTATGCGCGCGAAGGCGAGTTCGAGGTTGGCTTGGTGCTCTAGGTGTTGCATCCAGTGGTTGTCGAGCACGGTGTCCATGCGCAGGATGTCGTAGCCGCGGTTTTGGGCGGCTTTGATGAGGGCATCGTGGGCTTCGGGGTCGTGGGTATAGATGCACGCCACTTTGTTGTATTTGTCGGTCTGGTTGGCTTTGACCTTTTCCTTGTATTCGGGCAGGGTGTAGAACTCGCCTTTTGTGTTTTGTACTAAGGCGAAGTTCATGGCGCGGTCTTGGAATTTGGCGTCGGCAATCATGCCGTACTTGACGAAGACCCCGATGTCGCGCCATTTGGCCTGGAAGGCTGTGCGGTCGCTCTTGAACAGGTCATGGAGTTTGTCGGCTACCTTGCGGGCGATGTAGTCGCTGATTTTCTTGACGTTAGCATCGCTCTGCAGGAAAGAGCGCGATACGTTGAGGGGGATATCGGGGGAGTCAATGACGCCGTGGAGCAGTTGTAGCCATTCTGGCACGATGTCGCGCACGTTGTCGGTAACGAAGACTTGGTTGCAGTAGAGGTGGATTTTGTTGCGCGACACTTCGATGGCATTGCCCAAGCGGGGGAAGTAGAGGACGCCGGTGAGGTGGAAGGGGTAATCAATGTTGAGGTGTATCCAGAACATCGGCTCCTCTGCTGTTGGATACAGCATCTTGTAGAAGCGCAGGTAGTCTTCTTCTTTGAGTTCGGTGGGTGTCTTTTTCCAGATGGGGTGGGTGTCGTTGATAATGTTGGGCACCACCTTTTCCTCTCTTTTGGCGCTATCGCCTTCGCCGACGGTTTCGTACTCGGTGCGGGTGCCGAACTGAATGGGCACGGGCAAGAAGCGGCAGTACTTGAGGAGCAGTTCTTCTATGCGGAGGCGGTCGAGGAATTCGCGGTTTTCCTCGTTGATGTAGAGGATGACATCGGTGCCGCGCTCGGTCTTTTCGGCGGGTCCTATGGAGAATTCGGGCGAGCCTTCGCATACCCAACGGACGGCCGGGGCATCGGGCTGGTAGGACTTGGTGAGTACTTCGACCTTATCAGCCACCATAAAGGCGGAGTAGAAGCCCAAGCCGAAGTGGCCGATGAGGTTGCTATCCTTGTACTTCTGTAGGAAGTCGGCGGCGCTGCTAAAGGCGATTTGGTTGAGGTAGCGGTTTACCTCTTCTTCTGTCATGCCGATGCCGCGGTCGCGGACGATGAGCCGCTTTTGGTCTGGTTCTACGATGACCTCGATGGTGGTGTCTCCGATTTCGCCCACAGGTTCGCCGCGTTGGGCCAGCACCTGAAGTTTTGTCGTGGCATCTACGGCGTTGGAGACTAGTTCGCGGAGGAATATCTCGTGGTCGGAGTAGAGGAATTTTTTGATGATGGGGAAAATGTTCTCTGTCTGTACCGAAATCGTACCTTTTTGCATAGCAACACTTGTGTTTTGGGGCGGCACTCTCCAAAGGGCGTGCCATGCGTCGGTGGGCTGACAAAATGTCGGCTGCGCTTACCTGATATGGGTAAATTGGCTGTGAATGTGGAGAAAGAGTAGCGAGCTAGGTGCTGGCTTGGCACAATAGTTGTCTGGTCAGAAAATGCCGGTAAGCGGCGCGAAAAAAGTGAAAAGCGGCTATTTATATCCCAGGTAAGGCATCGAAGAACTTGAAGGATTAGGGCCAAATGTGGCCTTAAGCCCGTGGGCGAGGGGCCAGTCCGCTGGGGGGTAGGGCTGGTCTCCTCACCACAGTTTCCGGATGAAAGAAACCCACACTTGCTGTCTCGCGAGAGAAGGGAAGTGATAGCGCGAAATGGGCAGCAAGTCTCGATTTCAAAGTGTGGAGCGGAGTCGGAGGATCCGGCTCCGCTTTTTGCTTATGGGCGTGGCTGGGTGCGCTATCTTTGTCGTGCTTGTATAAGCCTTTTAATCAGGTTAGATACTTTCCACACACTGGAAGCAGCCCATTCTACATGCGTCGTTACCGCACCCTGATATTCTATTCCTTTCCCTTTCAACTGGTCATCTTGCACTTGCGCAACCACCTGTTGCTGGTGCTGTTATGGGTGTTTTTGGCGCTGTTGCTCACTGGCCAAGTAGGGCACTTCTTTGGCGTTTACTATTTGCTGCTGACGCCGGAGTATTTGGGCGAGGTGAACTTTTGGAGTTTTCTGCTCACGGGTGCAGCTTGTGGTGGTTTTTTTCTGATATGGAACCTGACGACGTACTTGCTGTGCTCGCATCGGTTTCCGTTTTTAGCCACTCTTCGGGCGCCGTTTACGCTTTTTTCGCTCAACAACAGTGTCTTTCCACTGGCTTTTGTGGCCTTGTATGTGGGCACGTCGGTGAATTTTCAAGTGCACGACGAATTGGCCAGTTTGGAGGATGTGCTCAGGAATACGGCGGGTTTGCTCATGGGCATGGGGCTGATGTTGGGCTTTTTGGTGATGTATCTGCATCTTACCAACAAGGACTTGGCCTCTATCCTCAAGGCGGGCGACCTGACGCCGAAGCCCGGAGGTCGGCTGTTGGCTCCGGAGGGGCGGGTGCCTACCCTGCGCGAAATTCGCAGTGGTGCCACGAGTTGGCGGGTGGATACCTACCTGACAGAGCGCTTGCGGCTGCGATTGGTGCGGAGCGTGGCTCATTATGACAGGCGGCTGCTGTCGCGGGTATTCCAGCAAAATCACCTCAACGCCGTATTGGTACAGCTCATCGCCCTGTTGCTCATTATGTTCTTGAGCCTGTTCATGGAGCAGCCCTGGGCGCGCATACCTACGGGAGCTACCATTTTCTTATTGGCCAGCATGTTCATGGCGCTTTTTGGCGCCATTGTGTATTGGTTTCGGCGGTGGGCGGTGTTGGTGTTTCTGACCCTCATGCTCCTTGTCAATCTCATCACGAGCTGGGGGCTTTTTCATTACCGCAATCGCATCTACGGCTTAGACTACCGCGAAGCACGTCGGGTGGCGTACACCCATGAGCACTTGGAGACCTTGTGCACGCCCGATATGGTAGAAGACGACATTGCTAATACACGCCGTATTCTGGAGCGTTGGGCGGCGCGCTGCCGAGGCCCTAATGGCCACAAACCTAAGATGGTGTTGGTATGCGTTAGTGGCGGCGGCATGCGCTCGTCGGTATGGACGATGCACGCCCTGCAACAGGCCGATTTGGCTACGCAAGGGCGCCTTATGCGGCATACCGTCCTGATGAGCGGTGCCTCAGGTGGCATCTTAGGCGCGGCTTATTGGCGCGAGCTCTACTGGCGCCAACAGATGGGAGAGGTGCTCAATTACAACCACTCTGGACATGTAGAAGAGATTGGCGCCGACTTGCTCAATCCTGTCAGTTTTGCTATTCTGACCAATGACCTGTTTTTCCCCTTCCGAAAGTTTGAGTCTGCAGGCTTCACCTATCGAAAAGATCGAGGCTATTTACTGGAATATCAACTCAACGAAAACTGCAAGGGCCGATTTCAGCGGCGCTTAGCCGATTATCGCCAACCCGAGCGGGAGGCACACATCCCGATGATGGTCGTCTCGCCATTTATCCTCAATGACGCACGTCGCCTGCTCATCAGCCCTCAAGGGGTGTCATACCTCATGCGCCCCCCGGGCGACCCTTCGCGGACGCAGCCGGAGATTGACGGCGTGGACTTCGGCCGCCTTTTCGCCCAACAGCAGGCAGATAGCTTGGCGTTCACTTCAGCCCTGCGCATGAACTGTTCCTATCCGCTCATCTTGCCGCCCGCGTGGTTGCCTACGGAGCCACCCGTCGAGGTGATGGATGCCGGCTTTCGCGACAATTACGGCATTGCCACGGCGGTGCGCTTCGTGCATGCCATGCGCCAGTGGATAGCCGAAAACACCAGCGGCGTTGTCATCCTGCAGGTGCGTTGCTGGGAAAAACAGCGCCCCATTCAGCCCAGCACCGACAAAGGCATCATCGAGAGCCTGCTGTCGCCTTTCGGCGCGGTGGCCAACCTCACCGCCATGCAGGACTTTGAACAAGATAACGCGTTGGCCTTGGTGCGCGATATCCTCGGCCCGGAGCACATTCAGGTCATCCGACTGGTGTACCGCCCCCAAAGGAAGGAAAATGAAGCCTCCATGAGCCTACACTTGAGCAAGCGCGAAAAACGCGACATCATGGAGGCTATCTACGACCTAGAGGTACAGCACGGCATTAGGCAACTACAGCAGGCCCTTGCTTCGCCATGAAAAGTGCGTCGTACTTTTGGCACATGAAATACGTCGTCTTCCTTCTCTCGGCCTTGGTGTTGGCTTTTCAGGGCAGCCGTTGGGCACCTGCTGCTCATGAGATCAGTGCTGCTCCGCTTTCTGTGTCGGGCTATCCGCGCAACATCGTGCTGCTCATCGGCGACGGCATGGGCGTGGCTCAGATTACTGCGGGCATTTACGCGCAAAAAGACCAGCTGAACCTCGAGCGCTTTCCCATCACAGGCCTCATCAAGACGCATTCGGCCAAGCATCTCATCACCGACTCGGCGGCGGGCGCTACGGCTTTTGCCTGCGGGTGCAAGACCTACAACGGCGCCATTGGCGTGGATGCGCAAAAGAAACCCTGCCGCACCATCTTGGAAGAGGCCGCAGCTGCCGGCATGGCCACCGGTCTTATCGCTACCTCGAGCATTACGCATGCCACTCCGGCTGCCTTCATTGCTCATGTTAATCAGCGCTCTGAGATGGAGGCTATCGCGCCGTTCTTTCTCAAAACCCGCATGGATTTCTTTATTGGTGGAGGGCTAAAGTATTTCAACGAACGCACTGATGGTAGAGACCTGTGCAAGGAGTTGGAAGCCAAGGGATTTCAGGTAAATACCCTCCACCAGCGCGCCCTAAATCAGTGCGAGCCAGACCCGATGCGCCCTTTCGCCTGGTTTTCGGCAGACAATGAGCCGGAGGCCGCACACAAGGGCCGAGATTACCTACCCTTAGCCGCACGGATGGCTCCGCCCTTTTTGGCACAGCGCAGCAACCGCGGTTTCTTCCTCATGATAGAAGGCTCTCAGATTGACTGGGCTTGCCACAAAAACGACGGCGACTATGCCGTGCGTGAAATGCTCGACTTCGACCAAGCGGTGGGAGAGGTGCTCCGATTTGCCGAAACGGATGGACAGACCTTGGTCATCGTAACTGCCGACCACGAGACCGGCGGCATGTCATTGCTGCGCGGAAACGATAAAAGAGAGCTGAAAATCAAGTTTTCTACGTTGTATCACACTGCATCCATGGTGCCCGTCTTCGCTTATGGGCCAGGGGCGGAGCTCTTTAGCGGCGTTTACGACAATACGGATTTGTATTTTAAAATGAAAACCCTCCTGCGCCTCGATGCTGTGGAGACGCGATGAAGGCGTGAGGCTTTCTCACTTCTCAAGTACTTTGATGCCGGCTTTGCGCGCTCTTACTCACCTGAACAACTTGCTTCTATCTTGACCGACATTCCACATCATGGCAAAAACATCCCTTTTATGGGCGCCTTTAGCAGCCCTGTTTTTGGCTTTGGCCTGCACACCCAGAACTGCTGAGAAAACGAGTACAACGCCTGTTAAGCCAGCACCGCCCGTCCATTGGGACACCCTGCACAAACCCATCATCGGGGCCGAGGCCGATGAACCAGACACCAGCGACCTAGCGCTAGACGAAGACTGGCTCCTCCGTTTGCAAGAGGCTGAGGAGGCGCAGGGCGATGACTCGCAGGAATACTCCGATACACTGCCGCGCTATAACCCCTCGCACCCCAAGGCGCATGAGCTCATCCATACCCGCCTGGAGCTGGGGTTTGACTGGGCTAAACGTCATGTGAATGGCAAGGCGACCTTAGTGCTTCGGCCTTGGTTTTACAGCACCGACCAGCTGACGCTCGACGCGAAAAACTTCGACATCCACCATGTGGGTTTTGTGGGTAAAAAAGACACGCTGCGCTATGATTACGACAATGAACATCTGCGCGTGTATCTGGGGCGCACCTTCACGCGCAAGGATACTTTGCGCATCGTCGTCCATTATGTGGCCAAGCCCGAAGAGCGCGAGTCCTTCGGCGGCAGTGCAGCCATTACCTCCGACAAAGGGCTGTACTTCATTAACCCCGATGGGAGCAACCCGGACAAGCCGCGCCAAATTTGGACACAGGGCGAGACAGAGCACAACTCCCGCTGGTTCCCTACCTTGGACAAGCCCAACCAGCGCTGCACCCAGGAAATCTTTCTCACTGTGGACGACCGCTACCGCACACTCTCTAACGGCGTGCTCAAGTCGTCGAAGAAGAACCCTGACGGCACCCGAACAGACTACTGGGTCATGGACAAACCACACGCGCCATACCTGTTCATGATCGCTGTGGGTGAGTATGCCGTGGTGAAGGACCGCTGGCGCAACATCCCGGTGGACTACTACGTGGAGCCTAAATACGAGGCCGTCGCCCGCGACATTTTCCCGCACACCACGGAGATGCTAGAGTTTTTCAGTCAGAAACTGGCTTACCCATATCCGTGGCCCAAATACGCGCAGGTGGTGGTGCGCGATTTTGTGAGTGGCGCCATGGAGAATACTACTGCGGTGGTGTTCGGCGACTTTGTGCAAAAAAAACGCCGTGCCTTGATGGACCAAAAGAGGGAAAACGAGCGCATTGTAGCCCACGAGATGATGCATCACTGGTTTGGCAACCTGGTAACCACCGAGAGCTGGGCCAACCTGACGCTCAACGAGGGCTTTGCCAATTACGCTGAGTACCTGTGGTTTGAGCACAAATACGGCCGTGAGGAAGCAGACTTTCATTATTTCAACGAGCGGCAGAGCTATTTTGGCGCTGCGCAGGATGGCGGGCATCCGCTCATTCATTTCGCCTATGAGGCTGCCGAGGATATGTTCGACGCCCATTCTTACAATAAGGGCGGTGCTGTGTTGCACATGCTTCGCCATTATGTAGGCGACGAGGCTTTCTTCGCTGCGCTTAATTATTATTTGACCAAAAACGCCTACTCCGACGTGGAGGCGCACGAACTGCGGCTGGCTTTTGAGGAAGTTACGGGGCAAGACATGAACTGGTTTTTCAACCAGTGGTTCTTCAGCGCCGGCCACCCGAAATTAGACATTGAGTACGACTGGAACGACGAGACCAACCAAGCCTCTGTTACCATTACCCAAACCCAGGAGCCACAACAGGGTGTGCCTTATGTCTTTGACCTGCCCATGTCGGTGGACATCTACGATGCTAATGGCCGCGCCACTCGTCATAACATCCGCCTAAACAAGCGTTCTCAAACCTTCACTTTTGAACTGCCGCAGCGCCCGGCCCTTATCAACGTGGATGCAGAAAAAGTGCTGCTTGTAGAAAAGAACGACCAACATACGCCTGAAGAATGGGCCTTTATGTACAGGCACGCCCCCTTGTGGCAAGACCGCGTGGAGGCCATCCAGGGGCTGCAATCAGACGAAACTGCCCTGCAGGCCACCATCATGCGCGAAGCCCTGAAAGACAAACATTGGGTACTGCGCCTGGCAGCCCTTTACCAAGCCGACCTGGACGACCTTAACACGCTCTCTGTCGTCATCCAGATGGCAGAGAACGACCCCGACCCCAGGGTGCGCGCTCAGGCCATCGAGCAGTTAGCCGCTTTGGAAGACATCCAGTACAAGCCGATCTTTCAAAAAGGAATCCATCCCGACGCTCCGTATAGTCTCCTATCGGCCTCGTTGGCAGCTTTGGCCAAGGTGGACAGGGCAGCGGCTTTGGAGGCTGCGCTAACCTGCCGCGACGAAGAGGATGGCTCCATCGCTGTTACCGTCGCTGAGCTGTATGCCCAAGAGCCAGCTCCGCAATATTCAGAGTGGTTTCTCAAGGCAGCCCGCCGCACCGACGACGCTTCGGCCTTTCCTTTCTTTGAAAGCTATACCCAGTACCTCATCCAACTCAACGATGCGGGCGTTATTATGCAGCAAGCGGTGGACTTCCTCTATAGCACAGCCACTACTTCCCCCAGCCTATGGAGCCGATTCTCAAGCACGCGCACTATCTACGAACTGCGTAACTTCTTCCGCGAAAACGGGCGCGAAGAGGAGGCAGACTTGATGAACCGGCTCCTCACCGATATTCGAGAAAAGGAAAAAGAGGAGATCCTCAAACTCTACTACAGCATGTTTGACTAACGGGTCAGCGGCGTCAACTCGGCCTCGACGTGCACGGCGATTTCCTTGGCAATGTTATCTCTCACTACGCTGGGGATGCTGATGTTGTAATCGGCACAGGCGACCTTAAAGTCTGACATCACTCTTAGTTTGCCGTTAGATACGGTGATTTTGCCCGGCACCTCGATGTCGCGCTCAACGCCGTGGATGGTCATTTTCCCTTTGGCGCGCACGTTGTAAGTGCCGTCCTTGCCAAAGTTGACCTCCTGCAAGTTGACCAACTCGCCCTTGAACGTAGCGTTGGGGTACTTGTCGGACTCCATGTAGTTTTCGTTGAAGTGCTCTTGCATGAGCTTCTTCTCAAAAATAAAGTTCTTGATGAGCACTTTCCACTCCATGCGGCCGGTGGCGGCGTCAATGACAGCCGAGCCACTCTTGTTGAGGGCTTCGATTTTCTCCAAGGGCGTTTCAGACAGGAAAGAGATGCGCGCGTCGCGAGTCATAAACTTTTGGGCGTGAGCGGCAGAAAACAACAGACACGCCACTGCAGCCATTAACCAGGTTTTTTTCATAGCATCAAGTGTGTTTTAAATGTAGGTGGATGTGATGGGTAAAGAAAACGTCGCACCTGCGCCGGCGCAGATGCACAAGAGGGTTATTGAGAAAGCATTTGCTTATTCCATAACGACACAGCGGGCCAATAGGACATCGAAATTTAGCCCGGCACATTCGCCTTTAATGGTAACGGTCTCACCAGGAGAAAAGGCAGTGCGCGCATGCTGGGTGTTAGGGTCAAATTCGCACAGTACGCCGAAGTCCTGCCCCGTTTCCAAGAGCACCTTTACAGTGCCATCGGGCAGCGTCTGGGCCTGGCGCACTTGGCCCTGTACGGCGAGTACCTTGCCCAGATAGCGCTCGTTGGCACTGGCTTCGTCAGTGTCGTAGGCCTCGAACAGTGCTGTGGCCGTGATTTCCAGGTCGGCTTTTTGGCCGGCCATGCTGGGCATTTTGAGGTTATAGAAATACAGCCCAATAGCGCCGCCTACGGCAGCGACCACTATGAGGAGCAAGAGAATGCGCTTTTTCATCGTCATCAGAGCAAAGGATAGGGTTAAAGTGTGAGCAATCAGTTGTTGGGAGCGCCGGCGCGTACCCACGCCTCGATGCGGGCGCGGTCGCAGGCAGACATCAGGCCACTGGGCGGCATGGGGCTAGAGGAGTTATTGATGCGGTTAACGAGCTTGCCGCTCTTGGCCGAGGCTTCCAGTTGAGCATGAGTGCCTAGCGGTATGCCCGAATATTGCGAGGATCCGGGCACATGACAAGCAGCACATTGCGCATCAAAGATGGTTTTGACTTCTACGCTAAAGCGCATGCCCACAGTATCGCAGTTGGTGGGAGCGCTGCCGTAAAGGTCTTCCTCGTTGTCGTAATAGCAAGCCGAGGGCAAGGCGGTCAGAAGGGAGCCAAAGAGTAGCACCACAAGTGCAAAGCGAAAGTATTTCATCATATTGCAGGACGGATAAAGATGAATGAGTAGGAACTTTGAAAAGAAAAAGATCTTTAGCGGCACCTAGCCCAATAACAGCGGCTCTCGCGAGCAAGACTGCTGGGCAGGCCTCCTGAGAGAGGGGCAAGAGTAGCCTTGCGTACCTTACAGTGCCCTTCGGGAGGCATTGGCCTTTGCGCCCGCAAACAAAGTACCTATTCTGCTGCTCATCATCAACAAAAGTAGAACCCTCTCGTTTAGCCGACATCGTAGTTTCCTCTCAACAAGTCAATTTTCACACTTAACCATGGAAAAAGGTAACTGGAAGGTATGGCTTCGCCGCTTCGGCGTGGCCGGGTTCTTGTTCTTTCTGATAAAGGGCCTCATTTGGCTGGCGGTGTTTTTCGGTCTTTGGAAAACCATCATCAACTGACGAAAAGCCTTGCGAATTTTGCCCTTTCATTCTGTTTGCTCAATATGACTAAAAAGCAAAAAGACGCTGCCAACACCCCCGATAACTTTGCTCCAGACTTGGTGGACTCGCGCCGCATTGTCATCAAAGGCGCGCGCGTCAATAACCTCAAAAACGTTGATCTGGAAATCCCGAAAAACACTTTGGTCGTCGTAACCGGCGTCTCTGGCTCGGGCAAGTCGAGCATCACCATGGATACCCTCTATGCCGAAGGGCAACGGCGCTATGTGGAGAGTTTGTCCAGCTATGCCCGCCAGTTTCTAGGGCGCATGAAGAAACCCGATGTGGACTACATCCGCGGCATCTGCCCAGCCATTGCCATCGAGCAACGCGTAACGGGCGGCAATGCGCGCTCGACGGTGGGCAGCATGACAGAATTGTACGACTTTCTACGCCTGTTATACGCCCGCATTGGCAAGTATTACTCACCTGAGAGCGGCCAAGTGGTGCAGAAACACGAGGTGAGCGACGTGGTGGACTTTGTCAGGGCCTTGCCCGATGGCGTTCGCGGCGTTTTACTTGCGCCCTTGCATTTGCATGGGCGCTCGGTCAAGGATACCCTGGAACTGCTGCTCAAGAAGGGCTATTCGCGCCTGTATAAGGGCGGCCGCATCGAACGCATCGAGGACTTTTTGGAGCAACTACCCAGCGGCGTAGAGGGCATGTTCTTGTTGATTGACCGCTTCATCCGAAATGCTTCGGAGGAAGACGAGAGCACTTGGATGCGCTTTGCCGACTCCGTACACACTGCTTTTATCGAGGGAGAGGGCGACTGCACCGTGGGCGTGTATCAAGACGGGACCGGCATCCCCAGGCTGCATGCCTTCAGCACGCGCCTCGAGTGTGACGGCCTCACCTTCCCAGAAATAACGCCACAGCTGTTCAATTACAACAATCCTTATGGCGCTTGCCCTACATGCGAGGGTTATGGGCGCGTCATCGGTATTGACCCCGACAAAGTCATTCCGGATAGATCCAAGTCTGTCTATGACGGAGCGGTGGTTCCCTGGCGTGGCGAGAAGTTTGGCGAGTGGTTGACGGAATTCCTTCGCATAGCCCATCGGATTGATTTTCCCGTCCACACCCCCTACGAGGCGCTGAGCAAGCAACAGCAGCGCCTATTGTGGGAGGGCAACGAGGTGTTTCCGGGCATACGCGGCTTTTTTGCAGAGCTGGAGAGCAAGGCGTATAAAATCCAGAACCGCGTCATGTTGGCGCGCTACCGCGGTCGCACAGCTTGCCCAACCTGCGAAGGGCGGCGTCTGCGTTGGGAGGCCCTCTGTGTGCGCCTCAACGGCAAGAACATCGCCGAACTGGCCGATATGCCCATAGAGGAGCTACTTCTCTTTTTTGAGCAAGCCCACTGGACGGACTACGAGGAGCGCGTGGCGCGCCGCTTGCTCATCGAGATTACCCAGCGCCTGCACACCATGGTGGAATTGGGATTGGGCTATCTCACGCTCGACCGCGTCTCCAGTACCCTTAGTGGCGGCGAGACCCAGCGCATTCACCTTACCCGCACCCTCGGCAGCAATCTGGTGGCGTCGCTCTACCTCCTCGATGAACCTTCGGTGGGCCTACATCCGCGCGATACGGCCCGCTTAGTACAGACGCTCAAACGCCTGCGCGATCTAGGCAACACCGTTGTTGTGGTGGAGCACGAAGAAGAAGTCATCCGCAACGCCGACTTTCTGGTGGACATGGGGCCAGAAGCAGGTGCCCATGGCGGCAAGGTCGTCTTTGCTGGCCCCTATGACGAACTGCAGCGCACCGCTCCGCACAGCCTGACGGCCCAGTATCTCTCTGGGCGCATGAGCATACCCGTACCCGAACGGCGACGCCCAGCGCACGAGTTCCTGACCATACGAGGCGCTCGGCACCACAATCTCAAATCCATTGACGTACGCATACCCTTGGGCTGCCTCACCGTGGTGAGCGGTGTCAGCGGCTCGGGCAAAACCACGCTCGTGCGCGACATCTTATACCCCGCCCTCCTGCAGCACCTGCCAGAGGGAGGCAACATTCGCCCGGGCCTCTTCGACGGATTGGAAGGCCCTGTCAAGAAAATTGCCCGCGTCGAGATAGTAACCCAAAGCCCATTGGGCAAAAGCAGCCGCTCCAATCCGGTTACCTATGTGAAAGCTTATGACTTCATTCGCGACCTTTTCGCCAACCAGCCCCTGAGCAAAATGCGCGGCTATCAACCGCGCCATTTCAGCTTCAACGCTGAAGGCGGCCGTTGCGAGGCTTGCAAAGGCGAGGGCGAGCAAATTGTAGAAATGCAGTTCCTTGCCGATGTACACCTAGAGTGCGAGGTTTGCCGAGGCCGCCGCTTCCAGGCCAGCGTGCTCGAGGTGGAATACCGCGGCAAAAACATCTATGACGTGCTGATGATGACCGTGGACGAAGCGCTCTCCTTCTTCAAAGGACACCGCGATATCCTCGACCGCCTCAAGCCGCTGAGCGATGTAGGCCTGGGATACGTCCAGCTCGGCCAATCCAGCAGCACCCTCTCCGGAGGAGAAGCCCAGCGCGTCAAACTCGCTTCCTTCCTCCTTAACAACACTTCCAATGCAGGCCATACCTTCTTTATCTTCGACGAACCCACCACAGGCCTGCATTTTCACGACATCCACAAACTGCTTAAGGCTATTGAGGCCCTCGTCCAGTGGGGCCACTCCGTCCTCATTGTGGAGCACAATATGGAAGTCATCAAATGCGCTGACTGGGTCATTGACCTCGGCCCCGAAGGAGGCAAAAACGGCGGCTACCTGCTCTTTGAAGGGGTGCCCGAAGACCTCCTCGAGGTGGAGGAAAGCCATACTGCGCGCTTCCTGCGCGAAAAACTCAAACCTGTATTCCTTACGCCTTAATGCGAAGCCTACTGCTTTTCCCTCTGCTACTGTTGCCCTGCATTCTGCTCGCCCAGGGGCCGCTGGATGGTTATCTCAAAGGCAAGGGTGTCCTGGATGTGGTGCCCTCCTTTTCCTTCAATTCGGCCCACCAGTTCTTGGGCGCTGAAGGACAGCGCTACGACGAAGCCTTCCGAGGCAACACAATGGCCCTCTTCGCCGAGTATGGCCTCAGCCAGCGCCTCGATGCCGTGTTTACGGCCGCCTATGTCTTCACTTCGGAGCAGAGCGGCCTGCAGGACGGCAGCCTACATCTCAAGTATCGCCCAGTGTATCAGCCCATGGGCAAAGCCGGCCACCTCGGCCTGCTCGTCGGGGCGGGGGCCTCTTTCCCCTTGAGCCGCTACGACATCGTGGCGGCGGGCGCCCTGGGCCAACGCGCCTTGGTGTTGCCATTGCGCCTCATCGCCCAATGGGACACCCCCCTGGGTCTCTTCTTCAACCTTACCGGCGGCTATCACTGGCGCCTCGATCGCATACAAGAGGCCGACATCGCCACCATACGGCAGATGCGCCCTGACTTCTCGCCTGTGCAGCCTGCCAATTTCTACACTCTCCTATTTCGCACGGGCTTCCCCGCCGCCCGATATTATCTAGACGCCTGGGCCGAATACCAACACACCCCCGGTGGCAGCAATTACACCCCCGGCGTGCCCGACCTGCCCCAAGCCTATGGCATCTCCTTCGCCCAAGTCGGAGGCACGGCCTATTACTCCGAAAACGGCCGTCTGGGCTTTCTCCTCAGCGGTGCTCACATGCTCTGGGGCCGAAATACAGCCCAAATGTTGCGCATTACTGTAGGCGTTGTTTTCAGAATTCAGCACTCATGAAATACTCCTTTCCTCCCGACACCAAAATTGCCATCACCGGTGACCTAGGCAGCGGCAAGAGCGCCGTGGCAAGGCGCTTGTGCGAACTGACCGGCTTCGAGTACTTCTCCACCGGGCGCATCCAACGCCAATTGGCTGAAGCCTTCGGCGTGGATACCCTCACTCTCAACCGCATGGCAGAGGTAGACCCTACCATTGACCATCGAATAGATAGCGCCATCCAAGCACTACACCAGGCGCGAGGACAGTACGTGGTGGACAGCCGTTTGGCTTGGTTCTTCATCCCAGAGGCCTTCAAGGTCTATCTGACGGTAGATGTGCGCGTAGCCGCTGAACGCATCCTCAACGACCCAGCGCGCCGCAGCGAACAGTACCAAAATGTTGAGGAGGCGATAGAGAAAATAACGGCGCGCAAAGCCAGCGAAAACGCCCGCTACCTGCGCCTCTACGGTGCTAACTGCGCCAACATGGACAATTTCGACTTGGTGGTGGACACCACACACCGCACCATCGAGGAGGTGTGCGACCTCATCTTGCTGTCTCTGTCGGCGGCCCTGGAGCGAGAGCATGTATAGGCCGCAGCGCCTACCCGTCAGTTGAGGCGCTCCTCGCGCCACACACGCCCGCCTCTTAGATAGATAATGCGGCCAGTGCGGCGGGCCAGCTCTATATCATGGGTAACGAGCACCAGCGTAGTGCCTGCCGTGCGGTTGAGCTCAAAGAGCAGGTCGGCCACACCTGCGGCGTTGTCTGCGTCCAAGTTGCCCGTGGGTTCGTCGGCAAACAGGATCTTGGGCTGGTGGGCAAAGGCGCGGGCAATGCTGACACGTTGCTGCTCGCCGCCCGACAGCTGAGCAGGATAGTGGTGCAGTCGGTTACCCAGACCTACGCGTTCCAGCCAAGCGCGAGCCGTGGCCTCAGCTCCAGAAGCACCGCGCAGCTCCAGAGGCACCATCGTGTTTTCCAGCGCCGTCAGCGTGGGCAACAGCTGGAAGTTCTGAAACACGAAGCCCACGCACCGGTTGCGCAGCGCCGCGCGCTCGTCCTCCGAAAGCATCTCGAGCGCAGCGCCATCCAGCACCACCGAACCACTGGCAGCCCTATCGAGGCCAGCACACAGGCCCAGCAGCGTCGTCTTGCCGCTGCCCGATGGGCCTACAATGGCCACCGCCTCCCCGGGTGCAACCTCAAAATCTATGTTCTCCAATACGATCAGCCGCTGGCCCGAGGGCAAGGCATAGGCCTGTGTGAGGGATCTTACCTGAAGCATCTGCAATACCTTTTGGCAGCCTATAACAGGGCGCATCCTGCGGCGGTTGTGTGTCTTTCTCTCTCTTTTGGTTAGGGGGCAGCGGGTCAGGGGGTGTCGTTGGCCAATGCAGTGAGAATTCGGCGCACCAAGGTTGGGCCTTGGTAGATGAGGCCGGTGTACACCTGCACGAGGTTGGCGCCGGCGAGGATTTTTTCGCGGGCGGCACTGGGAGAGTCAATGCCGCCGACGCCAATGAGGAGCGGAGTGGGGCCGAGGCACTGCCGGAGGTATTGGATGACCTGGGTGGCGCGCTGGCGCAGTGGGGCGCCGCTGAGACCGCCGGCCCCGATGGCCTGGATGCGGTGAGTGGGGGTTCGGAGATTTTGGCGCGCGAGGGTAGTGTTGGTGGCGATGATGCCATCGAGTTGGGTTTGTTGGGCGATGAGGGCGATTTGGTCGAGCTGTTCGGTGTCCATGTCTGGGGCAATCTTGAGGAGCATGGGCTTGGGTTTTGGTTGGCCTTGGTTGGCGTTTTGGAGGGTTTCGAGGAGGCGCAGGAGTGGTTCACGGGCCTGGAGGTTGCGCAGCCCTGGGGTGTTGGGGGAGCTGACGTTGAGGGCGAAGTAGTCCACGTAGGGGAAGAGGGTGTGGAAGCAGAGGAGGTAGTCTTCGTGTGCGCGTTCGTTTGGGGTGTCCTTGTTTTTGCCGATGTTGGCACCGAGGATGGGTGGGTGTTGGGTGTTGGGTAGTTTTCGCCATTGGTGGAGGCGTTGTGCGACAGCGTGTGCGCCGGCGTTATTGAAGCCCATGCGGTTGATGAGCGCTTGGTCGGCAGGCAGTCGGAAGAGGCGCGGTTGGGGGTTGCCGGGTTGTGGGCGTGGGGTAACGGTGCCTATCTCGATGAAGCCAAAACTGAGGAGTGCGAGGGCTTGGAGGTGTTGGGCGTCCTTGTCGAAGCCAGCGGCTAAGCCTACGGGGTTGGGGAAGTGCAGCCCGCAATGGAGGCGTTCGAGGCGAGGGTGGTAGGCGGTGCAGTGCTGGCGCAGGAGGCTGCGCGCGGGCGGCAGCGCGGCGGCGGCGTCGAGCAGCGACATGGCTGCGCAGTGGGCGGTTTCGGGGGGCAGGGCGAAGAGGAGGGAGCGCAGCAGTGGGTACATGTGCTATTGGGTCAGGCGTAAAGGGGGAACTGTTGCATGAAAGTATTTACGGCCTGTCGGATGGTATTATGGAAAGTACTGTCATCGGGCCGAGAGAGGATAGCGTCAATCCACTCGACGACTTGGCGGCAGTGCTCTTCGCGTAGGCCGCGGGTGGTGATAGCGGCGGTGCCGATGCGTATGCCGGAGGTGATGGCGGGTGGTTGAGGGTCGTAGGGTATCATATTTTTGTTGACGGTGATGTCGGCAGCACTTAGGGCGTGTTCGGCGGCCTTGCCAGTAATGTCTTTGGGTCTTAGGTCAATGAGCATGAGGTGGTTGTCGGTGCCGCCGGAGACGATGCGGTAGCCGCGCTGAATGAACTCGTCGGCCATGGCCTGTGCATTTCGGATGACCTGCTGGGCATAGGCTTTGAACGAGGGCTGGAGGATTTCGCCGAAGGCAACGGCTTTGGCGGCGATGACGTGCTCCAAGGGGCCGCCCTGCATGCCAGGGAATACGCCGCTGTCGAGGATGGAGGACATGTAGATGGGAGCGCCTTTTTTGGTGGTGCGCCCCCAGGGGTTTTCAAAGTCTCGACCCATGAAGATGATACCGCCGCGGGGACCTCGGAGGGTTTTGTGGGTAGTGCTGGTGATGATGTGGCAGTGTGGGACGGGGTTGTTGAGCAGCCCTGCGGCGATGAGGCCGGCAGGGTGTGCGATGTCGGCAAGTAGCAGAGCGCCTACCTGGTCGGCGATTTGGCGGAAGCGGGCGTAGTCCCAGTCGCGCGAGTAGGCCGAGGCGCCGCAGATGATAAGTTTGGGGCGCTCGCGGTGGGCGATTTCAGCGACTTTGTCCATGTCAATGAGGCCGCTGTCTTCCTCTACGCCGTAGAAGGAGGGGGTGTACACCTTCCCGGAGTAGTTGACGGAGGAGCCGTGGCTGAGGTGTCCGCCGTGGGCGAGGTTGAAGCCCAGTATTTTGTCGTAGGGCTGCAAACAGGCTAAGAATACGGCGGCGTTGGCCTGAGCACCGGAGTGTGGCTGCACATTGGCCCAGGCGGCGCCAAAGATTTCCTTGAGGCGGTCAATAGCCAATTGCTCCACTTCGTCCACCACTTCGCAACCGCCGTAGTAGCGCTTGCGCGGGTATCCTTCGGCGTATTTGTTGGTTAGGCACGAACCCATAGCGGCCATGACGGCCGGGCTGGTGAAGTTTTCGGAGGCGATGAGTTCGAGGCCGCGGCGTTGCCGCTCTAATTCTTTTTGAATGAGGGAGAAGATGATATCCGACATGGGAGAAACGCGGGTGTTTGAAAAGAGCCGCCCAAAGGTAGGGCGTTGGCGCTCGTGTGCAATGTGCGCTGGCGTCCTTGGGCTATAGAAGGCGTATGGGCCAATAGGCGTGGGTGTGTGGTTTGTGGGTGACAAGTCGAACTTGCAGTATGCTTGAAGTGCGGCCTAAATCGTACTTTTCGGCGCTTTATTCCATTTACCGTTCACCTTCAAATTTTAGTCTTCCTATGACAAAACGCCTGCTCCTAACCCTCGCCTGGGTGGCTGTGATGCGCTTGCTTTGGGCGCAATCGGCAGCCGACGTGGTGGTGCCTATCACCATCACCACCAACACCAATCCAACCTCCATCACCCTGTCTTTCCCGACCCTACCGACGGACACCCTGACCATCATCGGCCGAAAACTGATTAACGAGACACAGTGGCAGGCTATTGGCCTGCCCGGCAACGCCACAGGCTTTACGGATGTAAACGTAACGGAGGGCGTCGGCTACGAGTACCTCGTCATCAAGCGCGGTACCGCCACTCCTTCCCAGCGCGTGGGCCTCACATACGCGGGCATTGAGGTACTGCCTACACTGTACCGCGGCAAGATGTTACTCCTTGTGGACAGCACGCTCTCCGCTCCGCTGGCTGCTGAACTCAACCGATTAGTGCAAGACCTGCGCGGCGACGGCTGGCAAGTCATCCGGCACGACATCAACGTAGCAACCAGCACAGTGCCTTCGGTGAAGGCGCTCATCCGCTCAGAATACGAAAAGGACCCGGACAACGTCGTAGCCGCCTTGCTCTTCGGGGCTATTCCGGTGCCCTATTCGGGCAACATTGCACCAGACGGGCATCCCGAGCACCAGGGCGCCTGGCCTACTGACTATTACTACGGCGACATGGACGAGGTGGCCTGGACCGACAATACCGTGAACAATAATGCCGCCGCCCGCCAAGCCAACCGCAACGTGCCCGGCGACGGCAAATTTGACCAAAGCCAAACGCCTACGCTGGCCGAAATCGTCGTCAGTCGCGTGGACTTCTCCAAGCTCACCGGCTGGAATGTGCCTCAGGTGGAACTCTACCGCCGCTATCTGGACAAAAACCACGCCTTCCGAACTGGCGCCTATCGGCCCGACAACAGCACGCTCGTGGATGACAACTTCGGCTATTTCGGCGGTGAGGCCTTTGCCCAAAACGGCTATCGCAACGGCTACGCCATCACTGGCCCCACCTCCGTAGAGGCGCTCGACTTCTTCGGCGACTCCAAAGACCGCAGCTTCCTCATCGGCTACGGCTGCGGCGCCGGCACCTACACCAGCGCTGCAGGAGTGGGCACCTCTGCAAACTTCCAGAACGACAGCGTCAACATCGTTTTCTCCATGCTCTTCGGCAGCTACTTCGGCGACTGGGATTTCGAGACCAACCCCTTCATGCCCAGCGCACTGGCCTCCAAAGGCGGAATCCTCACCTGCTCGTGGGCCGGACGCCCCAACTGGCACCTGCACCACATGGCCTTGGGCGAACCCATCGCGACCAGTACCTATTGGGTTTGGCTCAACAGCTTCCTGCAGTTCCCAGTCTATCCGCCCAACTTCGGCGCCGACCTGATACATGTGGGCCTCTTGGGCGACCCCACCCTGCGCGCACATGCCGTGCAGCCGCCGACCAACTTGGCCGCTACGCCACAATGTGGCACCATCGCCCTCAACTGGGAAGCCTCACCCGAAGCCGACCTGGGTTACTTAGTCTATTGGGCAGAGCATCCCGACAGCGCCTACATCCTTATCAGCGCTCCAGTAGCCGGCACTTCGTTCGTGGACTCCTTCCCCGTCGAAGGAGAAAATTACTACATGGTACGCGCCCTGCGGCTCCAACAAGTGCCTACCGGCTCCTACTTCAATCAGAGTGTGGGCGTCTTCGCTTCGACCACCTACGAGGACGTCATTCTCGAACTCGACGTAGAGTACACCGACATATCCTGCGCCGGTGGCGCCGACGGCACCGCCACTGCAGTGGCTACAGGCGGCACTACCTTCACCTACCTGTGGTCGAATGGCGCTAACACGCCCACAGTCGAAAACTTAGCCTCAGACATTTACACCGTTACCGTAACGAACAACTACGGCTGTACCGCCGAGGCAGAAGTCTTCATCTCAGAGCCGACACCTCTGCAAGGTGAAGCCTTCTCACAAGATGCCAGCTGCGCCGGCGCTAACGACGGCAGCATCATCACCGTAGCCAGCGGCGGCACTCCACCCTACACTTACCTGTGGTCGAATGGCTCCACCGGTGCCGACCTGCCCAACGTAACCGCCGGCACCTATACCCTGACCATCACCGACGCCGCAGCCTGCACGCTGGTGCTGGAAGTAAACATAGGTGCCCCTCCCGCCATCGAGGTGCAACTCACCGCCACAGACGCCGCTTGCGCCGGCAGCGCCACCGGCCGCGTCGAAGCCGCCGCAAGCGGTGGCACATCGCCGTACTTCTTCCAGTGGTCCAACGGCGACACAGACGAAACCCTAGAAAATGTGCCCGCCGGTACCTACACCCTCACCCTCGTGGATGCCAACGGCTGCACGGCCGTCAGCACCGCTACAGTGAACGAAGGGGCCACTCTCGACCTCTCGGCCGAAGTGGAAGACGCCGGCTGTGCGGGCGCACCTACCGGCAGCATTACCCTCAGCGTCAGCGGCGGCACGTCGCCCTACATCTTCGCCTGGTCTAATGGTGCCACCACCCAAGACCTCACTGACATTCCCGCTGGAACCTACACCGTTACCGTCACGGATGCCGAGGGCTGCACGCGCCAGGAAACTTTCGCAGTCGGCGAGGCTAGCTCCTTGGAGATAACCACTACAAGCAGCCCCGCGCGATGCTTCGGTGAGGCTTCCGGTAGCGCCACAGCTGACGTCAGTGGCGGCACCTTGGATTATATCTACCAGTGGTCGAATGGCGCCACCACACCCACTGCCGATGGACTGGGCGCCGGCACTTATACCGTTACCATTACCGACGGAGCCGGCTGTACCAAAACGGCTACGGCCGTTGTAACGCAGCCCGATGAACTCCTCGGCGCAGCCCAGTGGGTGGCCCTGCCTTGCCTGCAAGACGTGGGCAACGTCAGCCTAGCCGTCAGCGGCGGCACGCCGGGCTACTCCTTCCTGTGGTCAAACGGCGCCACCACCCAAGACCTCGACAACGTACCGCCCGACGCCTACGAAGTGAGCATCACCGACGCTGCCGGCTGTAATGCCGTCGTCGTAGCCTCCATCGTATCGCCCGCTCCGCCCTTGAGTTCACAGACCGAGGCAGAGCAATCCTCCTGCCCAGGTGAGCCGCTCCAAGGCGCCGTAGCGGTCAGTGCCAGCGGCGGCACCCCGCCCTACACCTACACCTGGAACAACGGCGGCGCCACAGCCATACAAACCGGCCTGCCTGCCGGCACCTATACCGTTACCATCACCGACGCAGCCGGCTGTACGCGCGCCGATGAGGTAACCATCGTCCAGACCATACCCGACTGGAACCTCTCACTCTCCGGCACACCCGTCTCCTGCTTCGGCGGCACCGATGGCGCCATAAGCGTCGCCGTCAGCGGTGCTTCAGGTGGCTACACCTTCGCCTGGTCTAATGGCAGCACCGCCCAAAACCTCAGCAACCTACCCGCTGATACCTATGTCCTGACTGTTACCGACGCTAACGGCTGCACTACTCTAGGCGTAGTGCTCATCGCCCAACCCGATGCCATCAGCGCTCAAGTAGATACGGAAGACCTCAGCTGCCCTGACAACAACGATGGTGCTGTAAGCATCTCTGCAACAGGCGGCTTGCCCCCTTACACCTACACCTGGAGCAACGGCAGCACAGGCATCTCCATCGGCAACCTGACGCCTGGCACCTACACCTGCACCGTCGCCGACGCCAACGGCTGTACTGCCGTCTTTGAGGGCACCGTCGCCGCTCCAGAACCGCCCGTGGTCAGCCTTATCGGCGCCGATACCGCCTGCACTGACACTGGCGTCTGGGTGTACACCGTCCAACTGCCCGACCTGGCCAACTTCGCCTGGAACGTCTCAGCCAACGGAACCATCATCAGCGGCCAAGGCACCAACGAGATAACCGTAGATTGGACCGCTACCGGCCCAGGCACGGTTGAACTCGCCTACACCTGGGGCCAAGGCTGCAAAGCCACCGCCGCCTTGCAAGTGGACGTCAAGCAGTGCATCAGCAGCCTCTCTGAACCGCGCCTTGCCGGCGTGCGCGTGATACCCAACCCCTTCCACCAATACCTGCACGTGCGCTTCGAGCGTCCCTTGCAGGCCGGAGCATGGGTGCGCCTCACCTCGGCCAACGGCCAACTCATCGCCGAGCAGAAACTCACCGACGAAGACACGCGCCTCCACACCAGCCACTTACCCGCGGGCATCTACCTGCTCCAAGTAGTTGAAAACGGCCAAACCAGCGTGTGGAGATTGGTAAAAACAGACTAAGTAAGTGAAGAGTGAAAAGTGACAAAGTGAAAAGTGAAGATTAGTAAAAACAGGCTAAAGTATCGGCCTTCTTCCGGGCTTTATGAACACACCTCAGAGCAGCTGCCCTCGCGGCAGCTGCTCTTTTTTTGGCAATTTGGCTCATTCACTCGCAAGAAGGCACATGGCGTCTAACCGACAAGGAACGCGCCCTCCGATATTTTTTTGCATATGCGCGGCCCAGCATGGAGACAGCCTCTATCCAGGCCCTATCACATGTCGTAAATCTTGCCGCGCAATGGCCGCCGCTATGAGCTCCGGGAAGCGGTCGGGCGTACAGGCAAAGGTGGGAATATCGAGAGCAGCCAGTGCTATGGCGTTTTGGCGGTCGTAGGCTGGGGCACCTTCATCGCTGAGGGCAAGCAGGGCGATGAGGTTCACGCCAGCACCTCGCAGGGCTTGTGCCCGCGCGAGCATTTCGGAGACAGGGCCGCTCTCGTAAAGGTCGCTGATGAGTACTACAATAGTATCCTGCGGTGCTAGCACGAGCGTCTCAATGTAGGCTAGTGCCTTGGCAATATCAGTGCCGCCGCCGAGTTGGGCGCCAAAGAGTATTTCCACTGGGTCATGCAGATAATCGGAGAGGTCGGCTATCTCTGTATCGAACACGAACAGGTGTGTCCACAGACTGCGTACAGAGGCCAGCACTGCGCCGAATACAGCTGCATAGACGAGTGAGTCCGCCATAGAGCCGCTTTGGTCAATAGCTAAGATGAGGTGTCGGAGGGTCTTGGCTCGGCGTGCATGTCCGTAGCGCCGCTCCGGGATGATAGCCTTCTGTTCGAGTTGATAGTGGCGCAGGTTGCGGTAGATGGTGCGGTGCCAGTCTATGTCGCGCGGGCGTGGGCGTCGCGTACGGCCGCTGCGGCGAAGTGCCTGCTCCACGGCCTCGCGCATGTGCGAGCCTAAACGGCGCTCTAGTTCGGCGGCTACGCGTTGGACCACTACGCGAGCCGTATGGCGAGTCTGCTCTGGCATGGCTTTTTGTAGGCTTAACAATGTTGCCACCAAGTGTACGTCAGGCTCCATGGAGGCCAGTAGTTCTGGCTCCATCAGCATTTGGGTTAGTCCTAAGCGCTCCAAGGCGTCGCGCTGTAGCATTTGCACCACTGGCGTAGGGAAGTAGCGCCGAATATCGCCCAGCCATCGGTTGATACGCGGAGAGGAGCGTTCCAGGCCACCTGCTCGTTCGGTGTTGTAGAGGGTTTCCAATACGGCATCCATACCCGCAGCGCGCTCCTCTAGCGCTACACTTTTCTCAGGGTCGGCGTTTTGCCCCAAAATGAGACGCCACCGTTCTATGGCATCGGCAGTAGAGAGGTTGATTGCATCCATAGCGCGTGATAGTAGGCTCGGGTATTGTCGTTTATGCAGCAAGGATACGGCAGTGGCTTGTTTTTACTTCTTACCAGCATACGCCTTCTTTCTCTCTTGTCAGCAACTTCAGGCTTGTCTCATAAGCTAATGTATGAACCATGCGTTTGCCATGTGCCATAATGGCGAGATGCGGCATATGTCTATGAGGGAAAGGTGCATTTATCGCCAGAGCCGCAAAGTGTTAAAAAATGGAATTTGACCCTTTCGAACATACTATACAAGCCTCCAGCGGTGTTTTATGGCCGGTTTTTAGGCAATCACCCAATCACTATTTCTCGCTTATGCATCACTATTACGTAGAAGAAGAACTCGTGCGTTTTCTGTACCACGAGATGTCGGCAGAGGAAGCGGCACGCATGAGACAACGTCTGGCATCTGACCCAGCCTTGCGGATAGAACTCAAAGCTCTGCAGCAAGCAAAGCAGACGCTACCCAAGGTGCAGTTTCTACCGGCTCCCGATGTTATCCATCGCATCCTTCAATACAGCACAAAAACGGCTTTAGAGGCACAGCTTTAACCAAATTAGGGCCTCCGAACCATGAAAATGGCCCCCGCTCTGCTGTGGCAGAGTGGGGGCTTTTCACACCTAACACATAGGGCCGACAGAGCGGTCTATTTTTGCCGCCTCAATCAGACGGAAGCGATGGGACGCAGGTCGAAGGCATTTTTGGCACAGGCAGTGCACATTCACGGCATAGCAGACAAAGGCCGCGGCGTTGGGCGCACCGCCGAAGGGCTGGTGGTCTTCGTGGAGGGCGCCGTGCCAGGAGATGTGGCGGATGTATGGGTGTTCAAAAAGCGCGGTGGTTTCGCCGAAGGGCGCTTGGAGCAGCTCTGTCAGCCTTCGCCGCATCGGGTAGAACCCTTCTGCCGACACTTCTCCGTGTGTGGTGGATGTAAATGGCAGCACTTAGATTACGCCACCCAATTGGCCCACAAGCACCAGGCGGTGATGGATGCCTTCGAGCGCATCGCTAAGGTGCCTGTGGAAGAATTCATGCCTATTGTGGCTGCGGTGCAAACGACGCATTACCGCAACAAACTGGAGTTTGCCTTCTCCAACAAGCGCTGGCTGCTGCCCGAGGAAATGACCGAAGAGGCGCAAACCACTTCACAACCCGCCTTGGGCTTTCATCGCGCAGGGGCCTTCGACAAGGTAGTAAACATTGAAGAATGCTGGCTACAGGCAGAGCCGTCCAACCTCATCCGCAACACCGCCCGCGCCATTGCCATCGAGCAAGGGTTAGACTTCTACGACGTGCGCCATCAAAAGGGCTTCTTGCGCAACCTCATACTGCGGCTGACCACTACCGGAGAGGTGCTGGCGCTCTTTAGCTTCGGCTACGACGACCCGCCCGCCATCCAGCGCTACTTCGACGCCCTCCTAGAGCGCGTAGGGCAACACCTCTCTACAGTGGTGTACTGCATCAACCCCAAGGGCAACGACACCGTGTTCGACTTAGAAATGATCACTTACACCGGCCAGGGCTTCGTAACAGAGCAGCTCGGTGATTTGCGCTTCAAGATCGGGCCAAAGTCGTTCTTCCAGACCAACTCTACACAGGCAAAGCAGCTGTATGATACAGCGCTGGCCTTTGCCGAACTCACAGGCCAAGAGTGCGTCTTTGACCTGTACACAGGTACAGGCTCCATTGCCTTGTACGTGGCCCGACATTGCCACCGTGTAGTAGGCATCGAGGAGGTGCCCGAGGCCATTGCAGATGCTGAAGAAAACCGCCAGCTCAACGGCATCATTAATGCGCATTTCTACACCGGCGACGTCAAGGACCTGCTCACACCGGCCTTTGTGCAAGCGCACGGACGGCCCGATGTGGTCATTACCGACCCGCCCCGCGCCGGCATGCACGAGCAGGCTGTGCGATTCTTGCTGCAGATGGCCCCGCCGCGCATTGTATATGTTAGCTGCAATCCCGCCACCCAGGCGCGCGATGTAGCGCTTTTGGCAGATAAATACACAGTGCAGCGCGTTCGGCCGGTGGACATGTTCCCTCACACTCATCATATCGAAAACGTAGCCCTGTTGAAGCGTCGTTAAGACGCTCGCTTTGGTGAACCAATGGCGCGCTCGTTGTTTTAATGGGCCACTTTTGGCAAAACGCATGACGCACCGCTCACCTTCTGCCCTGGACTGGTTCCTGTTGCTGTTGCTCGCTGCTATTTGGGGGCTTTCCTTTGTATTCATCAAGCGCTCCATAGCCGTGTACACACCTTTCCAAATGGCCATGTGGCGCATGGTGTTGGCCTTGTTGGCGTATGCTCCGGTGGCGTGGTTGTTTTGGCCGCGCATTGACTGGGCGCGTTGGCGCGCCCTGTTGGTGGTTGCCTTTTGCGGCTCTGCTATACCCAATTTTCTCTTTGCAGTGGCGCAGACACACGTCAGCAGCAGCCTAGCGGGCGTGCTCAATTCGCTGACCCCGCTATTTACCCTGTTACTCGGTGTGGCGTTTTTCCACTTTCGGCCCTCCAAACATCGGGTATTGGGCGTGTTGCTGGGTTTCGCAGGGGCGGTAGCCTTGGTCTTTGCCCAACGCGGGCGCGTAGTGGACGGTCAGGTGTCATATGCCCTGCTGTGCGCTGTAGCTACGCTGTGCTACGCCATCAATGCCAACACAGTGGGGCGCTACTTGCGCGACCAACATCCGGCGGCCATTGCCTCTGGGGCCTTTGTCCTCACGGGTGGGCTTTTCCTGCTGGGGCTGTGGTGGTCAGGCGGATGGGCGGTCATGGTACAGCACCGGCGCGGTCTAGTGGGTTTGGGCTACATCAGTTACTTGGCGGTGTTGGGCACGGTGGGCGGCTCTATCCTGTACTTTTGGCTGTTGCAGCGCACCAGCGCGCTCTTCGCTACCTCGGTAACGTATCTCCTACCCGTGGCTGCTCTGGTGGCCGGAGCTGTGGATGGAGAGGCCGTGGAGCCTTTCGATATCGCCAGCACAGCCCTCATCCTGTCGGGCGTGTATTTGGCCAAGAAATAGCGCCTATACGAAAAACATCCTGCCGCTACTACGACCGTTTTTTTTGGAAAAACGGCCTTTCGGCCTCTGTTTATCCTTCTGGCGCGCAGGCAACTCTGGTAGCCTCTGCGTGGGCTTGGTATGTGCCCGTCTCGCCCCTGGGCCTTAATAAACACGAAATCGGAGTCCGAATAGGGCCGAAAAAGGCCAAAGACAGCGGGTTTGACGAGCGTAAAGCC
>FWPU01001999.1_pt1 | contig 58654 bp, 46 predicted proteins | sample 2228361 | NCBI WGS metagenome assembly FWPU01 (sample SAMEA103939777, study PRJEB20133) | metagenome
GGCGCCGTGGTCGCCGTCGGCGGCACCGGCGTCGGCGTGCTGGTCGCCGTTGGCGTCGGCGTGTTAGTTGCCGTTGGCGTCGGCGTGTTGGTTGCCGTTGGCGGCACCGGCGTTGGCGTATTGGTCGCCGTTGGCGTCGGCGTGTTGGTTGCCGTTGGCGGCACCGGCGTTGGCGTATTGGTCGCCGTTGGCGTCGGCGTGTTGGTCGCCGTTGGCGTCGGCGTGTTGGTCGCCGTCGGCGTGGCTGTCGGCGGCACAGGCGCGAAGTTTGCTGTCAGCGCGCGATTGCCGCTTGCTGTAAAGCTATAGACCGCTGTCGTCGCCACCACCGTCGCGCCCTCGCTCCAGTTCACGAAGACATAGCCCATGGCTGGCGTCGCCTGCACCGTCACCAGGCTGCCGTGCGAGTAGGTCCCGCCGCCTGTAACTGTGCCCGCGCCCGTCGGTTCGGCGCTGACCGTGATCTGGTACGCCGGTTGCGCATTGACGTGAATAGCCAGCGCATCACGGCCCGCCAGCGTATAGTTCACAATCTGGCCGCTGCTGTTCACCTCGATCAGCGCGCTGGCCGACGCTGGCGTGGTGGTGTTGGGATAGACGCAGACGCCGCCGCTGAAGTCGTACTTCGTGATGTCGCAGTAGAATCCAGCCGGCAGGCTCGTCTGGTAGGTTGTCGTCGCCGGACTGTCGCTGTTGTTGATCGCCACAAACCCCTTATTTCCCCGACTGAAGGCGATGTGATTGGTGGGCGTGCCGCCAACATTCTGCCAGCCGGTGACCGGTTCACCGTGGGTTACCTGGCGGAACTGCACCATGTTGGCGATGGCCGGGTAGCGATGCTCGCAGACCCACCTGCCCAGATCGGCAGCGGTCACCGGGTTGGGGTACGAGCCAGAACAGTTCGCCGGATACGCGCCGGCGGGCTGGCCTGCCCCGTAGACCGGTCGGGTATCCGCGTCCAGCCCCGGCCCCCAGGTGAGACCGCCATCGTTGCTGCTCGGCGGCCCCAGGCTATCGCCAGCGTTACTGTTGGGGTTGGTTGTCCAGTAGTAGCTCGACATCACCGATGGATAACCGTATGGGTATGCGAGCGTGAAGATATTGGCCAGCGCATGCGCCCGCCCATCGCGATGATCGACTACGCACGCGCCGCCGGGGCCGTGACCGCGCTGGTTGTCGTGGTTGTCAACGAAGACCTGCGCGAAGCGCGACGGCAGCAGGCCGGTGGTGAAGTTTTGCAGGCTGCTGAGCGATCCGCCGCAGTTGAACGTGTTGCCGATCACGCTAACACTGTAGGCAAATTCGGTCACGTCACCGTATGGTGTGTATTCCCAGTCACGGATCCGCTCAGTCGGATCCATGTCGATCACTTCGCTGAAGATGTAGGGCTGTCCCCCTCCCGGCAGGGTGAGACCGGCGAGAATGGCGCCGACTTCGTGCGCGGCAATGTGCTTGGCGCCATCGATGCGGAAGCCGCGCACACCGGCGTTCAGCAGCGCCTGTAGATAGTTACGCAACCGGGTTTGCACCGATGGCTTGCCCGTCGCGAGATCGGGCAGACCGGCGAGCTGACAGCGTTGCACCTGGGCCCGATCACGATAGTTTGTGATCAGACAATCCGGGTGGAAGTCGTCTGGCAGGTACTGCGTGCCGTAGAAGCGCGCGCTGGCCGGTTGCGAGCGGTATTGGGTGCCTGCTGTGCCGGTGGGCGGACTGCCCACCTCGATGTCGGCCATGTGATTGATCACCGCATCGACGATCACAGCCACGCCGGCGGCATTACAATCGTTGACCATCTGCTGGAACTCGGCCCAGGTTCCGCTGCGGCTGGTGAACCGACTCAGATCGTGCGTCACCGGCTGGTAGCGCGTCCACCACGGAAAATCATTGGCCGGGTTGCCGCCCTGATCGGCAGTCGGCACAATATGTTCGTTCGGCGGCGAAACCTGCACACCGGTGTAGCCCTTCTGCCCCAGGAAGACGCATTCTTTTGCGACATCGCTCCAGCGCCACTCGAACAGGTGAACGAAGACACCGCCGGGCGGCGCAGGCGCCGGATCGCTGGCCGGAATGATGGTGATCAGGCCATCGCCCTGGTCGTTATCGTTGGGGTCGCCGCCGATCGTGTACGAATCGACCTTCCACTGCCGCCCGGTCTCGGAAGTCTTCTTGCAATACGCGGTGAAGCCGTAGGTGCCCGGCGCCAGCGCCTCGATCACCGCGCGCGGAATGGAGGCGCGGTATTCGTCATTGTTGCTGACATCACCGTTGTAAACCATCGGCAGATCGCTCCACGGCTGGCCGTAGCGTCCCCAGTGCAGGAAACACTCAATGCCGGCGCCCTGTCCTGGGCCGGGTGTCACGCCTGCTTCGTACACCTGGACATAGACATCAAATGCGGCTGGAGTGAAGCTGCCTTCGTCGATGGCATGGGCAACGCCGCCGCGCGGATACATCAACCCGACCCAGTCGATCGTGCTCGGCGGCTCGATTGACTGGGTCGAGACGAAGACCACTGCGGTGCGCGGCGGGATGGTGAAGGTATCAGTGGCATCATTGAAGGTCGCCGTGGCGATCACCGGATCGTCATCGATGCCGTCGGTATGCAACGGATGCAGCGTGAAACCGTTGGCATTCGCGATCGTGATTGTTTGCGTAATCTTGTGCGCATTGAAGAAGACCAGGACATTTTCCCAGTTCGGATCAAGATCTGGCTCAACTTCGTCAGAGAGTCGCATCACGATGAGCGCATCACGGCTGTTATCGGTGTTGTAGTGGCTGACGCGGGCATTAATATCCGCTTCAGTGGTCAGGCGGAAGAGTGGTGAACTCATGCGCAGACGCAACGTCTCGCGCATGTGAGCCGCAGCAAACTCCATGTCAGCAGCCGCGGGATCGAGCGCCGTGTTGTTCAACAGCGGCGTCATGATGCTCCAACGGCTGTTGTTGTCCCAGGCCGGGGGCAGGCCGCGACCAAAATTGTTGGCGCTGCGATCCCAGTACACCCGGTTAAACCAGTCGCCCGAATCGTAGCTGTTGCGGTCGAGCGACTTTGAGCGCAGAATATCCTGCCCCATGTGGAAGAAGGGAATCCCCTGCGCCAGCCCGACCAGGCTCACGCCCAGATTCTGGCTGCGCACGCGCTCGGCCATTGACGTGACCGGAATGCCGCTGCCGATCCAGCCTGGATTGCCGCTGCCATCGCCGTTGGGCAGCTTGAAGACGTTCTGGTCGAAGAGCGTTTCGTTATCGTGCTTCTCGACGTAGTTGATTGCCTCTTGCGGATCATCGGTGAAGGGATTGCCCTGCCCATTCCAATCGGCGCCGCTGCCGCGCAACGCCGAGCGCAGCGTGTCCATCACTGCGTGCAGATTACTCTGGAAGCGATCAGGATAGCTATAGCCGTTCCAGTCGTAGCTGAGACCGTTGATGAAACCCTGGCGGCGAATCCCGACCGGATCGGTGCTATAACCGCCATGGGCCGCGTCGCGAATGACATCGTTGAACACACCGATCCCGCTGCCGGTCATGTTGTGCTTGTGCGCATAACAGTGCGGACAGACGGTCAGCCCTTTGTCTCTGGCCGATCCGAAATCCCAGCCTTCGCCGTACAGATAGATCGCGCTGCCATCGACGCCGTGACTGGTCGGGGTGAGCGACTGCACCGCAGCAAGGACATTGAGCATGTTCTGGCGGGTGTGCAGATTCATCAGATCGAAGCGGAACCCATCGATCTTGTAAGCAGTGGCGAAGCGCGTGACCGTATCGATCATGAGCTTCTCCATCATCGCGTACTCGGTCGCGGTATCGGCGCAGCACGAAGACATCAGCAGATTGCCGCTGGCGTCGTAACGGTAGTAGTAGCCGGGCACAATCCGGTCAAGCACCGATTTGTCGTCCTGACCGCTGGCCGCAGTGTGGTTGTAGACCACATCCATCACCACCCGCAGGCCATTCTGGTTTAGCGCCTGCACCATCTCGCGGAACTCGTAGATTCGGGTAACACCGTCGGGATTAGTGCTGTACGAACCTTCGGGCACACCGTAGTGGTACGGATCGTACCCCCAGTTGAAGCTGTCGGTATTGCGACTCGCCGCCACCGCCGCCTGCGGATTGCTGGAAGCGCGATCGGTGGCCGGGTTGAATGAGATGGTCGGCTCTACCCGATCTGCCGGATTCTCGATCACCGAGGCAATATCAAACGTGGGCAAGAGATGAATATGGGTCAGTCCGGCCTGCCGCAGTTGCAGCAGATGATTCATTCCGAGCGAGAGGCTCGTATTCGGATGCGGGCCAGCGCCGTCGTAGGTGAAGGCGCGATAGGTGCCGCGATCGGCTGGCGCGACGGTGCTGTCGTTGGCGCTGAAATCGCGAATATGCACCTCGTAGATCACGATGTCTTCGGGGTTCGCCAGCGATGGCTTGGCGAGGGTATCCCAGCCAGCCGGCTTCAAATCAGCGTCATCCAGGTTGACGAACTGGCTGCGCACATCACCAGCGGCAGCGCCGTCTTGCGACAGGCTGACCGAGTAGGGATCGGTGACCAGATTGGTCACCACCGTATCCAGCTCCGGCACATAGACTTCCACGGCAAAGAGGTAGAACTGGCGATCCCACGACGCATCGCCGGTCACGCTCCACACGCCGCTGGCCGAGTCGAGGGTCATGGGATGGTCGCTGTAGACCGCCGTAGTTGAGGTGGCGAAACGCCGCAGCGTGACCGATCTGGCAGTGGGCGCCCATACCCGCACCGTGGGCGCTCCGCCGCTATAGCTCACGCCCAGCGTCTGCGTCACCGCGCTGGCCGCATACAGATCATCCAGCACGCTCTGGATCTGTACCCGTGTAGCATCAATCCGACTGCCGCCGCTGTTGTAGGCGGCCACGACCAGTTGCCCGCGCAGGAGATGGCGGGCATCAGCCGTGCTCAAACCAGTCAGCAACCGGAGTAAACCGGTCGCGTTAGGATTCTTCACAAATCCGCTCACCGTCCCGCTTTGGGTCAGCGGCACATAGCACGGCGCGGCTGGCGCCGGGAAGCTACACGCTACCGCTTCGGCAGCAGTCGTCATCCCGCCATCGGGATCGTAGAGCAGGCGAAAACTGGCCGCCGGGCCGCCATTCCAGGCAATCGTGTTCAGATCGAGCCAGAGCGCGCGCGCCTGAGCAGGCGTGATCAGACTGGGGCCGCTGCTCACCGTATAGCTGTAGTTGCTGCCGCCATTAGTGTCGGCGTTGATCGTCATCAGATCAGCATCAGCGCCAGCGATGGTTGTCACATCACCTGAGCTAAAGACGTAGAAGCTAACCGTCGTGCCCGCAGTCTGCGCCGGAATGGTGGCGCTAAACGTCGTGCCGCTGCCGCTCATCTTGAGCACGGTTGAACCGGCCCAGTTGCCATTGAGCGCATAGCGCAGCCAGAGCGCCTGTTCGGCAGGCGGCGCGCCGGCGGTGGTCGCTGTCACCGTTACCGGCTGGCTGGCCAGAGGAGCCGCAGGCGTGTGACTAACGCTGGCGATCGTGACCGGCGCCGCCGTCAGGCGAAAGACGACGCCACGACCACCGCCATCCCACTTGAAAACGTAGAAGCTGTTCTGGACGTGATTAAAACGCAGATTGCGCTCGCTACCGCCGCCAGTGCTAAGGCCGGTAAAGATCTGTCCGAACGTGATAGTATTCGGCGCATCCTTGCCGAACCACTGACCGCCGCTATCGCTCTTGAAAAACTTGAATTCGCTGTCGGGATCATCGGGAAGAGTAATCTGACCGCTGACATACCCAAAAGTGCCGCCCAGACCGGGCGACATTCCCCATGCGGTCGTCCATCCGTTCAGCTCACCCCGCACCGCTTCGCCGGCGGCCAGCGCCGGGATGGGGAGCAACAGGCCGATCAAACCGAGCGTGATGACAAACGAAAACCACAGGCGAAGGCGACGATGATGCACGGCACAACCTCCAGGCGACTCAGCCACGCGACCGCAATGGCGCATATTTGTTGACGATGGATGTTGCACCGTATGATAGCACAATTTAATTGTTTATGCAACTATACTGTTGACAATCATTTTATTCGCAATAATATCTACTGGTAGATGCCGTCGCGATCTGGCGTAGAGCCGACTCCGGGCTGCGCAAACGCTGACTGCGCGCTGACGGTGAACGCCGCGCGCATTGCCCGTGATGCAGCGCTCACGATCGCATAATGGCCAGCAGACACTTCTCTGCGCCCTGCAGCGAGCGCAGCTCAATCACTCATCCATTTTTAAACAACCATTAAGGATTTGCGCCGACACAACGCAGTATACTGGCGTCAATTGAGCGTTGATGATCAAGGAGTTAGTATGCGACACCTCTTCTTGCTGTTCTTCCTGATCCTCATGCTGGCTGGATGCAGCCAGCCCGCATCGCCCTCGCCGACCCACACTATGGATCATGCTGTAGGCCACGATCAGAGCAAGCCGTATGACGCCCTCTTCATCGACAGCATGATCGTTCATCATGAGGGCGCCATCACTATGGCGCGGCAGGCCCTGCAGGAGAGCGAAGACGAGCGGGTGCGGGAGCTGGCGATGGCAATCATCGCTGCGCAAGAGGCCGAAATTGCGCAGATGCGGGCCTGGCGGCAGGCATGGTACCCTGAGCTGCCGCTGACCGATGGGATGGGAATGGATATGGGCCCGATGGAAGTTCCGGCTGGCGATACGCCATTTGACCAGCGGTTTCTTGAGGCGATGATCCCCCATCACGAGGGTGCGATCGCCATGGCGCGTGATGCCTTGCAACGCGCCGAGCATGCCGAGATCAAACAGTTGGCCGAGGCGATTATTGCGACGCAAGCCGATGAAATTGCGCGCATGCAGGAGTGGCTGAACCAGTTGAAATGACACCAACTTTAGGTCTATCGTAAGCTATGCTATGAGCAACCGCTACCCTTTATCGCCTGCACCAATCGTTCGGAGCAGAGCAGGGTTAGCGTGGTCACCCAATACGTGATTATCTATACTAACGCTGGTATGATATGTCGATGAAGCCGATGACCCGTACCCCGAACGCTCGTCCGTTGCTGCCGCGCATCCTCTCCATGTCATTGCGAGCCGCGCGCAGCGCGGCGTGGCAATACCCCGCTTGGACGCGGTTCAAGGGCGAACAGAACGCATGATCGGTACGGCGTTCCATGGCTTGGGGACGCCTTAGACGCCCTCACCCCTGTCCCCCTCTCCACCTGCGGTGGAGAGGGGGAACGTAACCCCAAGCCTGTGCCGTTCCGATGAGGCAAAACGAGGCTGGCGCACATGTTTTCCGTCCGCCCTTAAATCCCGCTAGGAGAGAGGAGCAGCAGCGGGCGCTGAGGCACGACTCTCGCTGACGCGGGGGATTGCTGCGGGCGCTGACGCGCCCTCGCAATGACATGGATCGGGACGGCGCCACACGCTCCTGACCAGACAGCAGGATGGCACGGGCGCGCGGGAAGCGCCGCGCGCTGATCTGAAGATGATTGGACACCTCAAGTTGGTATCATTGCGAGCCGCGCGCAGCGCGGCGCGGCAATACCCCGCCTGGGCGAACGCGCTGCCATAACGATCGGTCTGGTTAGCGGGTTGCTAGCTACGTCAGATCAGGCTTCGAGCTGATGTGACGATGGGGCGGGATATGAGGTTTCGCTGAAGGGCAATGGACGCTGCACGGCGCGCTTCAGGGCCAGCAATGGGCGCACCAATGGACTGCGGTAACGGCAGCGGGCAATGATGTGATCGGTGGTGGCGAAATTGCGTTTGTAGGTCATCACCCCTTCAATCCCGGCGCTGGTGTTGAGATCGTAGTAGCGGAACCCGCGCGCGGCCGCATCACGGGCAATCTCAACATCGAGCACCACCATCGCGCGGCGCTTTAGAGCGGCGCTGGTGACCGTGCCATGCCAGGCGGTCACGTGCTGGTTCCAGTAAAAGGCAAGGGTGCCGCCGACCACAGCCCCGTCTAGCTCAACCACCCACAGCGTCAGCTCGTCTGGATGTTGGCGTTCACAGGCGAACAGGTGACTGAGAAACTCCCAGGAGTAGCCGTAGCTCTCATCGTGCCCCCAACGCCGCACGGCATCGCGGTAGGTGCGGTAATAGGCCTCATAGTCAGCCAGTGACTCAGCCCGCCGAATGCGCACACCTTCGCGTAAACCGCGCCGATAATTGGTGCGGGCGCTCTTGTCGAAGCGATTGAAGATCGCTTCAAAGTTATCGTCAAGTTGCAATATGTGGCTGATTTCATCGGCGAAATGGTAGGTGCGATCGATCGTTTCCGGCGGCGCCAGCGGATTGGCAAGGTAGTAGAAGTTGCTGACATTCCAGCGATAGACCTGACGATAGAGCAGCGTAGCGTCTGCGGCGCTGAGCGGGCCGTCGGCAATGATCCCGCCGTAGCAACCCTCAAAGGTCGAGATGAGAGCAGCGAATGGGCCGACGCGACGAATTTCCAGCAACGGCAACACGGCGCGCGTGCCATTCGGAAAGACGGCAGCAATCGTTCGATCGCGCACTGTTGCCATTGTCTGACAGGCGATCTCGCTCCACCGCGGCGTGTGGAAAAAGGTGGCATACGGGCAGGCGCGAGCTACGTCCCACCATAATTGTCGATCCACGGTTGTGATCATTCGCGCGCTATGCATAACACTCCTGCCCTTGGTCGATGCATCCTGCTCGCCTTCTGTTGTACCACGCAACAACGCTCGCTTTCAGGGTAATATTCCCCGGTTCCGATGACAGGGTTGTTACGCTTGGAACGATCTGGCTGAGCTTGCTGTCATTCCAACCGATCGAGCGATATCAGAGCTGTTATGGCTTGTCGGTGGCGATGCCGATCCACAGGCAGGCGAAAACGCAAACAGAGCCGGCGCATTGCCGACTCTGTCCTGATAGGATTGCGGCGCGCTGTTGATCAGGGCGCTTCGTTCACATACCCCTGCAAGCGCGGATGCAGCGCCGGATCGCGCAGCTTGCGCAGCGCTTCGGTCTCGAGCTGGCGCACTCGCTCGCGGGTCAGGCGCAGGCGCTGACCGATCTGTTCGAGCGTGTGCATCGGCTCGCCATCTAACCCGTAACGCAGGCGCAGAATGTTGCGTTCACGGGCTGACAACTGGCTGAGCGCCGCCTGGACATCACTCTGCATCAACGATTCACTCACTTCATCAAACGGCGATGGCTGGAGCGGGTCGGTCAGAATCTCGGCCAGGGTGCCGCCACCGTCTTCGGTATGCGCTTCTTCGAGCGATGCCGGCGTCAATCCGGCCTGCTCAGCGCGTTCTACCTGTTCGACGCTCAATCCAGCCGCTTTGGCCAGCTCCTCGATGGTTGGCTCGCGATTGAGCTGGTGCGCCAGCTCCTGACGCAAACGCGAGAGGCGGCTCAGCCGCTCTCCCAAATGCACCGGCAAGCGCACTGTGCGGCTGTGATCGGCGATGGCGCGGCCAATGCTCTGTCTGATCCAGTAGGTAGCGTAGGTAGAGAACTTGAGGCCGCGACCGGCATCAAATTTATCGACGGCGCGCATCAGGCCGAGGCTGCCCTCCTGGATCAGATCGAGCAAGGCCAACCCGTGGCCCTGATAGCGACGGGCAATGCTCACTACCAGCCGCAAATTCGAGTTGATCAGTTGCGCGCGCGCCTGCTCGCCAGCTCCCACTTGAGCAGCCAGGTGTTTCCGCTCGGCTTTCGACAATGTCGGTTCGTTAGCCAATCGTTCGGCAGCATGGCGGCCCTGGGCTATCGCGTTTGCCAGTTGCTGCTCTTGCTCGAAGGTGAGCAGCGGTTCGGCGCCAATTTCATTGAGATAAAGCACAATCGCATCAGATGCGCTGCGACCGACGATCGTGGGATTGCTCATTGTGCCTCCTTTGCGCCGCTACACGCGGCGGCATGGTGCGCTGCGAAGCGGATATGACTTCTGCAATTCCACTTCGGGCGGCTTAAACAGGGCGGAGGAGACGCGCTACGGCGGATGATCCTGCTCCGCAATTCAGCTTCATACAGGGCGACAGGGAGGCGAGAGAGGCATGATGCTGACAATTCCCGGCACAACCCTGCAGATTGGCAGCCTACGCTTGCGGGGAAGCAACTTACTCCCCGCTGATACCAGTATCAGCGGGGAGCATAAAGAGAAGGTTAAAGAAAAATGAGAGCAGGATGAGTATTTAGCGTTCGCTTATCGCCAGCTCACGCCGTTTCTTCTCGCGGCGTCGATCATCGGCGCTGAGCAGCTTCTTGCGGATCCGCCAGCCTTTTGGCGTAACCTCGACCAGCTCATCATCGCCGATATACTCAATCGCATCATCAAGCGACAACTGGCGTGGGACATCAAGGCGGATCGTCTCGGCGCCGCGGTTGTTGCGCATATTGGTGAGATGCTTCTCTTTGCAGACATTCACTTCAAGGTCGTTGTCGCGCGTGTGCTGCCCGACTACCATCCCTTCGTAGACCTCCTGACCGGGAGTAATGAAGAAGACGCCGCGATCTTGCAGCGCGTGGATGGCGTAGGTGGTTGCCACGCCGCTCTCAGCGGCGATCAGGCTGCCATTGGCGCGAATCTCCATCTCACCGGCAAACGGCTCATAGCCGAAGAAGATACTGTTCATGATCCCGGTGCCGCGAGTGGCAGTAAGGAAGAGCTGGCGAAAACCGAGCAGGCCGCGCGTTGGCACCAGATAGACGTAGTGAACCGAGCCGTCTTCGCTGATGCGCATGTCGCGCATCTGGCCCTGGCGTTTGCCGAGCAGCTCAACGACCACACCCTGATATTCGCTCGCCACCTCAATTTCGACCAGTTCCATCGGTTCGAGACGGGAACCATCGGGCGCTTCGCGGAAGATCACCTCTGGCTTCGAGACCTGAAATTCGTACCCTTCGCGGCGCATCGTCTCGATCAGGATGCCGAGATGCAACTCGCCACGTCCGGCAACCATGAAGATATCGGGGCTATCGGTTTCTTCCACGCGCAACGCCACATCGCGCTCCATCTCCTGAAAGAGCCGCTCGCGCAGTTTGCGTGAGGTGACGTAGGTTCCCTCACGCCCGGCGAAGGGGCTGGTGTTGACGCCAAAGGTCATGCGCACCGTCGGCTCTTCGACCTTGATCGGCGGCAGCGCCTCTGGCATCAGCGCGTCGGCGATCGTATCGCCAATCGCGGCATCGGGAATGCCGGCAAGCGCGATAATGTCACCGGCCTGCGCCTGCTCGACCTCCTGGCGTTCAAGGCCGTTGTAAACGAAGATCTGGCTGATCTTAGCCGGCGTGATCGTGCCGTCGCGCGCGATGCGCACCAGCGGTTGCCCCTTGCGCACCGTGCCGCGTGCGAGTCGTCCGGTGACAATCTTGCCTTTGTATTCGTCGTAACTGCTGGTGGTGACGAGAAACTGCACCGGCCCTTCGACATCAACCGTGGGCGGGGGAATGCGGTCAAGAATGCACTCGAAAAGCGGTTCGAGCGAATCGTGCAACTTGAGCGGTGAACGACCAGCATGACCGAGCAGAGCATTGGTGTAGATGGTGGCAAACTCGGCCTGCTCATCGGTTGCGCCCAGATCAATGAAGAGATCGAAGGTCTCGTTGACAACGTGGTTGGGACGCGCCTGCGGGCGATCGATCTTATTCACAACCACGATGGCATGATGGCCAGCCTGCAACGCCTTGCGCAAAACGAACTTGGTTTGCGGCATTGGCCCATCAACCGCATCAACCAGCAGCAAGACGCCATCGACCATATTCATCACCCGCTCGACTTCGCCACCGAAGTCGGCATGGCCGGGTGTGTCAACGATATTAATCTTGACTCCGCGGTAGTTCACCGCCGTGTTCTTAGCCAGAATCGTAATGCCCCGTTCCCGTTCAAGCGCGTTGCTGTCGAGCACGCGCTCTTCAACCTGCTGGTTCTGGCGAAAGATACGGCTCTGCTTGAGCATCGCGTCAACCAGCGTGGTTTTGCCGTGGTCAACGTGGGCAATAATCGCAATGTTGCGAAGATCAGTGCGCTGGATCATGTCCCTTTTCCGTGCGTGGCGTCTGACGTGAAAAACGCTCAGGGTAGACCTGAGCGCGCTGTATTCTCTTCATATTATATCATGCGATGAGTCGCAACGGGGAGATTTGCAAACGCCGTCGCGAACGCCACTATGCTCATCTGCGGGCACTACGCTGCCGACAGACGGATCAGGACATCCTGCGGCGAGCGGGCGGTATTGACCGTCTCCATATCAATGCCCAATGCGGTGATCGTCTGCGCCATACTGGGCGAAATCCCGGTGATGACGGCTTCGCATCCGATCAAACGCAGCGCCTGCGCGGTCTGAATCAGACTCTGCGCTGCCAGTGTATCGAAGGCGGGCACACCGGCCACGTCGATCACCACCATCCGGATGCGACGATTGCTGACCACCTCAAGCAGGTGTTTTAGAATTGCTTCAGCGCGCTGACGATCAATCTGACCGACAATCGGCGCCAGCAGGATATCGCGGGCCAGTTCAACGGCTGGCGTCTCGAGCGATTGCACCAGATTGCGCAGCATCCGCTCGGTCGCCTGGAGCTGTTCCGTCTGTTCGCTGAGCTGTTTAGTGCGCTCTTCAGCCAGGCGGGCATGCAGTTGCGCGCGCGCTGCTTCAGTCGTCGCGTGCCGGGCCAGTGCGCTGAGCCGCTGCATCAGAATCGTGAACGGCACGAGCGCGAGCAGCGTCGCGGCGACGTAGAGCGCGATCGAACCGGCCCAGTCGGCAATCTCATCCTGGAGACTGAGCGCTTCCGCCGAGACGAAGGTAACATTGCCGGTGACGTAGAACCCAGCGACTGCCATCATTACCAGAAGCGAGATGATCAGGGCGATGATTCCACCCCGGTTGCCGAAAAAGACCGTTGCCAGAATCGTCACGCCGAGCCAGATGAGACGGCCACTGCCAATAAGACCGAAACCAACCAGCAGCAGAGTTGCGACCAATCCCAAAATGATCAGCAAGATCACGGCGCGCGCAGTCAATGGCAGTTGGCGCCACACGGCAGTGACGACAATTCCTGCATAGCCGGCGGCATACATGGCAATATACGGCAAGGCTTGCTCGCCCATGGTGGTGTAATCAGCCCATGCGCCAGCCAGCAACGCAATGCCGCCTGCGGCAACCAGCACCCACAGCAGACCATTCAAGATCTGGAGCCGCCATTGCTCTATCGATTGGTCAGTATTGCTGTCGCCAATGATTGGCGTTTGCGCTCTCATCTGAGTCGACATACTGCGGATTGTATCATCAGATGGCAGCTCTCGCAACGGTTAACAATGCGTTAATAGCAATGAGTTCGATCCGCGTTCCAGCGCCACGCGCTCCTGCCTGAGCAGGAGCGCGCGGCGCCGCCCCGATCCATGTCATTGCGCGGACGCCGACGCGCCCGAAGCAATCCCCTGCGAGAGCGGAACGTATGCCTCATCGCCCGTTCCTTGCGCGTGAGGCGGGGATTGCCAGGCCGCGCGCGACTTGCGCTGACAGAGAGGGGGATGGGAGCGCCGCCCTCCCGGTCATGCCAACGTTCGGTGTGCTCTCCGCTCTGCCAAAGCAAGCGATATCCGTATCACTCCCACCTCATCGCGCGCCGGGACAGGGCGTGTACGGCTGCCCGATACGGGACAATGGAGTTAAACCTGGCATGATAATGACACAGCCTCATCATGCCATTGCGCGACGCGGCGCTCAGCGCCCACGCACTGACCATGGTCACGACAGCGCGTCATATTACCCTACCGATCAGGACAACATGGATTGTGGATGATGATGAGGGCACGTTCGCCCCTTCCCCCAGGCGCATGTCATTGTCAGCTTGCCGCAGGCGTTTGCGCGATCAGCGCGCCATCACGCAGTTGCAGCGCAAGCAGTGATCCCTCGGCGACAACCGGCGCAGACAGGCGCGCGCCGATCCGGTAGTCGATCGCATCGGCCACCAGCCAGGCCCGGCCATCAGCGGCGGTGAAGGTGAGCGGCTGTCGCCATTCAGCCACTGCGCGCGCGAAGGCATACGCCGCCTGCGTCTGCCATTCGGCAGTGAAGGCCAGGTCTGCCGGTTGCGGCGCGGGGTAGAAACTTCCGCCAGCTTCCTGGGGACGCGGTTGCCAGCCTTTGGTTGTCAGATCGGTGAGCGCGGTGGCAATCATCTGCGCGCCGATCTGACCAGCGAGCGCTTCCATGGCGCTGAGCCGATGGCCGAGCGGCAATGTAAACCATTCCTGAGCCACGATCGGCCCATGATCGAGTTCTTCATCCATCAGGTGCAGCGTCATGGCCGCGCGCGTCCATCCCAGGCGCAATGCCCAGAAGAGCGGCTCCGGGCCGCGCAGGGCGGGAAGTGGTGAAGGGTGCAGGTTGAGAAACCCCCACCGCGGCACAGATAACAATGCGGGTGGGATTCGCCACGGCCAACAGGCCACGACAGCCAGATCCGGACGTTGCTGCGCAAGCTGGTCGGCAAAGCGCCGCATGCCAGCTCTGCTCAGCGCCAGGATGTCGATTCCGTTCTGACCGGCCAGCCGGGTCAGCGATGGCGGTTCCAGCACCACCTGGCCGCGAACAGGCGACGGCGGCGGGATCGCCGTGATGGGAGGGGAAGCGGGCGGCGCGGGCAGGATCAGATTGATCACCGCAACCGGCAGCGTCAGCAAGCGCTGCAAGACCGGGAGTGCCATCGCGCCCGGCGTGGCGAAGAGAACAATTCGCATGGCAGAGCTTTTCTTTCAGGTATAATGAACAACAGGTTGATCCGTTCAGCACAGAAAGTGTACCGTATGCCGCGCATGGTCAAATGTGTCAAACTCGGTCGTGAACTGCCCGGCCTCGACCATCCTCCCTTCCCCGGCCCGCTCGGCCAGCGCATCTACGAGCATGTCTCGGCGCAGGCCTGGCGCATGTGGCCGCAGCAGGCGACATTGATCATTAATCATTACGGCCTGACGCTGGGTGATCCGAATGCGCAACAGATTCTGATGAAGGCGATGGAAGAGTTCTTCTTCGGCGAGAATGCGCCGATGCCAGAGGGATGGACGCCTCCTGGCGCCGCGCCGGCCAAGGGCGGGCCTCGCCGGAAGTGACCGCCATCAGGCGCTGGCCGCCATCAGGGTAATCGCTGGCGCGATCGTAAAGCGGAGACGAGCATGCGCTGCCCGCAACGCCGCTTCGACCGTCGCCGGATCAGGGCCGCTGGCAAAGATGAAGCCGAGGTAGCTGTCGCCTTCGGGCAGCGGCGTGAGTGGGTAGTTGAGCGGAGCAGTGATCTCAACCGCCTCGATGCCGGGCACAGCGCGCGCATCTTCCAGACCAGCAACGCTGCGCAAGATGCCGGCCTGTGGGATGGGTATCATCATCACTCCACCCGCCTGCCCAACCCGGCTCAGCGACTCGATCGGCAACCCGGCAGCCTGCCGGAGGATCAATTCCTCAAGCGGCGCGTCACTTCCAAAGCGCAGCGTGCGTGAACAGAGGCCACCGATACTGCGGTTGGCCAGCTCGATCATCCACGGCCCGCGCTCGTTGATTCGCAGCTCGGCGTGCAATGGCCCCCGCTCTAAGCCGACAGCCCGCGCTGCCGCTGCCGTCACCGCGCAGATTGCCGCCTGCGTCTCTGTGGGCAGGCGCGAGGGCGTGACATAGATCGTCTCTTCAAAGAACGGCCCGTCGAGCGGATCAGGCTTATCGAACAGCGCCAGTACCTGCACCTGTCCGCCATCGATCAGCCCCTCCAGCGCCACTTCAAACCCCGGAATAAACTCCTCGACCAGAAATTCGTGCGGGCCAGCGCCTTCAACCCGATCGAGCAGCGCGGCCAGCCGGCGAACGGCAGCGCTGAACTGTTCTGGATTGTCGGCCCGAATGACGCCGCGACTGCCGTTGAGTCGCAATGGCTTGACCACACAGGGGTATGCGATCGTCTGAGCCAGCGCAGTCAAATCATCAGCGGTTGTGCAGAGGCGAAATGCCGGCGACGGCACGCCAGCGCGCGCGAAGAGCTGCCGCATCAGGAACTTGTCACGCGCCGCCGCTGCCGCTTCCGGTCGGTTGAATGGCAGGCCGAGCGCGGCGCAGGCCAGCGCTGCCAGCTCGACACCGCTATCATCAACCGGCACAATCGCGGTCAGGGGTTGCGCAGCATGCAGATCACAGATGGCGCGCAGCGCCGCCGCCCGATCGCCAGCGTCAATCGGCAATCGCCCCGGCGCCCGCCGGGCCAGCGCCGGTGGCGTATCTTCGGCCACGGTCACCTGAATGCCGATCCGCTCTGCGGCTTCCAGAAAGGCCGGCAACCGATACGAGGATGGCGTGGTCAAGAGCAAAAGATGCGCAGACATCGTGAACTCAATTCGTTGCGACCGGCACGCTTACATCAGCCTGATCACAGCCTGATTGCTGGTCGGTTCGGCGCAGCAGTACCACGGTTCGCTCAGGCGCGGGATAGCTGTTGCGGTGGAACGCGCCACCGGTCGCGGCCCTGGCCCGATGATCTGATCGCACAGATCGAGCAACCGCTCAAAGAACACCTGGCGTGAACTGCCGCACTGATCGGCGCATTGCGCCAGATCGAGCACAGCCTGCTGGAGGGTATCCATCGCCGGATCGGGATGCTGCCACGGGTAGACCAGGCCAACGGGATCAAACGGCCCCACGATCTGGCGCACCTCCGGCAGCTCCAGCAACCGCGAACCAGCCGGAATGAGCAGGCGCAGCCCGTATTGCACCGGCGCCACGCTCTCGATCAGATCGAGTTCGGCAATACCCAGCAACAGATCGCGATAGATCTGCCGGTTCGTCCACGGCGTAAAAGCAACGAACGTAGCATTCAGCGCAATGTCATTCGCGCGCAACAACGCCACTGCGCGGGCCACATCAGCGCGCGTGTGGCGCTTGGCGAAGCGCTCAAGAATGGCGTTATCCAGCGCTTCGATCGCGCTGACAACCAGGATACAGCCGGTAGCGCGCAATTCCGGCAGCAGATGGGCGTAGCGCAGAATATGTTCGATCTTGATCGTCACATCGTAGGTCAGGTCGGGAAACTCGGCATGCATCGCGCGCGCGATTGGCAAGACATGGCCGGGGCCATTGAGAAAATCGGGATCGCCGAACGTAATATGGCGCGCGCCAGCCGCCACCTGAGCGCGAATATCGGCCAGCACCGTCTCGCGTGGCACGACCCGGAAGCGCCCATTGTAAACCGGCACCACCGGGCAATGACGACAGAGATGCTTGCAGCCGCGGGTTGTTTCGGTGTAGCCGGCCAGGCGAGTATCGCTGGCAGTGATCAGGGTTGCATAGCGATTGAGCGGCGGCAGATCGCGCCGGTCAGGCGGGATCAGATCGAGCCGGTGGAGGGCAATGGCATCGACGGCAGGCGGTCGCTCACCGTTAACCAGTCGCTGCCAGATCGTCGTCAACAGTTCTTCGACTTCGCCGCCGAGACAGCAATCGGCGCCGGCAGCGCGCAGCGCCGCGGCGTTGAGCGGCGCATAGAGGCCGTAGCAAACGATAAAAGCATTGGGCGCAGCAGCGCGCAGGTGGGGCAACAGATCGAGCGCCAGCCGGGTAGCGGTATGCATTGGCACCGAAACGCCGATCAGCGCCGCGCCGGTTACCTGCGCAGCCGTGAGAGGCGTAATGCTGGTATCGACACAAATCACTTCCGCCCCAACCCGGCGCAGCCATGCGGCGGGTGAAGCGAGGCTGAAGGGTTGATGACCAAGTTCGTAGGTTGAGATAAGTAAAGCATGCATATTGTGTATTCTACACCACCTTTGGCTACTGTTGTTGCTGTTGCTGCTGCGCAACCAACTCGGCCTGCACCGATGCAGTCGTGATCTGAGGCAACACTTCCGCCTCATCGATATGGATAGCCGCAGGCAAGACTTTGACGCCAACTTCGAGCTGGCTGGTTGCCTGGCCGCGATAAATCCCGCGCGTTGGCGGCACGTCGGCGTAATCGCGCCCGACCGCGACCCGAATGTGCCGCTCAGCCGCTATCAGATCATTGGTCGGATCAAAACCTACCCAGCCCAGCTCAGGCAGAAAGGCTTCAACCCAGGCATGACTGGCGTCTTCTTCCGAACGATCGTGATCCTCGGTGCGATGAAACAGATAACCGCTTACATATCGGCACGGAATCCCGATCCGCCGCACCAGCGCGATCATGATATGAGAAAAATCCTGACACACGCCCTTGCGCGCCAGCAAGGCCTCATCGATTGGCGAATCGACCCGTGTCGTTTGCGGCGCGTAAGCGAAGGTCTGCGCGATTGCATGATTCAGCTCGCGCAGGAGACTGAGCGGGTCGGCGCGCCGTTCAACCCCCAGCTCGCGGGCCAGATCGAGCAGCGCCGGAGTCACCTGAATATAGTGACTGGGCATCAGAAAATCCCAGAATGCGCCACCGCTGGTCAGCGCATCAAGATCAGCCCACGCCCCGGCAGAGAGCCGGTCAGGCAACGGCGGCGACGGTTCGAGCGACACGATGGCTTCGGCGATAATCAGCAACTGGCGATGAGCAGCGGCGATGTCGAAATGATACACCTCGTTGCCCAGCCAATCGTGATAGTGATTGATCCGGGCGTAAGGCGCAGTGGTCAGGCGAAACTCAATCAGTCGCTGTGTCCCCTCACTGCGGGGGCACATGCGAACTTCGGTCTGACTTTCGGTGACAGGCGCGCTATAGCGAAAGCGCGTCTTGTGGAGAATCGAATAGTGCATATCGTGACGCTCGCAACGCGCTTGGTTGCATGGCGCTAGCCCAGTAGCGCCTGATCGATCGGATAGGCAATGTAGGCCTGATAGATCGCATCGTGAATAGCGGAGCATTGCTGGCGAATCTGTTTCAGAAAGGCCAGAAAATCGCCGGCAATGATCTCATCAATCTGACCATAATCAAGCTGGGCGCGCAACCGCCCGGCCAGCCGCTCAGCGCGGGCGGCATGGCGGGCGCCGGCTAACGCGCCAATCTGATCCAGACTGTCTTGCAACTGATCTGCCGCAAACCGGATTGATCGCGGACTCTCTGCATTGAGCAACAGAAATTCCGCGATGCGGGCCGGCTGCACGTCGGCGGTGTAGACGTTACAATACGCTTCAAATGCGGTGCAACTCTTCAAGAGCGCCACCCAGTCGATCGCATCAATCGCATGCTCGTCGCCAGCCAGATACGCCGGAAAGAAGACTTCAAGCAGCAGTGTAACTTCCCAAATCCGTTCGATGTAACGACCGACCTGAATGAAGCGCCAGCCTTCGCCGTGGTTCATGGTGGCATCGGTGACACCCTGAATCAGGTGCATCCGTTCCTTCACCATCTGATAAAACTCAACCGGCTCGTCCCGCCAGATCTGCTCGATCGTTGTTGAACGCACCTTGAGGTAGAGCTGGTTGATCTGTTCCCACATTTCTGAACTGATCTGTTCGCGCACCTGGCGGGCATTTTCGCGCGCCAGGGTCACGCACGCCACCAGCGAGGCCGGGTTGGCGGCATCACTGGTCAGGCGGTAGGTAATCGTCTGCAAATCATCAAGCCGATCGGGCGGAGTGACATGCAGTGCAGCCAGCAGCCGCGACCAGCGCGGCGCCATCGCTTGCGGCGTCTGATCGAGAATCTGGGTCAGACCAACCCCAATCAGGCGCGCAGTGTGCTCGGCGCGTTCGAGATACCGGCTCATCCAGTAGAGACTATCAGCCACCCGCGACAGCATCTTTCCTCCTCAGTAGAGCACCCAGGTATCTTTGCTTCCGCCGCCTTGCGATGAATTGACCACCAGCGAGCCGCGCCGGAGCGCCACGCGCGTCAGGCCGCCCGGCACGATGGTGGTCGTTTCGCCGTTGAACAGCACAAAGGGGCGCAAATCGACGTGGCGCGGTTCAATAGCGCCCTCGATAAAGCAGGGCGCGCGCGAGAGACGCAGGGTGGGCTGAGCGACATAGTTGCGCGGGTTGGCGCGAATCCGCTCGGCAAAGAGCGCCTGTTGTTCGCGGGTGCTGTGCGGCCCGATCAGCATATCGTAGCCCCCCGACTCGCCCACCGCTTTGACTACCAGTGTATCGAGATGTTCGAGCACATACGCCCGTTCGTCTGGGCGGTCACACAGGTAGGTGGGCACATTGGCCAGGATCGGATCTTCGCCCAGATAGTAGCGAATGATCGCCGGCACATAGGCATAGATAGCTTTGTCATCGGCGACTCCGGTGCCCACAGCGTTGGCCAGCGCCACATTGCCGACCCGATACGCATTTAGCAAACCGGGCACACCCAGCACCGAGTCGGGCCGGAAGGCCATCGGATCGAGAAAGTCATCATCGACCCGGCGGTAGATGACATCAACTCGCCGCAATCCACCGGTCGTGCGCATGTAGATCACATTGTCGTGCGCCAGCAGGTCACGGCCTTCCACCAGCTCGATCCCCATCTGGCGGGCCAGGAAGGTATGCTCGAAGTAGGCCGAATTGAACACCCCCGGCGTGAGTAGCACGATAGTCGGTTCAGGTCGGTGCGGCGGCGTCAGCGCGCGCAGCGTCGCCAGCAGAGCCTGGCCGTAGTGATCGATAGGACGCACCCCATACATGCCAAACAGGCGCGGGAAAGCCCGTTTCATCACCGCGCGGTTGGTGAGCATGTAGCTCACGCCGCTCGGCACGCGCAGGTTGTCTTCCAGAACGGCAAACTGACCATCGGGCAGGCGCACCAGATCGGTGCCGACGATAGCGGTATAAACATCACGCGGCACGGTCAGACCGCGCATCTCGCGCCGGTAGTGGCGACAACTGTAGATCAACTCGCGCGGAACGACGCCGTCGTTGATGATCTGCTCGTTGTGATAAATATCTTTGAGAAAGAGATTCAGGGCGACGATCCGCTGCTGCAATCCGCGTTCGATCGTTTCCCATTCACTCGCCGTCAGAATGCGCGGCAACAGGTCGTAAGGAAAAACCCGCTCGGCGCCCTCTTCGCTGCCGTAGACGGTAAAGGTGATCCCCTGATTGAGGAAGGTCAGATCGGCATAGCGTTGCCGCTGCTGCAACTCTTCCGCGCTCAGCTCGCCAAGCCGACAGGCCAGATCGGCGTAGGCCGGGCGAACGCTGCCGTCCGGAGCAAACATCTCGTCGTAGGCATCATCAAGCTGGTAGTGCCCAAAGAGCGGGTGACTGGCAAAATCAGGCATCATGGCGTCGGGCATACTCATCATTTCTCTGCTCAGGATAAGTCTGCGCGCCCGGCCAGTCGCGGGCGACATTGCCCGATCGTCTCCATTTGCCGGCTTAAGGGTATTGCTTGATATGGTAGCGCGTTTGGGCAGCTTCGTCAATATTCTGACCATTCACCTGGGCAAGAGATTGCCGCGCCGCGCTACACGCCGACAGGTAATCACCAACATCGCGCTGGTCGCAACCAAATCGCGCGCTACCAACGCCGAAGCGTGTGAGAACCAATGCCTCACACGCTTCGGCAAACTGTTTCGCTGCGGTTGCGAGTCGTTGATCAGTCGCCCATCACTTCGGCCATCGCCGGCGTAATCTGACGTTTTTGCTGCTCTTCCGGCTTCACCCGATGCACATTCCACACCAGACCCGCTTTCTCAAGGCCGCGAATGATGTACCCTGAGATGTCGATCTGCCACCAGCGCAGACCATGGAAGGCCGAGCGGGGGAAGGCGTGATGATTGTTGTGCCAGCCTTCACCGAAGGCGAGCAGGCCGACGATGAAGTTATTGCGGCTGGCGTCGCGAGTCTGGTAGTCGCGGCGGCCAAAGGTGTGGCAGATCGAGTTCACGCTCCACGTGATGTGGTGAGTGAGGAAGATCCGCACCAGGCCGCCCCAGATCAGGCCACTCCAGCCGGCAATCAACGTTGGGATGAGAATGCCGAGCGCCGCCCACAGATACCAGGTCTTACTCACCCACACAATGGTCGGGTCTTTGGTCAGCCACTTGCCGTACACCTCGATGTTATTCTTGTGAGTGAACAACCAGCCCATGTGCGAGTGCCAGAGACCTTCAAGCGGACTGTGCGGATCGTCCTCGTCGTCGGAGTGAGCATGATGCTGAATGTGCGTCGAAGCCCACGAGATCGGATCGCCTTCGAGCGCCATACAGCCCATAATCAGAAACAGCGCCTTGAGCGGGCGCGAGGTCTCGAAGCTCTTGTGGGTGAGCATGCGATGAAAGCCGATGGTAATGCCCAACCCGGAGATGACATAGAGGGTCAGCATCAGTGTTACATCGAGCCAGTCAACATAACGCTGCCAGAGCATGACCATGGCGTAGATAGTGCCGAGAAAGGGCAGCAGCACGATCAACAACACGACAAACTTTTCGACCGGCGATTTTTCCAGTTTTGGTTCAGCAGCGGGAACGGTGCGAGCCATAGCAAGACACTCCTTGAGCGTGGACAATTTTGTGTTACCTGTCACAAGAATAGCTCGCAGGCAGTCAGTATCGAAGTAGCGCGCGGCTAATCTTCCGTCATCAGTCTGGCTGTCCCGTGGATGACTGTAGTCATCCTGACGCGGGAGGGAAATGTACCCAGAGGGCGATCGGGGCGTCGAAGCAGGGGATTGCCACGCCGCGGCTCGCAATGATCGTTGAGGAGAGACCGGCTTGCTCCGCTGCGCCGGGTATGGTTCGCCAAGCCCTATCTCTTTCACCTTTCACCCGATTTGCATTTTCGGCGCACCTGTGTTATACTTCGACAGTGTTGAGCGGGTCGGCCCCATCGTCTAGCGGCCTAGGACGCCACCCTCTCAAGGTGGAGATCGCGGGTTCGAATCCCGCTGGGGTCACCAATGGGCCCGTCGTCTAGCGGTTAGGATGCCACCCTGTCAAGGTGGAGGTCGCGGGTTCGAATCCCGTCGGGCCCGCCAGCAAAGGCGGAAACAGACCAGCCGGCAACTGCCGGCTGGTTTGTTCTTTCCCGTTCTGCTACTGCTGCTCGTTCAGGATCGTAATCGCCGTGAGCAACTGCACGTCGTCAATGGTCGGCAATGCCGCCGGATCCAGTTCACGCAGTTCAGCCGGCCACAGGATCGGCGCTTCCAGCGGTTGCGGCACCACCCGATCCGGCTCAACCCCTTTGCCGCGGATCTGGCGCCCGGCAGGCGTGCGCCACTCTTGCGTCCCCAGCAGCAGTTGCGCTCCTCCGCTGAGGCGGAATGGCGTCAGCACGGTGCCGGTGCCAACCGTCGTCTCGCCCACCAGCACAGCCCGGCCTGCATCCTGTAACGCGCCAGCCAGAATCTCGGCAGCGCTGGCCGATCCGCCATTGATCAGGACAACCAGCGGCAATTCCTGCGCAATTCCAGCCGCGCGTGTCGTTGTCACCCGCTGGGAGCTATCACGGTTGCGCTCGATTAATACCGCTGTGTTTGCGGGCAGAAACTCGCCGGCAATGGTGATCAGTGCGCTGAGCAGACCGCCTGGGTTGTTGCGCAGATCGAGAATGAGCTTTTGCGCCCCTGCTGCCTGCGCTGCGGTGAGCGCATCCCGGACGCCGCGCGCTGCCTGCTCGTCGAACGAGGAGATACGGACAAGGGCGATCTGATTGGGCAGCATCGCCCATGTGACGCTGGGCGCAGTAATCTTCGCCCGCGTGATCGTAAACTGCAATCGGTCACTTTCGCGCCGACTCACCTCTAGCGTGACCGTCGTGCCGGAGGGACCACGCACCCGCGCCACCAGATCATCGACGCTCCAGCCATCAACCGCCACCCCATCAACTGCCCGGATCTGATCTCCGGCGCGCAGGCCGGCGCTGGCCGCGGGCGATCCTTCAATCAACGCCAGAATCAGCAATGCGCCGTTGCGCTGACCAACATAGATGCCGATACCCTCAAACGCTCCGCTCAGCGACTCCTGCCACTGTGCCGCCTCGGCGGCGGTGAGGAAGCGGGTATGGCCCTCATCACCCAGCGTCGCCAGCATGCCATCGACCGCGCCCTCAAGCATGCGCGCCGGATCAGCGGCGTTCGGATCAACATACCGTTCGCGCGCCAGTTGCCAGACATCCCAGAAGACCGTGAAATCAGCGCAGACCTCGGCAGTATCCGGACAAGGCGCAGCAGGCGCGCGGTTGAGCAGGACACCCAGCCACACGCCGCTGCTCATCCCCGCGGCGAGTGTGAACACGAGCAGCAGGCTCACCAGCCAGAACGGTAAACGAAACTGTATCAGGCGACTGAACAGGCGCATTGGTCATTCCGTCGATAATTGCTAGCCAGCAAGCTGCAACTGACGCACCATGTCGGGATTGAGACGGCGAATGAGCGCCAGCAGCAACTGGATCGTCTGCTCGACATCGCGGCGATGCACGATGGCCGAGGCGGCATGAATGTAGCGCACCGGCGGCCCAATCACCACAGACGGCACCCCCTTGCCAAAAATGTGCATGCGCCCGCCATCGGTGCCGCCGCCGGGCATGATGTCAAACTGAAGCGGAATCCCCTCCTCGGTGGCGACATCGATCACAAAGTGGCGCAGATAGCTATGGGCAATCAGCGAACCATCGAGCAAGAGCAGTCCTGGACCGTGACCGAGACGGCTCATCGCATCATCAGCGCTCACACCGGGCATATCACCAGCGATGATCGTGTCAATCGCGATTCCGATGTCGGGTTTGATCATATTGGTCGTGGTGGCCGCGCCGCGCAGGCCAACCTCCTCCTGCACATTGCCCACCCCGAAGACGATATTCGGGTGCGTGACATCAACCAACCGCCGCAATGTCTCGACGACAATCGCGCATCCGATCCGGTTATCCCACGCCTTGGCCATCAGCAGATCGGGATTATGCATCGGGGTCAGCGGGCCGACCGGCACCACCGGATCGCCTGGGCGCACACCCCATGCGGTTGCCTCATCGCGCGAACTGGCCCCGATGTCGATGTACATCGCCTTTTTATCAACCAGCCGACCACGTTCATCGTTGCTGAGGATATGGGGCGGCTTCGATCCGATCAGCCCGATGATCGGGCCGTTACGGGTAATGACTTCAACCCGCTGAGCCAGCAAGACGTGATCCCACCAGCCGCCGAGCGGTTGAAACTTGAGGAAGCCATCGTCGGTGATCCGCGTCACCATCAGACCGATCTCATCGAGATGAGCGGCGAGCGCAATGCGCGGCCCATCAGCCTGCCCGACGCGGCGGGCGATCACGCTACCGAGATGATCGGTCTCTATCTCACAGATCGGGGCGAGATAGCGCTGCATCACCTCACGCACCGGGCCCTCGTAACCCGATGGTCCAGGGGCCGCAGTGAGATCGTTCAGCAGTTGCATCATTGCATCCACAGCATCTTCCTTCTTGTTCCAAACGCCGGCCCGCTCAGGAAGCGGCCAGTTGCTGTCGCACCCATTGCTCGGCAGCCGCGCGATCGCGGATCATGCCATCGAGAGTCGCTGCGCGCAGATCGCGCAGCAGGCGTCCTAGCTGCGGACCGGGCGCAACCCCCAGGTGACGCAAATCATCGCCGTTAAGCGGTGGCCGGATCAGGCGCAATTCGCGCAGATAGCGCGCCGTCGCCTCGCGCGCGGCTTGATCTGCCGCGTAGTGTAGCACAGCAATCGTCGCGATGCCATAAGGTTGCAGCAATGAATCGAGCGCGCTGGCCCGCGGCGTAGCGCTCAGCTCAGGCAACAGCGCGCGCGCGGCGGGCAGTTCATCGATCAGCCGCCGCACCGGCGCGGGCCAGTGGTAACGCCGATTCAATCCGGCCAGTTCCGCGTCATTCAGATCGAAGAGCAGCAGCCCGGCCAGCGTCAGTTCGGCAGGCGCCAGCGCAGCGATATCGCTCGCGTCGCGCCGGTAACGAGCGACCCGCTGCGCCAGATCCGCGCTCCAGCGCAGGCCGGGAATGATCTGCGGCGTCACCCCCCAGCGATCGGCCAGTGCGACTACCGCCGCCGGATCGGGTTCGGTTAGTGTCAGACACAGCTCGGTCTGAATCCGCTCAGGCGTGAGCAGATCGAGATACCGATTCTCCAGCGCAGCGGCGATCTGCGCGGCAGTAGCCGGATCTGGCGTGAGATCAAGCCGTGATGCCAGACGCGCGCCCCGCAGCAGCCGGGTCGGATCATCGCGCAGACTCTGATTGTGAAGCAGCCGCAAACGACGCGCCGCCAGATCGGCCTGCCCGCCCAGCGGATCGAAGACCGGCATTGGTGCCAGATGACCCTGATCGGCAACCAACCGGATCGCCATCGCATTGATGCTGTAGTCACGCCGATGCAGATCGAGCGCCAGCGGCGCCGGTTGCACTTCAGGCAAGACCGCCGGGCGCGGATAGCGCTCGGCGCGCGTCTGCGCCAGATCGATGATCCATTGATCGACCACAACGGTCACTGTGCCGAACGCAAGATGGCGCGCGCTGATCTGACCACCCCAGGCTGAAGCCAACAGCGAGGCCAGATGTTGCGGATCGCCCTCAACCGCCAGATCAACATCGCGGCCAATCGGCGCCTCAAGCAAGAGATCACGAACCACACCCCCCACCAGCCAGAGGGTCACGCCAGCCGAATCAGCCAGCTCAGCCGCGCAGGAGAGCAGATGACGCAGCGCAGGATCAAGCCGGGATAAGAGATCATTCATGCATCTTGACAGCGCAGACATTCGATGTTACGATAGTGCTCGCGCGGGCGATTAGCTCAGTTGGTTAGAGCGCCACGTTGACATCGTGGAGGTCAGTGGTTCGAATCCACTATCGCCCACCACTCTCATTCTACCACGCCCCATGCAATATTACCGTTACCATTTCCTTGCCATTTTGGTTGTCCTCTTCTGTGCCAGCGGTCTGTTGTTTATCGCTGTCAGGTTTGCCTACGCGCAGCCAGAGGCGATTGCATGCCCGCGCAACCAGACCATCACGCTGAGCGGTGCCAATGCGCCGCCCGGGCAGGGGCTAATCGTGTTCTTCAATGGGCAACCGGTTGGCGGCGGGTTCAGCGATCAGGCAGGTAACTGGCGGATTCCGCTACGGGTGAATGAACCTGCCGGGCGTTATCTGGTCGAGGTGCGCGTGCGCGCCTCGCAACAATTGGTTGTTACGAAGGTGTGCTATGTCGATGTGCCGCTGACGGCCACGCCAGCGGCAACTCCAACCAATGATAACGCGCCCACCGCCATTCCCACCCTGCCGCCCACCGCAGCGCCCCCCACGCCAATTCCGCGCCCGACGTTAACCCCTACCGCCACCGTAACCGGCGCCGCGCAGGCTACAGCCACCCCGACTGCCACCGTAACCGGCGCTGCGCAGGCTACCGCAACGCCAGCGCGAGCCACCGCAACGTCCACTGCGCAACCCGCCGCCACTCCAACCATCACCGCTACGGCCCTGCCGGGGCGCACGCCGACGCTTGTGCCAGCCGGTATCGCTGTGACGCTGGAGATTTTTCCGTATGATCCAAATGACGACTCGCTGAACAATGAGTATGTCATCCTGCGCAGCGAAGAAGAGAACGACCTCAGCATCGGCGGCTGGCGGATTGTCAACATCTCGCGGCCCGAACAGCCGACATTTGTCTTCCCGCCCTACACGCTGGCGCCTGAAGTTGACATCTATCTCTACACGGGAAGCGGCACGAACAACCTGGCCAGGGGCGATTTCTATTGGGGGCGATCGACATTTGTCTGGCGACGCGGCGATACAGCCCACCTGCTCGATGCGCAGGGGCGCCTGGTGAGCGCGTATCAGGTTCCGTAACGAGAGTGATTGCGCGCCTCAGCCAGCAGATGCAGCACAGATCAGGCGCAGCGGATATTCGTTGTATAATCAAATATCCGCCCGCTTTGTGCAAAGGAGCATCATCTGTGGATCTCAACCTGCATCACTTCCCCTATCCAGGTCGGCGGGTACCAATCATCGCCGAACGAGGTATCGTCGCCAGCAGCCACCCTTTAGCGTCACAGGCCGGGATGCAGATCTTGCAGGCTGGCGGCAACGCTGTCGATGCTGCCATTGCCACCGCAGCCGCCCTGACCGTGCTGGAACCAACATCCAACGGGCTGGGGGGCGATGGTTTTGCGCTCATCTGGGCCGGCGACACCCTCTACGGCATCAATGGCTCCGGCGCCGCCCCCGCCGCGCTCTCAGCCGAGGCGCTGGCCGCTGCCGGTCATCGTGAAATGCCTACCCACGGCTGGTGGCCGGTGACGGTTCCCGGCGTTGTGCAGTTGTGGGAAGATATGCACAACCGCTTCGGTCGCCTGCCGTTGGCGCAAGTGCTGGCGCCGGCTATTACCTATGCCGCTGAAGGCGCTCCCACGCCGCCAATGGTCGCGCACTTCTGGCAGCGCGGGGTCGAGGCCGCTCACGCTCGTCGCGGCCCTGAATTCGCTGGCTTCCTGCCTACCTTTAGCATCAATGGCCGCGCTCCGCGCGCCGGTGAGCGATTTTACAGTCCTGGTCACGCTCGCTCGCTGCGCCTGATTGGGCAAGAGGGCGCGCGCGCGTTCTACCAGGGGGAAATCGCCCAGGCGATCGATCGATTCTCGCGCGCAACCGGTGGTCTCTTGCGCGCCGAAGATCTGGCCGCCCACCGTTCGAGTTGGGTGACCCCGATCACTATGCACTACCGCGGCTATGCCGTTCACGAGATTCCACCCAACGGCCAGGGAATTGCGGCGCTGATGGCGCTCGGCATCCTCGATCACGTTGAACTCAAGTCACTGCCGCGCGAGTCTGACGCTGCGCTCCATTTGCAGATCGAGGCGATGAAACTGGCGTTTGCCGATGCCTTTGCCTATGTCGCCGACCCGGCAGTCACCCATGTGCCGATTGATGCGCTGCTCCAGCGTGAGCGACTGGCTGCCCGTCGTCAGCTTATCAAGGAACGCGCGCAAGACTACGGCCCGGCTGCCCTTCCGCAGGGGGGAACAGTCTATTTCGCGACCGCCGACCGCGATGGCATGATGGTCAGTATGATCCAGTCGACATATATGGGGTTTGGTTCCGGCGTGGTTGTGCCCGAATACGGTATCGCGCTCCACAATCGCGGGTGCGGTTTCACGCTGACGCCCGGCCATCCCAACCAGGTAGCGCCTGGCAAACGACCATTCCACACCATCATTCCCGGCTTCCTGAGCAAAGACGGCGTACCGATCGGGCCATTCGGAGTGATGGGAGCGCACATGCAGCCCCAGGGTCACGTTCAGGTCGTGATCAACACGCTTGATTACGGCATGCATCCGCAGGCAGCGCTCGATGCCCCGCGCTGGCGCTGGGAGCGCGATGGCACGGTGCGCCTGGAACACGAAATGCCGCGCCATGTCATCGAGGGATTGGCAGCGCGCGGGCATCAGGTCGTGGTCGAGCACGAACTGGGCGGCTTTGGCCGCGGGCAGATCATCTGGCGGCTGACCAGCGGCTGCTACATTGCCGGAACTGAACCGCGCTGTGACGGACTGGCAGTCGGATGGTGACTATTCAGCGAAAGCGCAGCGAGAGGGATACCAGTGATGACAACGCGCAAGGCAACTCTGCTCGAACTGTTGCAGGCGGGCGCTGCATCAGCGCCCGCTCTGATCGCTCCTGACGGGCCGACACTGACCTTTGCCGATCTGCGCAATCAGGTTGCCCGGTTGGCTTCCTGGCTACAGGCGCATGGTCTGGGGCGCGGTGACCGCATTGCGATTGCGTTGAACAACGGGCCGGTGATGGCCGTCACGTTTCTGGCAGCGGCGACCGCAGCAACCGCTGCCCCGCTTAACCCGAAATATCGCCGCGATGAGTTTGCGTTCTACTACGAGGATACCAATGCGAGCGCGCTGATCGTTGCGCCCGGTGAAGGCGACGAAGCGCGCGCGGCGCTGCGCCCCGGTATGCTATTGATCGAAGCGGCGATAGACGCTGCCGGGCAGATAACATTGACCACTGCCGGACGGGCCGGCTCGCCGCGCAACGATGGCTTCGCCGCAGCCGATGATGTGGCGATGATTCTGCACACCAGCGGCACTACCAGCCGGCCCAAGCGCGTGCCCATTCGTCACCGCAATCTGGCTGCATCAACGGCCAATATCATCGCGACCTACCAGCTCAGCGCCGCCGACCGTTCGCTCTGCGTCATGCCGCTCTTTCACATTCACGGCATCGTTGCGTCACTGCTCAGCCAGCTTGCCGCCGGTGGCGCAGTGATCTGTCCGCCCGGTTTCGACGGCCTGAAGTTCTGGAGCTGGGTCGAACAGCAGCAACCAACCTGGTACTCGGCAGTGCCAACCATGCATCAGATGGTGCTGGCCCGCGCCGAGCGCAATGCAGCCATCATTGCCGCTCACCGATTTCGCTTCATCCGCTCATCGAGCGCGCCACTGCCGCCCGTCGTCATGGAGCGCATGGAAGCGGTCTTTGGCGCTCCTGTGCTGGAGAGCTACGGCATGACCGAGGCATCCCATCAGATGACATCCAACCCCTTGCCGCCGGGGCGACGCAAGCCCGGTTCGGTGGGCATCGGCTTCGGAGTTGACGTTGGTATCATGGACGAAGGAGGTCAATTATTGCCGCCCGGCGTGAAGGGAGAAGTGGTCGTGCGCGGGCCAAACGTCGTCGATGGCTATGAGAATAACCCGGAAGCCAACGCCGCAGCGTTTGTGGATGGCTGGTTCCGAACTGGTGATCAGGGGTATCTGGATGAAGATGGCTACCTGTGCCTGACCGGTCGCATCAAAGAGCTGATCAACCGCGGCGGCGAGAAGATCTCGCCGCTCGAAATTGATGATGTGCTCTTGCGCCATCCCGCGGTTGCCGAAGCTCTTGCCTTCGCCGTTCCGCATCCCACGCTCGGCGAAGAGGTGCATGCCGCCGTCGTGCTGCGCGAAGGCATGACGGCCAGCGAACGCGAGCTGCGCGACCATTGCGCCGGTTTTCTGGCCGATTTCAAAATCCCGCGCGCGATTCACATCCTGAACACGCTGCCGCGCGGCGCTACCGGCAAGTTGCAACGCATCACCATGGCTAAAACACTCGGTCTCGCCTGAACACAACAATGGAGTTCAGTCCGGCGCGAGATGAGCGCCGGACTGGCGTAACACAGCAGGAACCGGCATGATCCCAAAGCCTGAGCTAGAACGGCGGCTCTCTCCTTATCTGAGTTTTTCGCGCCAGGAGTGGGCCGCATTGCGTGATGGCGCAACGTTGCCCCTGACAGCCGAAGAATTGAGCACGCTGGTCAGTCTGAACGACAGTGTCTCGATCGAAGACGTTGCCGACATCTATCTGCCGCTGGTGCGTCTGCTGCATCTCTACTACGAGAATGCCAGTCGGCTCTATCAGGCAACCAGCGATTTTCTCGGCTCAGCCACGGCGCGGGTGCCCTACGTGATCGGCATTGCCGGCAGCGTCGCCGTGGGCAAGAGCAGCACAGCGCGCATTTTGCAAGCGCTGCTGGCGCGCAGTCCGGAGCGGCCCGTGGTGGAGTTGATTACTACCGATGGCTTCCTCTTCCCAAATGCGGTGTTGCAGGAACGCGGGATCATGCATCGCAAAGGCTTTCCCGAAAGTTACGATCGGCGTCGCCTGCTCCAATTCATGGCCGATATTAAATCGGGCTACGGCCCGGTCAGCGCGCCGGTCTACTCGCATCTCACCTATGACATCGTGCCCGATCAGTTTCAGGTGGTTGATCACCCCGACATTTTGATTGTCGAGGGGTTGAACGTGTTGCAACGCGGCGCCAACACCCGGCGCGAACCGCAACTCTACGTGTCAGATTTCTTCGATTTTGCGATTTACGTTGACGCCAATGAGCATGATCTCGAACAGTGGTATATCGAACGCTTTTTGCGTTTACGCGAAACCGCTTTCCGCGATCCCTCGTCTTACTTCCGCCGGTATGCAGAATTGAGCGAAACCGAGGCGATCGCGACCGCGCGCCGGATCTGGCGCGAGATCAATTATGTCAATCTAAAACAAAACATCGAACCGACCCGCTGGAGCGCCGATCTGATACTGGTCAAAGGCTCGCGGCACGTGCTCGAACGGGTCTATTTGCGCAAATTGTGACCGGCGTGAGGGTACTGTGCTGCGCTTGCCACTCCTGCTGCCACGACAACAAACCTTCTCAGGCACGGCAAAAGCTGTCCACGAACATTCAGGCGCGAATCTGCGCCTGCGACGACGCAACGGGATCGAAAACGCGCGATCCATCAGCGTGACCTTTGCGGGCTGCGTGTCTTTGCGGTACGATTATCAGGCGCTGTCTCACCGTCGTACTACTCACACCTGGATAGAGAGGTGTTGCGATGCGGATCTGTATTGTGGGCGCTGGCGCGATTGGCGGCTTCCTGGGCGCGAAATTGATCCAGGCCGGCGCTGAAGTGACTCTGATTGCGCGCGGCGCGCATCTGGCTGCAATCGAGGAGCAGGGCCTCACCATCGTCTACCGCGATGAGCGCCGCGAGACGGTGCGTCCGGCGCTGGCTACCGCCGATATGGCTGCCGCTGGGCGTCACGATCTGGTGATTGTGGCAGTGAAAGCGCAAGCCCTGCCGGCGCTGGCCGCGCCGATGCGCGCGTTGTATGGCCCGGATACGGCGGTGGTGTACGCGCAGAATGGCATCCCGTGGTGGTATTTTCTCCGGCATGGCGGCCCGTATGAATGTCGGCGAATTGAAACGGTCGATCCCGGTGGCGTGATCATGGCCAACACCGAGATCGAGCGCGTCGTCGGGTGCGTCGTCTACCCGGCAGCCATCATCGAGCAACCCGGCGTGATTCGTCACATCGAAGGCAACCGATTTTCGCTCGGCGAACCGGATGGCAGCCGCAGCGAGCGCGCGCTGCGCCTGAGCAAGCTGCTCGAGTCGGTGGGGTTGCGCGCGCCGGTCAAACCAGACATTCGCAACGAAATCTGGCTCAAGCTGTGGGGCAATCTCTCGTTTAATCCGATCAGCGCGTTGACCAGAGCCACCATCGATCGGATTATCGGCAATCAGGGCACACACTCTCTTGTCGCTACGATGATGGCCGAAGCGCAGCAGGTGGCCGAAGCGCTGGGCGTTCGCTTCCCGATCTCGATCGAGCGGCGCATCCGCATGGCGGAAGAGATCGGCGCGCACAAAACCTCGATGCTGCAGGATATTGAAGCGAAACGGCCAACCGAGATCGACGCCCTGCTCGGCGCTGTGATCGAACTGGCCGATCTGACCCAGACCCCGGTGCCTTCATTGCGCGCCATCTACGCAGTGACGGCATTGCTCGACCAGATCAACCGCGAGGCATAGCCTGCGCGCCGCGTTGATGCAGGGATGAGCTGTCTATCGGTTTTGTCAGAGTGCAAGAGGCAACAATGCACAGTCTGTTGACCAACCCGGTGCTTACCCGCGAACTCTTTGGTCGGATCCGCGGGCGCAATGCCTGGCTCTTACTGACCGGCTATCTGGTCGTGATTGGCGCGATCACGCTGCTGGTCTATGCCGTTTCCACCAGCAATGCCAGTGTCAACAACTTCGATGAGACGCGCTGGATCGGCAAAACCATCTTTTTCACCGTGATGATCGCAGCGTTGATCCAGGTCTGCTTTCTCTCGCCATCACTGACCGCCGGCGCAATCGTGGGCGAAAAAGAGCGGCAAACGTATGATCTCTTGCAGGCTTCGCTGCTTTCGCCGGCGCAGATTGTCATCGGCAAGCTGGTATCGGCGATTGCCTTTGCGCTGCTCTTGATCATGGCCTCGCTGCCGATGGCCGGTCTGGCGCTTTTGTTTGGCGGCATAACCGCCCAGGAAGTGCTGATCGGAGTAGTTGGTCTGCTGGTTACAGCGATCAGCTTTGCCGCGATTGGCATCTTTTGGTCAACAATGATGCGCTCATCGCTGGGAGCGACGGTCATGGCACAGGGCACGATCATCACCATCCTATTGGCCGTGCCCTTCTTGTTTTTCGTCATCTCGTTGCTGATCGGCGCTTTCGACGATGAACCATCGGCGCTGTACATCTACCTGATGGGCGCCTTCCTCTGTCTGCACCCCTTCATCGCGCTTGGCATGACTGCGGCCTTCCTTGAGACTGGTGAAAGTCCGTGGACGGTCGGATTTGATCTGAGCTGGGGCGAGTTGGTTACGCCGTCGCCGTGGCTGGTCTACGTGTTGTGGAGCGTCCTCATTAGCGCAGGCTGCCTGATCATGGCGATACAAAACGAATCGAGCGCCGAGTGAGCGCAGTTGGGAAGCGGCGGGGATTGAGCGTTCTGTGACACTTCCGCCATACCTCGCGCCAGCCGCTGATGGGCAGGTTGCCGTCGGCGGCTGCGCAAGATAAGGATGCAAGCGCGCGCGAACCGTGATCGACGATCCATCAGCGTGACCTCTGTGGTTCACTTATCTCGCGCTTGCGCGTGGTCGCATACACTGCGGCCTCTAGCGCTAACGGAGCCGCACTGAACAGATTGCGGCGAACAAAACAACGCGGCAGCGACACAATGCGCCGCTGCCGCGAGAGAAGATCGCCTAAATTGCGCGCAGTCGCAAGACCTATCGCTGCGACAACCGCCAGCCAGGATTAAAACTGGCCGGCAAAATGGCAGGCCACCCAGTGCCCCTTGCGCTTCTCCTCAAAAGCCGGCTCCTGCTCTTTGCAGATGCTCTTGGCAATCCAGCAGCGCGGATGGAAGCGACAGCCGCTGGGCGGATTAATCGGACTGGGCACATCACCCTGCAGCACAATCCGCTCGCGTTTGGCCGACGGATCAGGGTGGGGAATGGCCGAAATCAGCGCCTTCGTGTACGGATGCAGCGGCTCGCGAAACAGTTCGGCGCTGGTCGTTAGTTCAACCAGCTTGCCCAGATACATCACCCCGACCCGATCCGAGATGTGCTCAACCACCGCCAGATTGTGGGCGATGAACAGGTAGGTCAGCCCAAATTCACGTTGCAGCGAGCGCAGCAGATTCAACACCTGCGACTGGATCGAGACATCAAGCGCCGAGACCGGCTCATCGCAGACGATCAGCTTCGGCTCCATGATCAGAGCGCGGGCAATGCCGATGCGCTGGCGCTGACCACCGGAAAACTCGTGCGGAAAGCGGGTCATGTGGGCGGCGCTCAACCCGACTTTCGCCAGCACCTCGCGCACCCGCTCCCGCCGCTCGGCGGGGGTGCCGATGCCGTGAATGACCAGCCCTTCGGCGACACTTTCGCCAATGGTAATGCGCGGATCGAGCGAGGCGTAAGGGTCTTGAAAGATGATCTGCATATCACGCCGCAACGCCTTCATCGTGCGGTTGTTGGCGCGCATCACATCCTGCCCCTCAAAGATCACCTCACCGGCGGTAGCTCGTTCCAGGCGCAACACCGTGCGCCCGGTCGTCGTCTTGCCGCAGCCGCTCTCGCCGACCAGGCCCAGGGTCTCGCCCCGCTTCACCGTAAAACTGACATCATCCACCGCCCGCACCTCAGCCACGGTGCGGCGCAAAAAACCACCTTTTATCGGGAAATATTTCTTGAGATTGCGCACCTCAAGCAAGGTATCGTTTCCCACCGGAGTTGTCATGCTCTCGCTCCATCATAGTCATCGCAACGCGCCAGCGTTACTGTTCGTGACGAACATCAGTTGCCGGTAACGCGGCCCAATTACTCGTACAACCAGCAACGCACCCGCCGATTCGCGCCCAATTCGATCATCGGCGGCGGCTGATCGCACTTCTCAAACCGCTTGCTACAGCGCGAAGCGAAGCGGCAGCCCTTGGGCGGATTGATCAGACTCGGCACCGTACCGGGAATCACTTCCAGCTCGTCACGGGTATCACCGAGCACCGGCATCGAATTGAGCAAGCCGCTGGTGTAGGGATGCTTCGGATCGCGGAACAGCGACTGCACGTCGGCATACTCCACAACCTGACCGGCATACATCACTACCACGCTATCGGCCATTTCGGCAATCACGCCCATATCGTGAGTAATCAGCATAATTGCCGTCTCGATCTTCTCGCGCAACTCGCGCATCAGATCGAGAATCTGGGCCTGGATGGTCACATCGAGCGCAGTAGTCGGCTCATCGGCGATCAGCAATTCCGGATTGCATGCCAGCGCCATCGCGATCATGACACGCTGACATTGCCCGCCCGACAGCTCATGGGGATACTGTCGCATCCGCCGTTGCGGATCGGGCAAGCCGACCATCGACAGCAGCTCAATACAACGCTTTTGGGCTTCTTCGCCCTTCAGGCCCTGATGAATTTCGAGGGTTTCAATGATCTGATCGCCGACGCGAAAGACCGGATTAAGCGCCGTGGTTGGCTGCTGGAAGATCATTGCGATTCGGTCGCCGCGGATCTTGCGCATCGCCTCATCATCAAGGCTGAGCAGATCGGTGCCATCGAAGATGATCTTGCCTTCGACAATCCGGCCCGGCGGGCTGACCAGCCGCATGATCGAGAGCGAGGTCACGCTCTTGCCAGAACCAGACTCACCGACAATGCCGAGGGTTTCACCCCGCCGCAAGACGAAATCGACGCCATCGACCGCCTGGACTACGCCATCTTCGGTAAAGAAGTAGGTTTTCAGACCTTCCACGCACAGCAGCTCAGCGCCACGCCGGCCAGTTGGGCGCGCCGCGCCCGCCACAACACGAGACTCGGTGGTCACAGACACTCCCGTTGTTCAGGCGCTCAGCTAACCGCGCTGGCGCGGATCGAGCGCATCTCGCAAACCATCACCAATATAGTTAATCGCAATTGAGGCCATCAGGATCGGCAATGCCGGAATGAGCGGCATCCACGGATACTGAAACATGTAGCTCTGGGCATACCCGAGCATATTGCCCCAGGTCGGCGTCGGGTCTTGAATACCGAAACCAAGGAAGCTCAACGCCGACTCCGCAACCAGCGTGCCATTCACGCCCAGGGTAAAATCGACGATCATCGGCGGCAGAGCGTTAGGGAAAACATGGCGGAACAGAATCCGCGCATTGCTCGCGCCAAGCGCGCGCGCCGACTCGATATAGACATTCTCGCGCACCGAGAGCACCATGCCACGCATCAGACGCGCCGTTCCCGTCCAGCCAAAGAAGGCCAGCACCAGAATCACGGCGAAGATAATCCGCGCTTCGCGCTCTGAGACAGCAAAGATAAACGCCAGGAATGACGCGCCCCAGGCCGGCAGCGGGATCGCATTGATATTCTGCACCAGAATAGATGAGAGGATCAGCAAGAGCAGCAGAGTCGGGAAGGTAGCGACAATTTCCAGCGTGCGGCTGATAATCGTATCAACCCACCCGCCGAAATAGCCGGCAAGCATCCCCAGAATGATCCCGATAGTCGACGCAATCAGAGTTGCGGTAAAGGCCGTGCCCAACGACACGCGCGAAGCGTAGAGCAGGCGGGTGGCGTAATCACGCCCCAGATGGTCGGTGCCCAAAATATGCAACCCGCCAGCAGCATCCACACCCATCGGCGTGAGGAAGCGACCGGTCAGATTTGGCTCATCGCGCTCATAAGGCGCAATAAACGGCGCCGCCGCCGAGAGGAGCAACAACACCGTCAACAATCCGACACAGAACATTGCCAGCCGGTGGCGGCGAAACCGGCGCAAAACAATTGCCCATTGCCCTTCAGACCGTCGGGGTGCGGCCTCTTCGACTGGCACGGCAGTCGTGCTCGTGGCCATGAACTCTCTCCTCGTGAATTGAACAGGTGAGGGCTGGCGCCCTTGCCAGCCTGCTCATTGCATGATAACGCGATTTTATGTCAGGCGGATCCGTGGATCAACGATGGTGTAGAGAATATCGGTAATCAAAATCCCGATCAAGAGCAACACCACGTTGATGATCAGCAGTGCCATCACCACATTATAGTCATTGCGCCCAAGCGCATCGATGAACAGGCGCCCGATTCCCGGCCAGTTGAAGACCGTTTCGGTAATCAGGGCACCGCTGAAGAGCGCAACCAGAATGCCGGCCAGCAGGGTAACGAACGGGATGAGCGAGTTGCGCAGGGCGTGCTTGAGGATCACCACGCGCTCGGCAACGCCTTTCGCCCGCGCTGTGCGCACATAGTCGAGACTGAGCACTTCCAGCATGCTGCCGCGCACGAAGCGGCTCCAGCCCGCGATGTTGATGAAGGTCAGCACACCACATGGCATCAGGAAGCGCAGGAACCGATCGAGGAACGATCCGGCCTGCACCGTCCCGATCCAGGGAATAGTGTAATCGCGCACCCCTACCGCATCACCTGGGGGCAGGTAGGGCAACCCGGCATTCTTGGCCAGCACTGAGAAGAGCAGGATAGCGAAGATACCGAAGACAAAACTGGGCAGCGACGCGCCGATGAACGCCACCGTGGTCATGATATAGTCAAAGCGGGAATACTGCCGCACTGCCGAATAGATCCCAATTGGCACCGCGATCAGAATTGACAGCAGGATCGACGCGCCCATCAGATAGAGGGTATAGGGCAAACGGGTCATGATCAGATCGGTCACCGGACGACCACGCAGCATCACCTGTGACATGCCGAAATCACCGAACACGATCCCCCGGCTCACCCGCCGACCTTCCAGATCGGCCATAGTCACCGGCACTTCACAACCCTCTTCCACCACTTCCACCCGGCCATCGGGATAGCGCAGGCGCACCTGGCCTGGCACAGCGCAGCCAATCTGCCAGTCGGCGCCGATCCCACCGGGCAGCGGCCCGGCTGGCCACCCGATCAGCCAGCGGGTAAAACGGAACGGCAAATAGATATCCAATTCAAAACGCTCGCGCACGCGGCGAATATCTGCTTCTGAAATCCGATTTGGCCCCGCATTTTGTCGTTCAGCCAGCAACTGATCAATCGGCCCGCCTGGAACAAGATATAGCATGCCATACGAACAAATTGCCGCTATCAACGCCACTAACAACATTTGAATGAAGCGGCGGGCGAGATAACCTGCCATGGTATGACTCCTTAGCGATGGATCCAACCGACTGCCGCAAACCTTGACAGCGCGCAGCCGGCCAATCCCGGTGAAACAGAAGGCGCGGCGATGGGCGAGGATTACGCCCATCGCCGTGCCGATTCCGGCCAGTAGAACGGCTTACTTGGTGAAGAGATTGAAGTCGATGTGCTCCCAGGTCGGGCTGGCGACGACGAAGGCCTGGATCTCGCCGCGATTACCGGCCTCGATCACGGTCTGCACCTCCGCGCCTGCGCCCAGCGTCTCGCTGCCGAGCACGTCCACTTCACCGGTCAGCAACTGCGCCACCGCCTGGTTGGTGTCGGCGATGAACTTGATGATCACGTTCTTGACCTTGACCTCACCCTTGTAGTAGTTGGGGTTGGCCTCGAAGGTCATGCTCTGACCCTTCACCCACTCCTTGAGGATGTAGGGGCCATTGCTCAACGGTCGCTCGATGATCTCCGGCAGGGTCTGCCACTCGGCTGCCGGCACATCAGCCAGCTTGCGGCCATCGCTCAGCACCTGATGCGACGGATAGGCGCCGAGGCCCGCGCCGGCAAAGTAGGTCGGCCACTGGACGCCGGGGTGGAAGGTCACGGTGTACTCGGTGTCGCTCTTGAAGTCGATGCTGGCGATCGAGTTGCAGTAGGTCAACGATGTGGCGCCCGAAGCCGGATCGCAGTTGATCTTGTAGGCCAGCTCGAAGTCAGCCTTCTTCAGCGGCTCACCATCCTCCCAGGTGATGCCCGAAATCCACTTGTCGGTGACGGTCAGTTGCTTCATCTTGACCGTGCCACCCTGGTAGGTGATGGTCTCGCCATCGGCAGTGGTAATCTCGACGCCCGGCTTCAGCTCCACCGCTTCGCCGTCAGTCGACCATACGATATCGCCTTCCTTGACTTCAACATCAACGTTGGTGGCGCGGCCACTCTCAATAGTCGAGAGGCCATCGAGGCCAACCGGCTGATAATCGTAGTCGTAGGAGGTTGCTGCCGGAACACCCAGCAGATTCACGGCAATCCGCTGAACGGCAGCGCTCTCGATCAGCGACCACATCGTCTGCGGCTCCTGGGTGAAGCCGAGCACCAGCGTATCACCGCCATCGGTCAGCTCCCACTCATCGGCATTCGCCGTGTAGTACTCGGTGGGATTCGGCTTGAAGTTGAGCAGACGATTGCTGGCCGCATACGCCTCCAGCCGGTTGAAGAGCGGCAGGCTCACCATATCCTTGGTGAACTCTTCCTGGACGATGGCGTACTGGCGAATGCGCTCGGCGCGATCGAGGGTATTGTTGGCGGCGATAATCGCGCGGCTGGCCCGCTCGTTGCACCAGCCCATGTAGTTCTGGCCTTCCCAGTTGTTGGAAGGCAGCGGAATCTGGTTACAGGCGTAGAGCGTCTGGCCGCCGGGATCGGCCTGACCGACCCAGGCAAAGGCGCCCAGCTCAAAGTCGCGGCGGCGGAGACCGGTGCTGCTGCCGAACCACCACGAAGCCGGGGCGTAAGTCGGGATGATCTGAATCCCACACGCCGCCATTTGGCGGATGAAGACTGCCGACCAGGTTTGGCGGAACTGCGCGTTGGTGGTGGTGAAGCTGAGGGACAGCGGCTCACCATTGGCATTCGAACGGATTGGCTCACCAGTCCAGCCTGCCTCTTCCAGCAACGCCTTACCCTTCTCCGGATCGAACGGGTAGACGGTGATGTTCTCCTTGGCCGCCGCCCAGTGCGCCTTAGGCAGGAAGGTATCCATCAGCAGCGCTTCCTGCTGCTCGGGCGTCAGGTACGAGTAGACCGAGGAGATCAGCTCGGGACGATTGGTGCAGTAGGCGATTGCCTGGCGCACACGCACATCACTCAGAATGGGGTGCGGCGTGGTGTACTGCTCGCTACGCACCTCTTCGGTGACAACGACGGTCTCAACCACCGTCTCGCGCACCGGCTCAGCCGTCTGCACGACCACGACCGTCTCGCGAATCACCTGCGGTTGGGCAGTGCCACCGCCACAGGCCGCCAGCATGGGGATCACCATTGCCATCACCATTAGGACGGCAACGATCCGTTTTTTCATACCAGTCATCTGTCTGTGTCCTCCTGTATCTGAGGGCAACGAAACCAACGATTGCCAGTCTCACGGTAGACACCTGTACCGGGCCGCGCCATTGCGTTCACTCGATTCGCCGCATCACCCCCTTTCCAGCCTTCAAACCATTGGGATTGTCTGGTAGCGCTACGAAACAGCAATAAGGCATTGAGCCAGCACTTCGGCATTTGCGGCTCAATGTGCAGGTCAATAGCGTGAGGCGTGGTGCAGCGACGGTAATTAGGCGTTTTGATGAGACTGTCCATCGTTAGGCGGGATTATAACGGTTGTGAGTGCGACTGTCAACTGAAAAACATCTCGAATCGCTTTCGCAGATACCTGCTGCCGGCGCAACCATGCCCCTGTACGTTCACGGCATAACGGTGATCCTGGAATACCAGCAGCAATGTTGGCGCGGGAGGCTTTCTGGCATGTGGATGCCACGGATGGAGCGGCACAAACGGCACAGCGGATGATTTGTCTATCATCATTGCATTGCCGGGCGGATACGCAGAGTCTGTCGCGCGCATCGTCGTTTCGTGGCGGCAGAATGCGCATAGGCCGATCATGGCGCCAGTCGTACCGGACATCAGACGCGCGAGATGGCAGGGGTGACCCGACGGGTCACCTCTACATCATCATCCACAATATGATGCCGTACTATCGTTGGGCGTCACTTTAGTTCTCCATGCACAATCGTGACCATCTCCTGCTCGCCCTCACCCCGTCCCTTCTCCCGCTGGAAGAGGGGGAGCAGAAGCGGGCGATGCGGCATAGCTCCCGTGAAGGAGGAGATTGCCGCGGGCGCTGACGCGCCCTCGCAATGACGTGAATCGAGGCGGCGCGGCGCTTCTCGCCTGGGCAGAAGCGCCGCGCGCTCGCGCGCTGATCCGAACGGGAGACCCTGTCATGGATCAGCCAGCCACGCACACTCTGCTACGGCAAGAGCGATGCGGATATCGGTTGCCTTGTCATAGATTATTGGACACCTAACGTTGGTATCATCCTCAGTCATCTGCCGCGCCGGCGCGCGCAGGTTTATCGTCGCTCGATCAGACTCTGCCCGGTCATATCGGGCGCCGGCGGCAATCCCAGCAATTCAAGCAAGGTAGGCGCGACATCAGCCAGACGACCGCCGCTACGCAAACTGATCGCGTCTTTGCCATAGCCCTCGCCGCCAACAAGGAAGCAGGGCGCCGGATTGGTGGTATGGGCCGTATGCGGGCCGCCGGTCTCCGGATCGATCATCTGCTCGGCGTTGCCGTGATCGGCGATGACGAGCGCCACCCCGCCCCGCTCCAGAATGGCCGGCACAACCCGCGCCAGACCGGCATCAACCGCTTCGCAGGCTTTGATCACTGCCGGAATGCTGCCGGTGTGCCCAACCATGTCGGGATTGGCGTAATTGACCACGATGAAGTCGTACTGGTCGCTTACAATGGCCTGCAAGAGCGCTTCGGTCACTTCAGCGGCGCTCATCTCTGGCTTGAGGTCGTAGGTTGCGACTTTGGGCGAGGGGATGAGCTGACGATCTTCGCCGGGAAACGGCTCTTCGCGCCCGCCGTTGAGAAAGAAGGTCACGTGGGGATACTTCTCGGTTTCAGCGATGTGAAACTGCCGCATCCCGGCCTGACTGATGACTGCCGCCAGCGGCATGGTGACGTAACGGGGCGGAAAGGCGATCAGGACGGGCAAGCCCTCTTCGTACTGGGTCATCGTGACGAAACAGAGATCGCGCAGTTGCCGGTCGCGCTGCCAGATCTGCGGCGGGAGCGGCTGACCTTCAGCCTGCTGATGTTCGTAATGCTGGCGGATCCGCTCGTTCAATGCGGGATCAACGAAGGCGCGGGTCAATTGCCGCCCGCGATCAGGACGGAAATTGGTGAAGACCACCGCATCGCCATCGCGCACGGTCGCCACCGGCTGGCCGGCGGCATCGACAATCACGGTTGGCAAGACAAATTCATCGCTGACATCGCTGGCATACGATTGCTCGATCGCCGCGCGCGCCGACGACGCTCGCTCGCCCACTCCATCGACCAGCGCCGCGTAGGCGCGCCCCGTCCGCTCCCAGCGTTTATCGCGATCCATTGCATAGTAGCGACCAGAGACAGTCGCAATTGCGCCAACGCCGAGCCGAGCCATGACGCCTTCCAGGGTGTCGAGGAAGCCAAGCGCGCTGCGCGGAAGCACATCGCGGCCATCGAGGAACAGGTGCAGGAAGACGCGCTGCAAGCGATGGCGATGCGCCAGTTCAAGCAGCGCGTGCAGATGGTCTTCGTGCGCATGCACCCCGCCAGGCCCGAACAATCCCATCAGGTGCAGGGCTGAATTGCGTTGTTTGACATGCTCAATCGCCGTGAGCAGGGCCTGATTGGTGAAAAAATCGCCATCGGCAATCGCCTTGCTGATGCGAGTCAGCTCCTGATAGACGACAAACCCGGCGCCGATGTTGAGATGACCGACTTCCGAATTGCCGATCTGACCTTCCGGCAAACCGACATCAAGCCCCGACGCGCCCAGCGTCGTGAAAGGGCAGGTTGCCATCCATTGATCGACGTGGGGCGTATCGGCCAGATCAGCCGCATTGCCGGGGCCGGGAGGCGCAACGCCCCAGCCGTCCATAATGATGAGCGCCACCGGACGTGGACGAGTCATAGTAGTATCTCCTTGCAGTCATTGATGCGACAACGGAATCTCACGCAGCAGACAATCGCTGCCGCGCAAGCGCTTCTCGCTTAACCAAGGCCAAAGGCTACCTGCATGATTCGCCAGGCCGCCAGCAGACCGAGCGCAGCGGCGCCCAGCAAGGGAACAATGGTCAGGAACAGACTCCAGAAGCGTTCTCCAGCCGAAGGATTAGCGCTGACGAAACCGCGCAGCAGTTCGCGCCGGACAGCCTGCCAGCCTCCCCACAGCGTGGCGATGGCAAGCGCGGCAAAGATCAGAGCGGCGCCGAAGGCGATCAGGGAACCCAGCAGAGCCATTGCGTCCTCCCGTATTGTGTTACGCATTACCATCAACCGGCAGTCGTCCCGGATTGAGGATGCCTGCCGGATCCCAGCGCTGACGCAGCGCCCTCATCAACGGCAAGGCAGCCGGCGGCGCGCCCCAGCGATCGATGCCGGGCGGGCCGGACTCAACCGCGACATAACCGCCGAAGCGGGCGATCTGCTGCCGCAGCGCGGGCAGCCGATCGGCGCCAGCGAGCGGACAGCGCATCTGAATCAGGCCGAGACCGGGGTAGATCGCGAGTTGCTGATTGCCATCTACACAGAGATGATCAAGCGCAGGTTCGAGTTGACTATCCGGGACGCCGATACGCAGCAGCAGGTCGCTGGCGGTGGGCTGATAATCGGCAGCCATCCAGAGACTCTGATCATCAGCCACAAGCTGGCAATCGTCGGCGGCATGGCAGACATTGACCGCCAGCTCGAGCTGGCGCTGCACCGCCGCCGCGACACCCGCGAAGCGAACAGTGAGCGTTACCGGTTCGCCGTCGGTGATGGTCAGGGCAACCGGCTGTAAGGGCGGCTGGCGGAGAGCAGTTGCGGCGCGTAGCGCCATGGGCAGAGCGGCAAACGTCGCCCGCAACGACTGCATCTGTTCTGGCAATGGCGCAACCTTGAAGATCGCCGAGCCGATCACGCCGAGGGTGCCGCAGGCGCCAAGGTGCAACTTATGGGTATCATAGCCAGCCACATTCTTCACGACCTTCCCGCCGCTCTGCGCGAGTCGACCATCGCCGAGCGCCACCTGCATACCCAGCAGCCACTCGCGCGGCCCGCCGTACCCCAGACGCAACGGCCCCCAGGCCGCGCTGGCCAGCAACCCGCCAATCGTGGCCGTCGGCGGGACAGGCGGATCCCAGGGCAGCCATTGGCCGTGCCTGGCGAGCGTAGCCTGCACTTCACCGAGGGTCATGCCGGCTTCGACCGCCACGACCAGATCGGCAGGATGGTGCTCGATGAGGCGATTAAGGCGGCGCAGATCAAGGGCCAAATCGTAGCGTAAGGGCGGAGCGGCAATGAACTGGCGCGTTCCGGCGCCCCAGGGCACAACTGCCAGCCGGTCGCGCGCTGCGCCGGCAATGATCGCCGCCAGCTCGGTCAGCGTGTTGGGCTGCGCGATCTGGCGCGGCTGCTGATCGCCCAGGATATAATCGGCGAGCCTAGGCATTGATTGAGCCAGTGGCGCGCTCATTGTCCAGCCTCATCCTTTCCTTCAGCCTGCCGCTAGATCCAGGCGCCCCGGTCGATTGCGCGCAGCGCGCCGCGCGCATGACGGATATCGGCGCAACTGCTGCCGGTGGGCAAGAGCTTGCACGGATTCATGATCCCGGCGGGATCGAACACTGCGCGCACATCCGCAAACGCGGCCAGATCTGCCGGCCCGAAGAGCCAGCCCAGATAGTTTCGCTTCTCGATCCCAATCCCGTGCTCGCCGCTGATAGTGCCGCCAGCCGCGACACAGGCCTGCAAAATCTCTTCGCTGGCGGCCACGGCGCGCGCAAGCGCGCCCGGATGACGCAGATCGAACAGCAGCAACGGATGAAGATTGCCATCGCCGGCGTGAAAGATGTTCACGATGGTAATCTGATGACGAAGCGCCACCTCTTCGGTGAAGCGAAGCAACTCGGGCAGCCGCGAACGGGGCACTACGCCATCCTGGATATGGTAGTGCGGCGCGATCCGGGCGCAGGCGGCCAGCGCCCCTTTCCGACCGGCCCATAGCTTTGCCCGTTGCGCCTCATCGCGCGCAGCGCGCAGCTCGCGCGCGCCAAAACGGCGACAGATCAGCTCGATCTGCCGCGCCTGCGCCTCAACCTCTTCGCGCAGCCCATCGACCTCGATCAACAACACTGCGCGCGCATCCGCCGGATAACCGGCCTGCACAGCCGCTTCCACTGCGGCAATCCCCTGACCGACCAGCATTTCGAGCGCTGCGGGCAGAATGCCGTGGGCAATGATTGCCGAGACCGTCTCGCTGGCTGCGTCGAGATCATCATAGATGGCCAGGAAGGTGCGAATGGCTTCGGGATTGGGGGTGAGCTTCACCAGCGCCTCGGTGATGATACCCAGCGTGCCCTCGCTGCCCACCAGCACGCCAAGCAGATCGTAGCCGGGCGCGTCTGGCACCGTCCCGCCCACGTCGATCACCTGACCATCACTCAAGACCACCGTCACAGCCAGGACGTGATTGGCGGTGACGCCATACTTCAGACAATGCGGCCCGCCGGCATTGGTGGCGATATTGCCGCCGATCGTGCTGGAGCGCTGACTGCTCGGATCGGGGGCAAAGTGCAGGCCGTAGGGCGCCGCGGCCAGACTCAGATCGGTATTGACCACGCCCGGCTGGACACGCGCAGTGCGAGCGATTGGATCGATGCTGAGAATCCGATGCAACCGCGCCAGTGAGATGACTAATCCGCCCCCCTCTGGCACCGATCCGCCTGCCAGACCGGTGCCGGCGCCGCGAGCCACAACCGGTACGCCAAACTGGGCGGCAACCTTCACACACGCCGCTACTTCGGCGGTCGCGCGGGGCACCACGACCACTTCAGGCATGCCCTGATCGAGCGCCGAACCGTCATACTCGTACAGCATCAGCTCCTCAGGACGCCGCAACACGATGCTCGGATCGACAACCTGCGCTAATGCGGCGATGATATCGTCACGCATAGTCACTTCGTGCGCACACGGCGCTTCAAATCAACCACGGGACGGCGGAAGGTCAGCACATCGAGCGTACCGCGCGGATAATGGCGGAGGACAAGGGCAAGACCGCGCGGATGGCGTCGCCAAAGACCGGCCAATGCCAGCCCGATCAAGAGCGGCGTCATCACCCACACCAGCACCGGCGTGCCATTATTGAGCACAATCGAGCCGAGACCGAGGCCGACCAGCAGCCACTGGATAACCGGCAAGAGCAGCAGACGCTCACGGAGGTGATAGAGCGCTACCAGATAGGCCACGACGTACCAGCCTGAGAGCAGGATCATCACTATGAGTAACCACGAGAGCAGAGTGGACATACACGCCCTCAATTTCTTTACGTATCTCTCAGGTGTATGATAACACACCGCGCCAGCCGCGCCGATCGGCTATGGTATAATCAGGCGGCGCTCTGCCGCATGGCGAAGGGGTTTTACAGCATGGATAAGCGACCTGGGATTAGCGTCTTCTTTCCCGCCTGCAATGATGCCGGCACGATTGGCAGCATGGTGGTTGCGGCCATTGAGACGCTCGAAGAGATTACTGACGATTACGAAGTGATTGTCGTTGAGAACGGCAGCACCGACTACACGGTTGAGGTGCTCGAATCGCTGGCGAAGCGCTACGATCGGCTGCGGGTGTACACGCATCGCCAGGCGCTGGGCTACGGCGGCGCGCTACGGGTTGGCTTTGCCAAAGCGACGAAAGAGTTGATCTTCTACACTGATGGCGATGCGCAGTACGATCCGCGCGAGTTGAAACTGCTCTTGCCGGCGCTGCGCGACGACGTTGATGTAGTAAACGGCTGGAAGATCGATCGCGGCGATCCGCTCCACCGGATCATCATTGGACGGATCTATCACCACACGGTCAAATTGCTCTTCGGCTTCAAACTGAAGGATGTCGATTGCGACTTCCGCCTCATCCGGCGCCACGTACTCGATCACATCGAACTGGAGTCAGACAGCGGCACGATCTGTCTGGAATTGGTCAAAAAACTGCAAGATGCCGGATTCCAGTTTGCCGAAGTGCCGGTGCATCACTATCATCGCACCTACGGCAAGAGTCAGTTCTTCAACTTCCCGCGTTTGTGGCGCACATTCGTGCAACTGATCGGTTTGTGGTGGAAACTGGTGGTGCGCCGCGAACACATGCGCAAGCGAAACGTCCGCGCGCGCGAAGATGTCGAGCAAACGACACGCTAACTCTGGGCCAGCTCGCGCAACCGCGACGGGTTAAGCAGGGTGATCCCGGAACTGTCAACGTCAAGCAGACGAGCATCGCGGAACTGATTGATCACCTTCGTCACCGTTTCACGGTAAGCGTTGATCATATCGGCGAGCTGCTGATGAGTGCGACGCGGAACGCGGGTTGGTTGCGGCGTAGTCGCCGGTTGGGTCTCGGACATTTCCAGCAGGACAGAGGCCAGCCGGGCGGGAACCGACTTGAAAGCGACCTCTTCGATCCGTCGGCTGACAATCAGGCGTTGCTGACCGATCAATTCGATCATCGCCGCCGCGAGCTGTTCATCACCGGCGATCAGCGGTAGGGCCGCGGCGCGCGGCACTGCCAAAACGCGCACCGGTGTCAGCGCTTCGGCAAAGGTGTCATACATCGCCTGGCGCTCAAGCGCGCTCAGACCGAAAAGCTGGTGGCTTTCCACCACCCGCACGGTGAGCAGGCGGCCTTCACGCGAGGCCAGATGCAACCCCACCTGACCGGCGGCCAGCAGGTAGATAGTCTGCGCCGGTTGGGCCGGAGAGTAGATCGTGCTGTGACGGCGGAAAGCCTGCGCTTGCCCGAGTGGAGCCAGGCGTTGCCAGAGGAGAGTTTCCGCTTCGCGCAGCCGTGCTGTCATTTCTTCCCCTTTCCGCGCCATGCAAACCGGCATGGGTGAGTTGTTGCTATGCCTTCCTATTGTACCACAAGCTTTCGTCGCCTGCCGGTTTTGATATGCTTTCACAAACACCTTCTGCTATCAATAACCACCGGCAGACGTGCGCGATCGCAGGATAGAGCGCGAAGTCCACCAGTGAACATCCATCCCTCAGCGGCTGGCGAGAGCATGGCAGAAGGATGCAACGGGAAGGCAGATCATACCCGAGCGGATCATCGGCAGCGCAGCATGGCTCGCGATGAGCGCTGGTATAATACCAGCCATGAAACGACGACGACCCACACAGCGGCACCGGTTCCGCCTGATCGGATTGATATTGAGTCTCTGGTGGCTGACGGCATGCGCCGCGCTCCCGTCACCGCCGCCGGCGACCAGCACCCTTCCCTCAACGGCCACGCCCGTACCGACGGCCACGCCATTGCCACGGGGCGGCACGCTAACGCTCCGGATTGCCAGTGATGTCAGCGATCTGCGGCCATGGCAGCCACGTTCGCGCAGCGAAGAACTCCTGATTGGGTTGCTCTACAGCGGTTTGATGCGGCTCGACGCCGATCTGTGGCCGACGCCCGATCTGGCGGAGCGACTGGAGATTGATGCCAGCGGGCGGGTGCTTACCTTCACATTGCGCCCGAATCTACGCTGGCACGATGGCCAGCCGCTGACTGCGGCTGATGTGCTCTTCACCCTGGAGGCGCTGCGCAGTCTGCCGGAAACCAGCACGGCGCTGCTGGCCGATCTGCGCTACATCGCCACGGCCACCGCGCCGGCAGAGAACGTCGTGGTGATCGAGTTGCGCAGCCGGTATGCGCCGATCATGAGCCTGCTGGCGGTGCCGATCCTGCCGCGCCACCTGCTGGCCGGGCGCGATTTGAGCCAGGTTGACCTGCTGACGCAGCCGGTGGGCAGCGGGCCGTTTCGTCTGATCGACCGCCAGCCGGGGCGCGCAATCTTGCTCGAACGGTTCGCCGACTATCATCACGGCGCGCCGCTGCTCGATGGGGTCACGCTTACCGTGATCCCAGAGACGGCTCAGGCTCAACGCGCCTTCGCCGAGCGGCAGGTGCTGGCGGCTGAATTGCCGTGGAGCGCGCAGGCAGCCTTCGCCGACGATCCTATGGCGCAGATCGGCAGCATCCCGGAAAACGGCGTTTACTTTCTTGCCTTCAACCTGCGTCCGGGGCGACCCTTCGCCGATGTTCGCCTCCGTCAGGCGCTGGCGACCGCTATCGATCTGCCGCGGCTGGTGGAAACGGCCACCAAAGGACAGGGCATTCCGGTAGGGAATGGCGCGCTGCCGGGGAGCTGGGCCGATCTGACTCCGCCGGTTACCGCCGGTGATCTGCCGGCAGCGCGCGAATTGCTCGATGCCGCCGGCTGGCAACTGCCTCCTGGCGCAACCATTCGCCAGCGCGAGGGCGTGCCGCTGATTGCCCGCCTGTACGCGCGCAACGACGATGAACGGCGGCTGGTCGCAGCGCGCCGGATTGCTGAAATTGCCGCCAGTATCGGCATCCAGATCATTGTCGAACCGGCTGATTTCGCCACGGTCATTCTCGCCCGCTATATCGCGCCGTATGACTTCGATCTCTTGTTGGGAAGCTGGATCAATGGCGCTGGCGATCCTGCTTTTGCCGATACGATGTTCTACGATCCCGACGATTTCGCTCTCTTCCATTCCAGCCAGCTTGAACAGGGACCGGGCGACACGCGAGCCACGCGCAATATGGTTGGGTTCAACGATCCGGTGTACGATGAGCAGGCGTTAATCGCGCGCCAGCTTTATGGCCGCGAAGAGCGACGTAGCGCCATTGCTCTGACCCAGGCCCGGATCGCGGCAGAGCTGCCTTACCTTTACTTATGGGTTGACCGCAGCGCGCTGGTGATCGATCGGCGGCTCCAAACCCTCGACGGCCCGATCAATCTCAGCACGCCGCGCTATCTGTGGAATATCGAACGCTGGTATTTGCCACCGTAGGCGGCAACCGGAGGCGACGCTGGCCAGGCTGGCCGGCCACGCAACTGCGAGAACGGCACGATGACCAATCCCTTTACCGAGCGAGGCCGGATCACCGATCCGGGACGTTTCGTCGGGCGCTGGCGCGAATTAGGCGCCGCCTGCGAACAGCTTGAGCGACGACGACCATTGTTGCTCTATGGGCCAAGCGGCAGTGGCCGCTCATCGTTGTTGACCCACCTGGCGCAGGCTGCCGGCGCAGTGCTCGAAATCCCCAATCTGAACGCTTTTTATCTCGATCTGGCCCTCTTGCCCGACGCAACCGCCACCTACGGCCTGATCGTGCGCGCGCTCGGCGGCGGTTGCCCGTCGCTGGCTGCGCTCGAACGTCGCCTGGCAGCCAGCAGCCGCCCGGTGCTGATCTGCCTTGATCATGTTGAGTCTGCTATCGCCGCCGGCTGGGGTGAGGAACTGCTCGAACGACTGGCGCGCCTGGCGCGGCGCAGCGCGCCCGGGTATCATGGCGTGGCCGGACCAGACGGTTCTGGGATAGCGTATGACTTGATGGTGGTTGGCGCAGTGCGTGGCGCGCCGCCGCAATTGAGCGAACCGTTTGCCACGGTGCGGCTGGGGCCGCTCAGTTTTGCCGAAGCGCGTCTGCTCGTCGATAGCTACATGGCCGAGGGTGAAACTCCGTTCAGCGCCGAGGAAGTGCGCGAACTGATGGCGCTGAGCGCCGGTCAGCCCGCCTTTCTGCAATGCGCCGCCTACCATCTGTACGAGACGCGCCGCCGCCCGCGCTATCGCTGGCGCAAAGCCTACCGGGCCGAAATGCGAGCCAACCCACCGGTCGATAATCCGCTGCCGCCCGCGATCTTCGAGGCCGAAGAGGACGATGAAGAGGATGAAGACGCGCCTGACGAGCTTCCCACCGCGGAAACGCCGCCACGCCGACCCCGCCGTCCGTCAAACCTGCCCCCTGGTGACGATTTGCGCCCGTTGCTGGCCGCCGTTGGGCCACTGCTCGCCGGACTGGCCGGAATGCAGGCGAGTAACTCGTGGCCGGTTGGCGTCGCCATCGGCGCGGCTGGCTACCTCTCAGTCATCATCTGGAGTCACTGGCGCAGCCGGTAGACGCTGGCAACCTGAGAGTTGACGCCTGTCGTCCATCACCATTTTCAGCCTACTGAGCGGCCAGCGCGACCACCATCGCCAGCACAGCGAAGATGATCAGCGCAAAACCAGCCCCGCCGCCATTGCCTGCTTCGGCAGGCGACTCGGCGCGCAGATAGATCACGGGTGGCGCAGGCGATCGCGGAGCAACCACGCTGAACACTGTCGCCCCGATGAGGAAGAGACCAAGCAGAACGAGCATCATCACCGCGCCTCCTTTTAGTGTTATTATAACACTAAACAACCTGATGAGAAAAACGGGTGCATGCCCGTCTAGTGTTAATTTTACACTAATTAACCGGCCATGTCAAGAGCGATGAAGCTGTCATGACCAGCGGATCGTCCTCCATTGCAGCAGCCAGGGGAAGCGTTTGTGAGAGCAGCTATCTGGAACATAGAGGAATAGTGGCACAGAACGGAGTGCCAACGCCCGCAGCGGGCGCCATGCTGCGGGCCACATCGTGTCGTCCGAAAGAAGATTGCCATGCCGCGCGGCGCGCAATACCATGCGGAGCGCAGGGATCATACTTTCTTTGATATGCCAGCCTTCAGACTTTCCGGCAGCTTCCATCCCACGCTCCTCTTAACGTGTGGTAGTGATCTCTTTTCGCCAGAACTGTTGCCGGTGGAATAGGATCATAGTAGCGTCCGCGCAACAGTTGGGGAGAAGCGCAATGACCACACCGCTGACCGAGACCGCTGCTGACCGGAGCGCGCGCCCTGCGGGCGATAATCGGCGCAAGATCCTCGAAGCGACGATGAAACGCTTTCAGTATCAGGGTGATGCGCTGATTGAAGTGTTACACAAAGCGCAGGAACTGTACGGTTTTTTATCCCCTGAGCTGCTCAATGAGGTGGCCCATCGTCTGCGCCTGCCGCCGAGCCGGGTCTACGGCGTGGCAACGTTCTACCATTTCTTCTCGCTGGCGCCGCAGGGTGAGCACAGTTGCACAATATGTCTGGGCACTGCCTGTTACGTGCGCGGGGCATCGCTGCTGCTGCACGAACTCGAAGAACTCAGCGGCGTGCGGGCAGGCCATACCAGCGCCGATGGCCGTTTCTCGCTTCTCACGGCGCGTTGCCTGGGCGCCTGCGGGATTGCGCCAGCGGCAGTGCTCGATGGGGAAGTCATCGGTCACGCCGATCGTTCCGATTTGAAAGCGCGCATTGAGGCGCTGCTTGGCCGTGAGGAGTAGCGTTATGGATCTCCACGAGCTTGAAGCCATTGCCGAACGAGAACAGACCCAACGCGCCCGGCTCCGCATCCTCTGCTGCGCTGCTGCCGGTTGCCAGGCTTCGGGGGCGCTGGAGATCAAGCGCCGTCTCGAAACGGTGCTTACCGCCGCCGGCAAACTAGCCGAGGTCGATGTGACGCCGGTCGGTTGTATGGGATTGTGCGGTCGTGGGCCGCTGGTGCGGATCGAACCGGCGGGAGAAATGTTTGAGCGCGTCACCCCCGCCGATGCCGAAGAGATCGTCAGCGCACTCGACGGCGGGCCGTGCGCAGTGCCGCGCTGCGATCGCAATCATCCCTTCTTCACCAGGCAACTGCCGATCGTTCTCCGTCATTGCGGCCAGATCAACCCCGAACGGATTGAAGACTACATTGCAGTCGGCGGTTATCGCACGCTCTACCACGTCATTCACGAGCTGGCGCCAGCCGAGGTGATCAACCTGATCACCCGCAGCGGCCTGCGTGGGCGCGGCGGCGCTGGCTATCCCACCGGCCTGAAGTGGGCAACGGTAGCGAAAAGTCCGGGCGAGCGCAAGTTTGTGGTCTGCAATGCCGACGAGGGCGATCCCGGCGCGTTTATGGATCGCAGCATCCTCGAAAGCGATCCGCATCTAGTACTGGAAGGCATGGCGATTGCCGCCTACGCAGTGGGCGCCGAGCAGGGCTTCATCTATGTGCGCGGCGAGTATCCGCTGGCGATTGAACGCTTGCAGAAGGCGATTGTGCAGGCCCGCCGCCTTGGTCTGCTGGGAGCGCAGATCTTCGAGAGCGGTTTCAACTTTCGGATCGATATTCGCGTCGGCGCGGGAGCCTTCGTTTGCGGCGAAGAGACAGCGCTCATCGCCTCGATTGAGGGCCGGCGCGGCCAACCCCGTCCCCGTCCTCCCTACCCGGCAGAGAGCGGACTGTGGGGCATGCCAACGTTGATCAACAATGTCGAAACCTTTGCCAACGTGACCGCGATCATCGAGCGCGGCCCTGAGTGGTACAGCAGCATCGGCGCCGAGCGCAGCAAGGGCACGAAAGTCTTTGCGCTCACCGGCAAGATTCGCAACACCGGCCTGATCGAGGTGCCGATGGGGATTACGCTGCGCGAGATCGTCGAAGAGATTGGCGGCGGCACGCCTGATGGCACGCCGGTGAAAGCCGTGCAAACCGGCGGCCCGTCGGGCGGATGCATCCCGGCCCATCTGTTCGATACCCCTGTCGATTACGAGTCGCTGGCTGCGGTCGGATCGATCATGGGATCGGGCGGCATGGTGGTGATGGACGAACACACCAACATGGTTGATGTCGCGCGTTTCTACATGGAGTTCTGTAAAGACGAGTCGTGCGGCAAGTGCATTCCATGCCGGGTGGGGACGGTACAGCTCTTCAATATGCTTAGCAAGGTGCGGCAAGGGCGAGCGAAACGCGCGGATCTCGACCAGATCGAAGCATTGTGTGAACTGATGCGGGAAACCAGTCTCTGCGGGCTAGGCCAATCGGCGCCGAATCCGGTGCTCAGCACACTGCACTATTTCCGCCACGAATACGAACAATTGATCGGCGCGGAGGACAACCATGGCGGCTAAAACGCTTACCATCGATGGACACCTGGTGTCGGCCCGCCCCGGCGAGACTCTGCTGGCCGCGATCCGCGAAGCCGGGATTGCCATTCCTACCCTTTGCCATCTTGACGGGCTATCGGATGTAGGCGCATGCCGCCTCTGCCTGGTCGAGATTGAAGGCCAGCGCCGCCTGCAACCCGCCTGCATGACGATGGTGAATGAGGGGATGGTGGTGCATACCAACACCCCGCGCCTGCGTTCCTATCGCCGCCAGATCGTTGAATTGCTGTTTGCTGAACGCAATCACGTCTGCGCAGTGTGTGTCGCCAACGGCAATTGTGAACTCCAGCGTTTGGCGACAGCAGTCGGCATGGATCACGTTCGCTATGAATACCTGAACCCGGCCTGTCCGGTTGACATCTCGCATCCACGCTTCGGGATCGATCATAATCGCTGTGTGCTGTGCACCCGTTGTGTGCGCGCCTGCGACGAGATCGAGGGCGTGCATACCTGGGATGTTGCCGGGCGCGGCGTCAATTCGCGGGTGATTACCGATATGTACCAGCCGTGGGGCACAGCGACAACCTGCACCAGTTGCGGCAAATGTCTGCTGGCCTGCCCTACCGGGGCCATCTTCCCGCGCGGAGTGACGGTGGGCGAGCGCCCCCACGCCAGCGAGCGGATTGCTGTGATTGTCGAAGCGCGCAAGCAACGCTGGTAAACGGGCAAGGAGCGAGACATGAATCGGCTGCGCATTGCAACAATCTGGCTGGGCGGCTGTTCCGGTTGCCACATGTCACTGCTCGATCTCGATGAATGGTTGATCGAGCTGGCGGCACGAGCAGACCTGGTCTATAGCCCGATCGCCGACGCCAAACGTTTTCCGCCTGATGTTGACATTACCCTGATCGAGGGCGCGATTGCCAGCGACGAACATCTCGAACTGGCCCAGATCGCGCGGCGCCAGAGCAAGATCATCGTCTCGTTCGGCGACTGCGCCGTGACCGGAAACGTCACCGCCTTGCGCAACCCGCTTGGGTCGGCTAAAAGTGTGTTGCAGCAGGTCTACATCGATCACGGTGATCCGGGCGGGGTGATACCCCACGAACCGGGGATTGTGCCGGTGCTGCTCGACAGGGTCGTGCCAGTTCATCACGTGATCACCGTCGACTACTATCTGCCGGGATGTCCGCCGCCAGCGCCGCGGATTCGCGCCCTGCTCGAGTCGTTGATAACAGGCGTTGAACAGCCCCAAAGCTGGAGTTTTGGATAGCGGAACGAGGACGCGCAAGCGGCGGTTCAGAGCGTTGCAATGTGTAAAGATAGAGGTGCGCGATGGGCCAGCGTATAGTGATTGATCCTGTCACGCGCATCGAGGGCCATGCCAAAATCAGCATTCACCTCGACGATGCGGGCGATGTGGCCGAAACACGGTTCCATGTGACTGAATTCCGGGGCTTCGAGCGCTTTTGCATCGGGCGTCCCTTCTGGGAGATGCCCGGCATTACGGCGCGGATCTGCGGCATCTGCCCGGTCAGCCACCTGCTGGCCTCAGCCCGGGCCGGTGATGGCATTCTGGCAGTCTTGATTCCACCGGCTGCTGAAAAACTGCGTCGCCTGATGAATCTGGGGCAGATCATTCAATCGCACGCGCTGAGTTTCTTTCATCTCAGCGGACCTGATCTCATGCTCGGTTTTGACAGCGATCCGGCGCAGCGCAACATCTTCGGTCTGATCGCGGCTGATCCTGAAGTGGCGCGCAATGGCATCCGACTGCGCCAGTTTGGTCAGGAAGTGATTGAACTGCTGGGCGGGCGCAAGATTCACCCGTCGTGGGCAGTGCCCGGCGGCGTGCGCAACGGGCTGAGCGTCAACGGACGCGACCACATTCGGGCCGCATTGCCGGAGATGCTGAACATTGCGCTCGACGCGATGCAGCGACTCAAACGACTCACCGAACGCTACCAGCGCGAGATCGAGACGTTTGGCGTCTTTCCCAGTCTCTATCTGGGGATGGTCGGACCAGGCGGGCGCTGGATGCATTACGGCGGCACGCTACGAGTGATTGATCAGAGCGGAAACGTGCTGATCGACGAACTCAATCCGATTGACTATCGCGACGTGATTGGCGAGGCGGTCGAGTCGTGGAGCTATCTAAAGTTTCCGTACATTCGCGCGTTCGGCTACCCGAACGGCATGTATCGGGTAGGGCCGCTGGCCCGGCTTAACGTCTGCGTCACAATGGGAGCGCCGCGCGCCGATGCTGAATTGCGCGAACTGCGCGAACGGGCCGGCGCGGTGATCGCCGGCAGCTTCTACTATCATCATGCGCGTCTGATCGAGATCATTGCGGCGCTCGAGCGCATGGAGATGCTCGTCGAAGATGATGATTTGCTGGCAACCGATCTGCGCGCCGACGCCGGCGTCAATCGCCACGAGGCCGTTGGAGTGAGCGAAGCGCCGCGCGGCACCCTCTTTCATCATTATCAGGTTGATGAAAAAGGCCTGATCACTGCGGTCAACCTGATCATCGCCACCGGCCAGAATAATCTGGCGATTAACCGCACGGTCGGTCAGATTGCGCAAAGCTATATTCGCCGCGGGCAATTTGATGAAGGCATTCTCAATCGTATCGAAGCCGGCGTGCGCGCTTACGACCCGTGCCTCAGTTGTTCGACCCATGCGATTGGCCAGATGGCGATGGAGGTGGAGCTGTACAATGCGCGCGGTGAGCTGATCGACAGGCTCAGTCGCTAACCAGAGAGGGACAATATTGTGAAAAAAAGCGCGGCACGATCTACCGCGCCGGAGCTGTTTGCGGTATAATTGTACTATCATTACCATAAAAGCAACGTCGCGGAAAGGGTCAGCTATGGGAAACTTCTGCCAGCGCCGTTGTCCGGCTGTTGCGCCGCAGGGATTAATCATCGGTTACGGCAGCCCGCTACGCGGCGATGATTATGCCGGTCAGGCCGCAGCCGAGCAGATCCGACAATGGCGCATTGCTGGCGTCCAGGTAATTGCGCAGGCGCAACTGACGCCCGAGTTAGCCGATCTCATCGCCCGCTCCCGCCGAGTTGTCTTCCTCGATGCCGCTATCGACCGCACCTGCGTAGAAGTGCGTGAACTTGAACCGGCCACCACACTGACATCAACCCATCAAAGTGATCCATCCAGCCTGCTAACGCTGGCACGGCTGCTCTACGGGCGAGCGCCGCGCGCGCTCTTGATCACGATTCCGGCGTATGATTTATCGCTCAGCCTGGCGCTCAGTCCGGCGACGGCACGCTCCGTCATCTATGCTGCCCGGCTGGCGCGAGCATGTCTTGGTCGTCGGTACTGGCGCTTGCGCGCGCGCGTGATGGGGTGATCCGCTTTCATAGAATATCCTTACCGGCAGCGACCAGGGGAAGTATCCTTCCGCCAACGCATGGATCGTGGGATGACTACAGCACGAAGGTCACGGCTTCCCCTTTCTTTCGTGACCACCAGTGGAAATCGATCCACCAGGGCGATCGGGAGCATGGCGGAAGGTATGTAATATCAACTTTAGATAGATTGTCACGTATCGGGCCGCCACGTCAACGCTGCCGCAGCGCGCAGGATGCGGCGGGAGCGCTCCGAAGAGCGGTTGCTGGGGCAGCACCTAGCGCGCGCCGAACGCTGGTAAGACCGGGATGGCGACGGCGTGGCCATCTCCTGCGCGCCCTCACTCCCGACCCGCTCCCGCTGGGAGCGAGGCGCAGCAGCGGGCGCTGAGGAACGCTTCCCGCTGACGCGGGGGATGCTGCGGGCGCTGGCGCACCCTCGCAATGACATGGATCAGGACGGCGCCACACGCTCCTGACCAGACAGCAGGATGGCACGGGCGCGCGGGAAGCGGCGCGCGCTGATCGGAACGAGAACTCCCTTGGAACGGATCAGGCAACCACGCGCGTCCCGTTACCGTAATGAATGGCCCGTGGTGGAATGTAGTGGGCGGCCACGCGCAGTTCGGCAAGGGCGCGTTCTGGCGCTTGCCCCACAAAACACAACCGCCCTCCTGGGTTGAGGAGGGCGGGAACACCTTGACAGGCAAGCGTGGTGACCGTGGCGCGCAGCAGCTTGTGACCATCAATGATTGGGAGATGCTCCCTAGAAAGGAGGTGATCCAGCCGCACCTTCCGGTACGGC
>FWPU01002000.1_pt1 | contig 58634 bp, 54 predicted proteins | sample 2228361 | NCBI WGS metagenome assembly FWPU01 (sample SAMEA103939777, study PRJEB20133) | metagenome
ATTAGGCTTTTTACAACGATGCTATAATTAAAAGAGCGAGTCCCAAGCCATCCCGCCCCGGGGCGGGATGGCCTGGGACTTTGCTCCCGGAATGTTCTTTGACAATTTGGATAGCTGGGCAAATCGGAACAATAGAGCCGTAGAATTTGCTCGATAATTTGAGCAAATTTTATGGTCAAGCTACTAAGGGCATACGGTGGATGCCTCGGCACAGGTAGCCGATGAAGGACGTGGCAAGCTGCGATAAGCCTCGGGAAGCCGCAAGCAGGCTGTGATCCGGGGATCTCCGAATGGGGCAACCCAGTCCCGTTAATCCGGGACTATCCGCGCCTGAATCCATAGGGCGCGGAGGACAACCCGGGGAAGTGAACCATCTCAGTACCCGGAGGAAGAGAAAGCAACCGCGATTCCCCCAGTAGCGGCGAGCGAAAAGGGAAGAGCCTAAACTCGATGCATGCCAAGCCTGTGAGCGTTGTGCATCGGGGGTAGCGGGACGGCGCCGGACCGGGTCGCGGACCGGTCGGGAAGTCAGAAACCCAGTTCATAGCTGAACGGTCCTGGAAAGGCCGGCCATAGAGGGTGATAGCCCCGTAAGCGAAATGGGCTGGGCTTCCTGGGCGTCGCTCCCAAGTACCACGGGACACGAGGAATCCTGTGGGAATCTGCGGGGACCATCCCGTAAGGCTAAATACTCACCTGTGACCGATAGTGAACAAGTACCGTGAGGGAAAGGTGAAAAGAACCCCTGCTAGGGGAGTGAAATAGTACCTGAAACCGTATGCTTACAAGCAGTGGGAGGCTGAGGCTCGGGTCTTCGGATCCGGGCCGGCTGACCGCGTGCCTTTTGCATAATGAGCCGGCTAGTTACTCTCGCGAGCAAGGTTAAGTCCCGATGGGGACGGAGCCGCAGCGAAAGCGAGTCCGAAATGGGCGTCGTCTGCGCAAGCAGACTAGTTCGCGGGAGTAGACGCGAAGCTGAGTGATCTACCCTTGGCCAGGGTGAAACGCAGGTAACACTGCGTGGAGGCCCGAACCGGTGTTGGTTGAAAACAGCTCGGATGAGCTGAGGGTAGGAGTGAAAGGCTAATCAAACTCAGTGATAGCTCGTTCTCCCCGAAATAGCTTTAGGGCTAGCCTCGGGTGCTCGCTTGCGGTGGTAGAGCACTGGATGGACTAGGGGCCTTACAGGGCTACCGAATCCAACCAAACTCCGAATGCCGCAAAGCGGAGCCCGGGAGTCAGACCGTGGGGGCTAAGCTCCATGGTCGAGAGGGAAACAGCCCAGATCACCAGCTAAGGTCCCAAAATGCGAGCTAAGTGGGAAAGGATGTGGAACCGCCGAGACAGCCAGGAGGTTGGCTTAGAAGCAGCCATCCTTTAAAGAAAGCGTAACAGCTCACTGGTCAAGCGGGTCCGCGCCGATAATTCAACGGGGCTTAAGCTCGCTACCGAAGCTGTGAACCTTCCGCACAAGAAGGTGGTAGGGGAGCATTCCCTAGGCCTGTGAAGTCACGGCGCGAGCCGTGGTGGAGGTATGGGAAGAGACTCTGCCGGCATAAGTAGCGATAAACAGGGTGAGAACCCCTGTCGCCGAAAGCCTAAGGTTTCCTGGGGAAGGTCAGTCCGCCCAGGGTTAGCCGGCCCCTAAGCCGAGGCCGAAAGGCGTAGGTGATGGGAAAGCCGTCAACATTCGGCTGCCACGCTTGAGGCGATGACCGATGGGGTGACGCAGAAGGATAGGCCGCCCCGGCCGTTGGTCGTGCCGGGTCAAGCCGGTAGGAGGGTCCCGTAGGCAAATCCGCGGGGCCGTTAACTCCGAGAGGCGATGAGGATCTCGACGTCAGTCGAGAGAACCGGCCGAGTCCATGCTGCCGAGAAAAACCTCTAGGGAGTCTCAAGGGTGACCGTACCGCAAACCGACACAGGTAGGCGAGGAGAGTATCCAAAGGCGCATGAGTGATCCCTCGTTAAGGAACTAGGCAATCTAGCTCCGTAACTTCGGAAGAAGGAGCGCCCGCACTAGGTGTAGGCCCTCGCGGTCGAAGCCGAAGCGGGTCGCAGTGAAATGGCCCAGGCGACTGTTTACTAAAAACACAGGACTCTGCAAACTCACAAAAAGGAGGTATAGGGTCTGACGCCTGCCCGGTGCCGGAAGGTTAAGGGGAAGGGTCATCCTCCCGAGCAATCGGGAGGAGAAGCTCTGAACCGAAGCCCCGGTGAACGGCGGCCGTAACTATAGCTTGGACCGCTGTAGTTCCGTCAACAAATCCGGCTATATGCTGGGAAGTCCGGGGTATCCCTGGGTACTCGCCGCTGGGGCCGTAAGGCCTGAAGAAGGCGGCAGTGAAAATCCGCAGGGTGCGGACAATCAGCAGGAAAGGCTCGAACCTTTCCGGGAGATCTCCGATGCTCAAGGTCAAACGGGTACCAGCCCATATAGGTTATTACCTGGCTGGCTTCGCGGATGGAGAGGGGAGCTTTAATGTTTCCTTTCGTCCCCGCGAAGATTACCAGTTTCCCTGGAAGGTCTCCCTGTGCTTCAACATCTCCCAACGGGACCCAGTGATCCTGGCGCTGTTCAGGCGACACCTCGGATGCGGGACGATGCGAAAGCGCCAGGATGGGATTTGGTATTACGAGGTGAATAACCTAACCTCTATCGTGGAGAACGTCATTCCCTTCTTTGAGCGCTTCTCCTTTCTCTCGGCAAAGAAGAAGCGCGATTTCGCGAAATTCAAGCGGATCGCGGAGATCATGCGCGAGGGTAGGCACCTCACGCGGGAAGGGATCGAGGAGATCCTGAAGCTCAGGTCAGACATGAATGGCGGAGGAAATCGTCGCTACTCTGACGAGGAGATCCGGAAACGGTTTGAGAATCCTCAGAGACCATACGCCGGACCCTCGGAATTTTCCGAGGGATGAGATGGTCCGACCTCCGTGGCGACACGGAGAGCCAGGCGGAAACGTCCTGGCCGCCTACGAGCTTCGTAGGTGTAACAGACGTGAACGGTCCTAAGGTAGCGAAATTCCTTGTCGGGTAAGTTCCGACCTGCATGAATGGCGTAACGACTTGGGCGCTGTCTTGACGAGGGGCTCAGCGAATTTGTGGTACCGGTGAAGACGCCGGTTGCCCGCCACAAGACGGAAAGACCCCGTGCACCTTTACTACACCCTAGCACTGCGTTTCTGGACGGTATGCGTAGGATAGGTGGGAGGCTGTGAAGTCCTGACTCCGGTCGGGATGGAGCCAACGGTGAAATACCACCCTTATCGTTTGGAGACGCTAACCTGCGCTCATCAGCGGGGCGAGGGACAGTGTTAGGCGGGTAGTTTGACTGGGGCGGTCGCCTCCTAAACGGTAACGGAGGCGTGCGAAGGTTGGCTCAGGCTGTTTGGAAATCAGCCGTGGAGTGCAAGGGCATAAGCCAGCCTGACTGCGAGACATACAAGTCAAGCAGAGACGAAAGTCGGCCCTAGTGATCCGGTGGTCCCGTATGGAAGGGCCATCGCTCAACGGATAAAAGGTACGCCGGGGATAACAGGCTGATCGGGCCCAAGAGTTCACATCGACGGCCCGGTTTGGCACCTCGATGTCGGCTCATCGCATCCTGGGGCTGAAGAAGGTCCCAAGGGTTGGGCTGTTCGCCCATTAAAGCGGTACGTGAGCTGGGTTTAGAACGTCGCGAGACAGTTCGGTCCCTATCTGTGGTGGGCGCAGGAGACTTGAGGGGAGCTGCCCCCAGTACGAGAGGACCGGGGTGGACGAACCGCTAGTGTACCAGTTGTGCCGCCAGGCGCAGCGCTGGGTAGCTAAGTTCGGCCGGGGTAAGCGCTGAAGGCATATAAGCGCGAAACCCTCCCCAAGATTAGGTCTCCCTCCGCGCAAGCGGACTAAAGGCCCCTGGTAGACTACCAGGTTGATAGGCCGGGTGTGGAAGCCCAGTAATGGGTGAAGCTAACCGGTACTAATCGGCCGTGCGGCTTGACCATAAAATTTGCACAGGCTATCATTCCGAGGCCCCGATTAACCCGGGGCCCGCCCGCTATCCAAATTGTCCCTCATTTCTCAGCGGCCCTGCCGGAGGGGCCACACCCGTTCCCATCCCGAACACGGAAGTTAAGCCCTCCAGGACCGATGATACTGCGCCGGCAACGGCGTGGGAAAGTAGGCGGCCGCTGAGACCTCTCCAGCTCGACTTGGACCATTTCGTGACCCAGACGGCTAATCCTTTTTAGAGCCATCAGCGGCACAAGTAAACCGATCTGACCAAAATATCACATGTAGCGACAACAAGTCTTAAGCTGCAACTCCAGCCTGAATAATCCAGTCAAGCAAAATTTTTCTTGACATGCCAATGACGGCAGATTATAATCCGAGACGCTTTAACGTCCCCATAGAGACGGCTATCGGCTGGCCAAGCCTTGCGCCTGTAAGCCCAGGCAGCCCTAACGGGCAGGCCAGCATCTGGGTTGGGCCATGCACGCCGGTAGGGAATTATCGCTTTACAGCCATCAAGAACACGCTCAACTCGCCATGGGTATCGGTTTCAGCTTCTGTTACGGTAAATCCACCTTTAGGCCCAAGCATCGCTTCAATCTCGCCGTCGAGCGCGCCACAGGGCTCGACGGTAAGCGTGAGGATCAATGGGAGCAATCTCTGCAACGTGGGCCTCTCGACAAGCTGGACAGGTCTATCTTTTAGCAACATCAGCTTCGATGGGGTGGGAGGGAGCTGGGCTGTGGCCACATTCACGATTTCATCCACGGCTCCAGCAGGCACGGCAACCATTACGCTTTCGGCCACAGGGGGCTCCGTGAGTTTCAACTTCACGATAGTCCAGGCCCCGCCCAGCATAAGCTCGCTTAGTCCAGCCTCTGGATACAGAGGTTCAAATTACCTGATCGTCATCGACGGCCAGTACTTGAGCGGAGCCTCGATAACCACAACCAATCCAGGCATAGCCGTAGACAACCTGAACATCACGGATTCAAGGATTACGGTTGTTTTCTACATCAGCCCTTCGGCAGCCGAAGGGGCAGCGACTGTTTCAGTCAGCACTGCGGCAGGCAAGGCCACTGCCCCTTTCACCGTAACAGGGCCATCGACGGCTGGGCCGCCAAGCATCACCGGCATTCAGATAAACGACGGCAAAGCGAGCATTAGGCCGGGGACTACGGGAGCACTGACGGTCTGTGGCGGCAATCTGGAGACGGCAAGCCTGGCCGTCTCCTCTTCCGCCGTAAGCTTGGGCTCTGCTATTTATGACAGAAGCAGCGGCTGTTTATCGGCGATGATAAGCGTCCAGTCGAGCGCAGAAGAGGACGTGGTCGATTTATTTGCCACTAACCCGATGGGGCGAGCAGCCACTCGATTTGCCATTGGCGAGGAGGGCTCTGGCATTCTCTTTGTCAAGCCAGGGCTGATTGCGCCGATTTTGGTTGGGGAGTCAAGATCTGTGCAGGCCCTCGTCAGGTTCATCGAAGTGGTCTCGACTGTGATATTCTTGGGGCCGATAGTCGATGTGGACCAGAGGTTCAACAGACAGATTATCAAGTTCCGCTTCATTGCCGTGCCGATAGTCTTCGCTCTGGTTTCGACCAGCCCGGCAGACGGAGCTGCCTGGTCGATCGAACCGCCAGGCTCGAATGTCTTCAGCCTGGCAACTGGCGGGCCTTCGGCTACGAACACGATAAGAGGGGAGAGCGAGGGGTCGGCGACGCTGGTGGTCACAGAATCATCGACCATCAATAAAGTGGTGCGAAGGACGATTGTTGTCGCTCAAGTTGTGCCGCCGCAGCCGCAGCCAGGCCAGACGGTTACGCTATCGGTATCTCTGGTGGATGGTCCGGTATCGGTTGAGAGGACAAACGGGATCATAAGCGGGAGGTGGTTCAGGTTCAGGGTAGAGGCCAGGGACCAGAGCGGAAGCCCGGTAAGTGTCAGCGTTCGATTTAGCTCTGATTTTCTCCGGACAGATCTAGGCGAGCAGATACCTTCAACGGCCACGGTGCCAGGCTCGGCCGCATTCAATGCTCTGTTCAGGGTGATTGCTGGCACCAGCCCCACGCGGGTTCTGATGGTGGAAAGCCTCTTTGCGCCCACGGCTGTGCTTAACCTGGCGATGTGGTTTAACGTCATTGCTACCAGAGAGGGCTTGGTTGGTGAAACGACCGCATGTGGTCGAAAAATTGCACCTAATGATCAATTCGTAGCTTTGCCATCTACAGGATTGTGTGGCAGAGGTATATTACTTCATAATCCCAATAACGCGGGTGTTATCGTCTCAACCACAGTTGAGGAAGTGGGACCATGGTTCCCGAACACACCGGTTCCAGGTGGATTTAACCAATGTAATGGGGGAAATGATAACTATTGGAATATAAGGGAAGGTGCCGGGCGCGCATGAAGGGTCTGCTCGCCTTCATCCCGGAGATGCTGTGGCTGCTCTATCGCCCTCCGCGAAAAAAGGCGACAGTCGGCCGGCCGACATTCTCTAAACGCTTGATTTTTCAGAGTGCTGTTTTTGCGGATTGCGCCGCCTTGTCGCTTTGCATATAATTTGCGCCATGCCGTGCAAGTGGTAGGCTGGTAGCACCTCGGACGCAAGCCGAGCAAAATGGAAGAACAAACCAGGACTTCGATTCGTCGCGTCAAGTCGCCTGAAGAGCTGGAGGTCGAAAGGCTCCTTGAGGAAATCGAGGCTCGCAAGGAAAGGATCGCCGAACTGGAGCTGGAGCTTGAGACCCTGAAGCAAGAACTGGGGAGCTTCCAGGCCGAAATCGATCGAAGGCTTGGTCCTTTGTACGTCGAGCTGGACCGTCTGGCTTTACGCCGAAGGCGCTACCAGGCCCGCATCGAGAGGCTTAAAAGGCAAGGGAAGGGGGCAAACCCAAGCGCTATTGAGGAGGAGATTTCGAGGCAATTCCAGAAGGAGTGGGAAGATTTAAACCAGAAGGAAAAGCATGCCAAAGCAGCCGGTCAGCAGCCGGAGCCAGAGATCCGCTCCGAGGAGGAAGAAGCTGAACTGAAGAGGATTTACAGGAAACTGGCCAAGCGCTTTCATCCCGACCTGGCGGAATCCGAATCGGAGCGGGAGAGAAACCTTCGCATAATGACCGAAATCAATCGGGCTTACGCCGAGAAAGACCTTGATCGATTAAGACTGCTCGAGGCAAGGGAATATCCCGAGGGCGAGCGGGTCGATGAGCCGATAGGCGAGAAGCTGGTTCGGCTCATTCGTCGCCGCCATGAGCTTGACCAGGCCATCAAGCGAATTGAAGGTGAAATTGCCGGTCTTTGTGCAAGCGAGACTTATAATCTGATGCAGAGGGCGCGGGAGGAGGCCGAGAGGGGCAAGGATCTGATCTCGGAATGGGAAACCGAACTTGGAGACGAAATCCTCCGTGCCAGGGGGGAGCTTGCAAAGGTGATCGATCAATTTAAAGAGGTTGTGGTGGAGGTTTTCTGGGGGCCGCTGGATTAGGAGGAGAAAGCGGTGAGCGAGGAGAGGAAGCTTCCTGAAATTTCACCCCGTCGCCTGCCCGAATTTAACCTCGGGCAGCAGAGCCCTTTTATCGAACGGACTGCCAGGATGATCGCTCGCATCGGGTGGAAAGAGCGCTTTCTGGATATGCTTAATCGAGCGCTCGCCGCAGCGGGAATGATCGAGGGAGCTGACGCTGAAGACGAGCTGATCAGAAGAATTTTGGTGATCGTCAAAATTTCAAGGGAGCTTGCCAAAGTGGACGTCCAAAGGGCAATTGCTCTATTTGAAAGGACAATCGGCCTGGCAGAAAGAATCGGAGTTGAATGGCTCCGGTGTGATGCGTTCAGAGAGATTGCAAGTAGGCTTGCGAAGGTAGACCCCCAAAGGGCAATTGATTTGGCAGAAAGAATCGAGGACAAGTGGGAGCAGAGTTGGGAGCTCCGCGAAATTGCAAGTGAGATAGCTAAAGTAGACATCCAGAGAGGGCTCTATCTGGCGGAAAGAATCAGCAACAAAGAACAACGAAGTTTGGCGCATAGGCAAATCACAGAGGAGTTAGCTAAAGTAGATATCGAGAGGGCAATTTTATTGGCTGAGAAAATTGAAGACGCATACCACCGGGCGTTAGCATTTGTGGAAATTGCAACTGCTATTTGGGACAGGTGTGCGAATAGCTCGACCGCTTGAGCGCTTTGCTTAATTAGCCGGCCCGTGGAACGTCAACGGCTCCGATCGCGCAACTGCCTGCTGATCCTACCGATGGCAAACATTATTTCCACCAGCACCCTTTTGTACGATGCCCAGCGTCCAAGGGACAGAGGCCGCTTCGTTTCGAGCATGACTCGGATCGCCTGTAGCTCCTTAGCCACCCTGGCAAGCCTCCTTAAGACAGGATCCTTCACCGCGCAGCTCCTCTTTGCGAATCTGTTAATAGGCGGCAGGGCACCTCTTGCGTAAAGGCAAAGTTCAATTTGACAGGCAGGTTGTCGTGTAGTACAATTAGTATTCGATTGTCCTACAAAAGGAGTGCACTTATGCCGACCAGCGTCCGATTTGATCCCGAACTGGAAGCGCGCCTTAAAGCGCTGGCCGAGGCTGAAGGTGTGCCGCTATCGGAACTCCTTCGTCGTGCCGCGGCCCGGTACTACCAGGAGCGGGCGGCCGGCAACCTGGCGCTCCGCCTGGCCGATGTGGTCGGTCGCGTCGAGTCAACCGGCGGGCGGGCACGCCGGACCGGCGAGGCCTTTCGGAAGGCGCTCAGGAGGCGAAGGTGATCCTGACAGACGCAGGCCCGCTCATAGCGCTAATCGACCGCGGAGAGCCAGACCATCTGCGCTGCCGCGAAGCGCTTGGGCGGCTTCAGGGTGCGATGCTTACGACCTGGCCGGCATTCACCGAGGCGATGCACCTCTTGGGCGAAGCCGGCGGGTGGACAGCACAAGAGGCGCTGTGGCGCCTTGCGCTTCGCGGGGATCTTCTGATCGAGACGCCGCGGGAGCTTGAACGGATTGCTGCCCTGATGAACAAGTACCGGAGCCTCCCGATGGACCTGGCCGACGCCAGCCTAGTTGCGCTGGCCGAAGAGCGGGGATTGAGCACCGTTTTTACGCTGGATCGAGACTTCCGCGTGTACCGGCTTTCGCGCGGCAAGGCGTTCACGATCATTCCCTAATCCGGGAGCTTACGGTCGCAAATCCCTGATACTATATCATGTTTTACATACTGATTTGCAAGATCGTGATTGAAAAAGGAATCACAAGCGTTTATAGAACTCTGCAGCGTGTAACCTGCCTCGATTGCGCTTACACGCGGATAGCCGTCCGTCAAAGCCCTAAGCTCTGCCCGCGCTGCCGGCGAGCCTCGCGCTGGATAGCCTGCGATGTTGAGGAAGACCAGGGAGAGAGAGCCCTTCCGCTGTTGGGCTGGATTGGGATGATGAAGAACACCTGGTCTGCTTGAAGCCTTGTGGATCGGACCAGGTGGAGAGGTCCAGCATCAAGCAGCAGCCCGAGGCGCTACATTTAAGTCGATTGCTCAAACGGGTCCGCTCATCTACGGTCTTGCGTCTGAATTCAACCAGCATCCCTAACTCCCTGGTCTGCTCGTCATCTGGATTGAAGGCCCGCAGCTTATTTCAGTGCTTTGCCAGCATGTCCAAAAGCAGATCAGCATCGGTAGGATCATCTTTGGCCCCGCTCAGACTGAAAGCTTCCCGATAGCGGGCCAAAGCCTTGGGATTTACTGGATAGAGCACCAGGAAGTCATGCCTCATCAGAGCATAAACTACTGCTCCCCTGCTCTGTTCAAGCGCAACACAGACCGGCCTTCCGCCAAACCTTGTGCGCAACTGGCTGATCCAACTGTGGATCGCTTCGGGCTCCTGCTTGAGGCTGGATCTTTCTACCTGGTCCGATCCACAAGGCTTCAAGCAAACCAGATGTTCTTCATCGCCCCAATCCAGCCCAACATAGGCCGCCACTTCAAGCCTGTCTGTTGCGTGTGACATCTTTCCTCCTCTCCATAACAGGCTTGCTTTGGCAGTGCGCATCCCTTATAGTAGAGTCCTGAGACGGACAACATCTGAGCATGCGTTCGTAGCCAAAGCGCGTCGCCCCGCTCGAAGGTCTGGCGAAAACCGGCTTGACGGTTGGGTGGCACAATTCGGAGCGGGGCGATGCCTGTTCCATAGCCTTTACTTTGCACCATAAGCCTCTAGATGTCCACTCCACCGCAATTCAGCCTGTTTGTCCGCTCAGAACACCTATAAGGGGCACAGAGAAAGGCATTAGCATAACTCAACTTTTAGCTCGCGCATAAGTCGAGTCTCCAGTCACGACTTGCGGCTTTTCTCCTGGCTTCTGGCTCCTCTTTATCGCAGATAAACGCAGGGGCACACGCCCCTGCGCTGTATCCTCTGCGGCTAAAAATTCGGACTTGACTCTGGAGTTAGCTCCAGAGTTTACAATGCGGCTATGATCAACGATCAGACCATGCGCATAGGCCGGGCGGCCGAGCTGGCCGGCGTGGCGATCGACACTATACGCTACTACGAAAGGCTGGGCCTGCTCCCCAAAGCACCGCGCACGTCTTCAGGCTATCGCATCTACGCGCCGGAGGCAGTCCAGAGGCTGCGCTTCATAAAGCGAGCGCAGGCCTTCGGCTTCTCGCTCGCTGAAATCAAGGAGATCCTTAACCTCAACAGCTCCAGCCGCTCCTCATGCGCCAGGGTCCTCCAGATGATCGATCGAAAGCTCGAGCAGCTCGAATCGAAAATGGCTGAGATGAAGAAGTTAAAAAAAGAGCTTTCAACCTATCGCAGCGCCTGCCGCAGAGCCCTGCGGACCGGTTCGGCCTGTCCGGTCATCGAAGACACCTGGCGGGGCAGAAAACGGCATTAAATCTTAAGAAAGGAGGCTGCAATGCACGATTGCTGCTCGCTCAATCCCATCGAGAAAACTAATTCGCAGAACGTCACAAACTGCCCGCTTTGCGGCGGCCGGGGCAGGCGGGTCAGGCGCATTACCATGGAACATCTGCTCGAGCCCGAGCGCCTGGATGAAATCCGCGAGGGCCAGTATTACTTTTGCCAGAGCCCCGATTGCCCGGCCGTTTACTTCAACAACGAGTCGGACTCGATTTTCTCAAAAGAGAGCCTGCGGGTCCGCGTCGGAATCAAAGAGAAATCCGATCCGATACCGCTCTGCTACTGCTTCGGCTACACCGATGAGATGATCCGCAATGAGGTTGCCGAGAAGGGCTACTCCGCCATACCCGAAATGATACGCGCCGAGGTCAAAGCGGGCAACTGCTCCTGCGAAATCACCAACCCTTCCGGCAGTTGCTGCCTGGGCACAATCGATGCGGCCGTGCGCCGGGCTTTAAGGCAGAGGCCTGCCGGAGTTGCCATCAACAGGAGATAAAAAGATGAACGACAGAGTATCGGCCGCGCTGGCTTTAATCTCATCGGTTGTTGCCTCCGCCTGCTGTATCGGCCCGCTGCTCTTTGCCGCCGGGGCCGGCGGGTTTGCTCTGGCCAGCCTGACTAAGTTCCGGCCCTTTTTTATAGCCCTTAGCTTTTTGCTGCTCGGCCTGGCCTTTTATGCAACTTACAGGAAGAAGCCTGGCGCCTGCGCTCCGGGCGAACAGTGCAGCCCGCTAGCTCGAAATAAAAGGAACAAAATCGCCCTGTGGCTCGTGACCGTAGTAGTGTTGGCTCTTATCGGCCTTCCTTATTACTCGGGACTGGTCTATAATTCCAGGGCCAGCGCCGCGACAGCAGGGGAGTTAGAAATGCAGACGGTCGATTTAAGGATAGAGGGTATGACCTGCGCAGGCTGCGCTGCGGCCGTCAAACTGGCCCTGGAGAGGGTGCCGGGCGTGGCCGGCGCAGAGGTCGATTTTGAAAAGAAGCTGGCGCACGTCAGGTATAATAAGGAGACGGTTAAATTAGAGCAACTGGCGGAGGCGGTGGCCGCTGCGGGCTACCGCGTCCGCCCAGATTAGCCTTTTAGGTTTACCGGTCTTGCGATTCGGGAGGAAATAAGAAATGAAAAACTGGAAATCAGCTTCGATCTTTCTGGCCAGCACGCTGATTGCTCTCGCCGCCATTGCCTTCAACGACATAACGAGCACGGCTGGGGAAAAGGAAAAGGCGAAACTGAACGTCACCATGCAGGTGAACGGCATGACCTGCGCCGGCTGCGTTTCGGGCGTCGAGTCCGCTCTTAAGAAGGTGCCAGGCGTGCTTAAGGCAGAGGTCAGCCTGGAAAAGAACGAAGCATATGTAGAGTATCAGAAGGGTAAAACAACGCCCGAGGAGTTGGTCAAGGCGGTGGAGAAGGCCGGCTATAAGGCTTCAGTTAAAGGTAAGGCGGGCGAAAAGTCCAGCTAAAAAGAGCCAGAAGCTAGAAGCCAGGAGTCAGGAGTTAGAAGCTAAAATTGCTGTTCTAGCTTCTAACTCCTGGCTCCTAGCTCCTTTATTCTGCCGCAGCTTTCAGTATTCGATTTGAAACGTCCCGCGGAAGAACCTGCCGACGCTGTTGAAGAACCCGCCGAATGCGGCGCTGTCTATATTGTTTTGTACGTCCCTGGGATTGAAGCTGTTCGTGACGTTGAATATCTTCACTCCGACGCGCGCTTTATATTTGCTTACCTTGATCTCCTTTGAGACCTGCAAATCCAGCGAGGCGAAGGCCGGAAACCTTCCCGCGCGGTTTCTCGATCCGATGAAGTTCCGGTCCTCGTCGATGATCGAGAAGGGGAAGCCGTTTCTGATTTCCAGGACCGGCGCGAGCACCACTCCATACGGCAGGTGAATCGATCCCCAGAAAAGGAAACGATGGGGCACATCGAAGGGCAACACCGAGAACTCGTTCGGGCGAACGATGGGATTTCTGAAGTTGCCGAAAAACTGGTTGAAGTCGTTGAGGTCGCCGCGCGCCCAGGAGCGGACATAGGAGAAGAACAGCTCGCCTTCCTCAGCGGGCTGATAGCGCGCAGTCAGTTGAAGCTCTCTGTATTTTGAGCGGCCTGCGCTTGCCAAGAGCAGCGCGCCGGTGCCGTCCTCCAGCGCCAGAGGATTAAGAACGAATTCCCGCTTGCCGCGCCGCTCCAGGTAATTGAAGCGAAGCACAAGCTTTCTGCTCAACTCTCTGTCCACCTCGAAGTTCCAGGTCACGCCGTATGGAGTCTTAAGCCTGCCGTCGATTTCATGGCGGAAGAGGCGCGGCCCATCGAGCACGGTCACACCGTCTCGGGCAAAAGTGGTTACCACCCGCTGCTGAAAGCTCTTGAAGACGCCGACGTTCAGCGGGACCTTGTCGTAGAATATCCCCGCGCCCCCTTTGAATATCGTCTTTCGATCCTGGAACGGCGAGAGGACGAAGCCGGCGCGCGGCGCAAAATTGTTCTCGTCGGTTATGGTATTGCGATCGACTCGAAGCCCGAGGTCCAGAGCCAGCGCCGAATTAATCTCCCACTTGTCCTGGAGGAAGACTGCCAGTTCAGTATCCTCGCGCTCGAGCCGGCCGCGTCCGACGAAAGCTATGCGTTGGCCGAGCGTCCCGTCTGCGCGCACGACGTTAATCGTGTTGTTTGAATCGCTTCCGGTGAAAGTAGTATAGCTGGCGTCGATACCCACTTTTACCAGATGTTTCCCGCCGGCCTCGAGCGGCTGGAAAGTGTAGGCCTCGACGACCTGAAATTTGAGAGTATCGCGGCTCTGGCGGTTGAAGAAGTTTCCCGAGTTGACGTCCGGCGCCAGTACCATCGCCTCACCGCCCTGCGGGAAGACGTCGGCATCGAACTGCTTGAGGTTGAAGAGACTCTCCAGGAACGAACCGTTATCAAAAATCGCCCTTTCGTAGAGGGCGAAGTTGAACCCTCGCTGCCTGTAGTTGGGTGTAACCGGTATGGGATTGAAGGTGTTTAGGTTGACGAAGGCGTTCTTCTGCGGGAAGACCGAGAAGCTGGCCGTCAAGTGATGATTGGCGTTGATTTCGTAGTCGAACTGGGAGAAGGAATCGAAGCTCTCCAGGACGGTATCGTTTTCCAGGTCGGGCAGGTTCGGCACGCGCGTTCTGACGAACCGGTATTGAAAGGACTGAGCAAAGAATAGCTTGTCTTTGATTATCGGTCCCGAGAGCCTGAGCCGGGGGGTGAAGGCCTCGATGCCGGCGATGGTTCCGGCGCGGCGGCGCAGCCTGGGGATCAAATTGTTGACCTGGACCTGTAACTTGTTCCCGCCCGGCCTGGTCTCGACGCTGGTCACAGCCGACGAGAACCTGCCGTGCTCGGCGGAATAAGGATTCGATAAGACCTCTACCGATTGCACCGCATCTATGGGAAGGCTGATGCCGAACTCTCCGGTCACCGGATCCACCACGTTCGCGCTGTTGACCAGCAGGCTCGACTGGCTGGCCCGCGCCCCCTTGATGTTGAGCAGGCCGTCGGGTCCCCTCACTACTCCCGGCAGTAGCGGCAGGGCATCCGTGAACTTGTCATTGCGCAAGGGGGTTACAGTGGTATCGAGGGTATTCTCGGTGAGCCGGTCTCTGGTCGAAGAATCGTTCGCATCGATGATCACAGTCTCGCCGCTTTCCGCCCTTACCGTTACATTCTCGGCAGGGGCCGCCACGGCAAGCTCGATGTTTTCTTCTAACGCTACTCCCCCTGCGATTACTATCGATTTGATGCTCTTTTCAAAACCTTGAAGCTCCACGACCAGCGTGTAGTCACCCGCGGGCAAATCCGTGAAGGAGAAGCGCCCCGAATCGTCGGTTATCACCGATCGTTCGAAAGTCCCCGTTTCAGACCTTACAGTTACACTTGCGCCGGGCAGGTACACGGCAGTCCCGTCGGCCCCTCTCGTCACTACCGACCCCTTGAGGCTTGCAGCAGCGGCTGTTGCAGGGAGAGCCCAACCAAGGGCAAGAATTAAAGAAATTGAGATTACCGATTCATACTTTCGCTTCTGCAACATTTTTATGATACCCTTGCAGCCGGTCGAGCGCGTAGCGATAGCCGAGGTCGAGCAGCTCGCGGCTGCGGCTGAAGTCGAGGAAGCCGATATTGCCGTCGAGGCACGGCTCGAGCACGATGAACGAAGCGTATCGCTTGAAGACGCTCACGTCCTGTTGATATCTGGCGTCAAATGCGATCTCCAGGCTGCGCGACAGGATACGGGTCAAGCCTGCGACCGTACCTTTTATCTTCTTCTCGCAGTCGCAGCGCATCGCCAGGACCGTCGTCGCTCCTCTTAGAACCGCAATATCTACGGGCAGATTATCGACCAGGCTTCCATCGACGATCTGCCGGCCGTTGTAGAGGACGGGAGGAAATAGCCCAGGAATCGCCGTGCTTGCCAGGACGGCATCTATGAGGCTTCCCGATTCTAGCAGCACCGTCTCTCCGCTTTGCAACTCGGTACCCAGTATGATGAGCGGGATCTTCAACTGCTCGAAGCGAGATACCGGCAGCCTTTTTTCCAGCAATCTCCGGAACTTGTCGTTGCGGTAGAGGCTGTTCTCCTCCTTCGGCCGCCAGACCAACCTCCAGTTGAAGCTGAAGAGGTCCTTGAAGGCGAGGTCCTCCCAGAGGCGCCAGAGCACTTCTGGAGGAGCGCCCGCTGCGATGAAGGCACCGTTGGCCGCACCCACCGATGAACCCACGACCAGATCTATCTTTATCCCTAACTCTACAAGGGCGCGATAAAATCCCGCCTCTACCGCGCCGCGGCTTCCCCCGCCGGAAAGCACCAGGGCCAGTTTGCTTCCGTTTCTCATTTCTCTCTCCGTCGGCGATGGCAGAGGGGCAAGAGCATCCATCGCATCCTGCGGTATAGAGGCAGTGCCGGTAAAAAAAGTCGCAGCGGAAGATAGGGTTCCAGGATGTATCATGGCTTTGCCGATATCGATTTCACCGACGCTCCTTCGCAGTTCCCAGACAATAAAAAAGAACGGCATCGAAATAACCGACCGGCTTAGATGCAGCGAGGAGGATAGTCGGTTCGCAAATTAAAATATCTATTTCTCTCTCCCTTATTTATTTTGTCTCCCGGCTCCCGTTTTTCTGGGCGCATATCTTTATTGCAGGTTGCCAGCCGCTTTGCCCCCTCTCCGCAGGCGGAGAGGGGGTTGGGGGTGAGGTTACCTGCAATTGTGATATGCGCCCCGTTTTTCTTGACAAATCAACGCTCTCCGGCTTAATATCGCATGCGCAGGGATGTGATGGGTGAGGTTTAATGAATCCTTTCGATTCAAAATACTTCCAATGCGCTTGCGACCAGCGATACCGGCCGAGAAGATGACTTTGCCTGGGGCTGCGTTTCGCATTTCGAGCGCCTGGCTCCTTATCATTTAAGTCCTTGGAGAGCGAGATATATGTTTCGGTTTTTCAGAGGCAAAGATTCCTTTTTCTATACAGGCGACCGCTATCCTATCCTCAAAAGGAATAATGAAAGCAACATCAAGGGACTGTACGTAATCGGCGACATATCGGGCACGCCCGACATCAAGGCCGCTCTGAACAGCGGCTATCGTGTAGCTCACCATATTGCATCGCTTCCGAGAAAGGACGACGGGCCCTGTGATTACGAAGCTATCATCGTCGGGGGCGGCCCGGCGGGAGTCAATGCGGCGATCGAGCTGCAAAAACTGGGCGTCTCTTACCTGCTGCTGGAAAAGCGCCGCCTGTTCGGCGCGATTAGAAATCTCGGCGAAATGCGCGAGCTGTACCTCAGCTGGAAAGGGGAGAGAAAAATTCAGGGCGAACTCTGGTTCGGCGATACCACCAGCGGCGAACTCGTCAAGCGGTGGGAGAAGACCATCGCGGATAAAAACCTCAATTACCGCGAAGGCGAAGAGGTCAAAGAGATCCTGCGGCGCGATGTATTCGTTGTAACTACCGATAAGGGAAGATACCTGGCGCGCTACGTCGTCCTGGCTGTGGGACTGGTGAGCCTGGCCGAGCGGTTGAATATCGCGGGAGAGGAGCTGTCGAAGGTCAAACACACCCTCGAGGACATCGAGGGCTACCAGGGCCTGGATATCTTCATAGCCGGAGACGCATGCAGCGACGTCGCGGCAGAGGCCGCGCTTAAACTCTCCGACAACAACCGCGTCTCCGTCGCCTGCACGGACGGCGCTTTCGAGCACATCAATTCGATTTGCAGAAAGGGATTGCAGGAAAAGGTAAAAGAGGGTAGAGTCAGCTTCTTCTCGGCGGCAAAACTGAAGAGGATCGAGGCGGATAAAGTCCTCCTGGAACAGAATGGAATAGAGAAAGAGGTCCCGAACCACCTGGTGTTCTTTCTTTTTCCACCCAAGGAGAGAGCAGTCCCCGAATCGACTCTCGAGAAGTGCCGCTTGAGGCTCGAGAACACATGGGACGTAGAGCGCCTGGTCCTGTTGGTGCTGAGCTTCCTGCTGGTCGGAGCCTTTTACCTTTTAAAGAAGTTCTATCCCGCAGTCGTTAGTTTCGGAGGCCGGGACCTCGCCGGATGGTACCCCGCGCTTTACAGCGTGGTGGTCGCAGCCTTCGGAATCCAGGCCATGAGGCGATGGTGGTTTGATCCCTATCAGAGGAAGCGCTACGCCTCGTTGATCTTCTTCCAGGTCTTTTTCTTTTTCCTGCTCCCCGAATTCATCCTGTATAACTGGCGGGCCTACGGGCTGGTCTACGTCTGGCCGCTCGGCTTGAGCCCGGTTACGTTAGAAGGTTACATTTCGGACCCGTCGAAATTTTATTTCTACTGGGCCCTGCTCATCTCGCTGGTTGGAATTCCCCTTCTGGTCTACTTCAAGGGGATGAAGTATTGCACCTGGATCTGCGGCTGCGGCGGCCTGGCCGAGACGCTGGGAGACCGCTGGCGGCACTATTCCCCGAAAGGCGAGAAGAACCGGCGTCGCGAGGTGCAGATCTACTGGATCACGGTCTTTGCGCTCCTGTCGACTGTCCTGGTGGCTTTCGGCTGGGACGTAAGCTGGCGCGGTTTTTCCATCAAGAAGCTCTACGAATATACGGTCGATCTGTTCCTTATCGCCATTATTCCGGTGGCGCTTTACCCTTTCCTGGGGGGAAAGGTCTGGTGCCGCTACTGGTGTCCCGTGGTCGGCTTCATGCATTCTTTCGGCAAGAGGGTGAAGAGCAAATTTGTGCTGTTGAGCGACCGTAAGCGATGCATCGCATGCGGCATGTGCAACCGCTACTGTGAAGTCGGCGTAGAGATAATGAAGCGCGCCCTCAAGGGGGAGCCGATAACCATGGAAAATTCCTCGTGCATCGGCTGCGGCATGTGTATCACAGTCTGTCCCACCGACGTCCTGAGCTTCCGGCCAAAGCTTTACAAGATCGAACAGGAAAAGCTGGAGACCGCTGCAAAGCAAAGTTAGAATACCCATAAGGTAAGCTATCAGCCCGTGGGCTCCGCGGCTCAAATATGATAAAATAATCATAGATAACAAAATTGCATAAAAATCGGCCGCTTCGTCGGCTCGAACCCCCGCCGCAAGATAAATCCTGAAACGCTATCCGATAACTGGAGGCCAGCATGACCAGTCACCATAGAAATAGAAATCGTATGCTCAAAGACATCCTCTACGGCATGATTGGAGGGGTAGTTGGCACGGTGGCTTTAGAGCGCGTCTCGAACCTGATGTACAGTTACGAGAGCGAGGAAAAGAAGCGAAAAGAAGAGAAACTCAGGAAAGAGCTACCCACGGAGGTCGCAGCCCGGCGCCTCTCGGAGGAGGTTTTAGGCGTAAAAGTATCGGACCGGACCAAATCCAGGCTGAGCCAGGCCATTCATTGGGGCACCGGCGTCATGTGGGGCGGGCTGTACGGCGCTCTGCACGACCGGATGCCGCAGCTTTCCAGAGCCGCCGGTCTCCCCTACGGCCTCGCCTTCTGGGCAATTGCCGATGAGGGGATGAACGCGCTGTTCGGGCTTACACCTCCGCCGCAGGCGTTCCCTATCGACGCCCACATTCGCGGCCTGGTCGCGCACCTTGCCTACGCCGGCGCGGCTGACGGCGTATTGCACGCTATGCGCCGGCTCGCCGGCTGAACCATCATATCTAATGACCGCCCGGTCTTTTGTAAACAGGTAGCGGCGAGCTTCAGCTCGCCAGGGCGGACAGGTTAATGGCGTCGTACACCTGGCGGTCTAAAGACCGCCGCTACATTTGCCATACGGTGGTACAGGTTAGCTCGCACACATGGCGGCCTGAAGGCCGCCGCTACCTCCGCCTCGAATAGAAATGCCCGATAATAAGTGATAATATTAGTTGCCTAGCGCGGGCCTTTGAGCTGGCCGCTTCAGGGTTTTAACATGCCGGAAAATGGCGACAGGCAGGAAGCGCTCAAGCAGCTTGTCGCTGAATTTCGTTCCACCTACCTCTGCTCGGAAGAGGCCGAGCGCCGCCTCTCGGCCTATAGATACGAAAAGCAACTGGTTAAGGAGCTGTTCAAAGAGCTATCGGCCCAAGCGCAACAAAAAGGTTCGGGCGATTTTCAGGACCGGGTGCTCTATCAGCTCCTGCCGCACCGGCGTGGCGGACGAGGCCGCGAGAGCATTTGGGGGAGCATCACCGATATCAAACGCTATATCTCGGGACTGCTCGCGCGCTCCGGACGCCCTCCCTATCGCCGCGAGGACTGGCATCGCCTGGCCGATTCGCTGCTCGAACTGATGGGCAAGCTTGACTCCGACCCGAAGCGGGCCGAAGAGGCCATCCTCCGCTTTGCCTCCTCGCCCTACAGGTTCGGGCTGGAAGCAGGCTTGCTCTCGCCGCTCTTCTACTGCCTGAACGAAAAATTCCTGGTAATAAACAAGCGAACCGCCGCTGTATTAAATCGCTTCGACAGCCGCGCCGCCACCGAGCTTAAAGAATATCCCGAGAGCAATCGGAAGCTGCGCTCTTTCCTGGCCGCGCGCAAGCACCTCTTTGCCTCTTTTCCCGAGTTCGATCTCTTCTGCCGCTGGCTGGGCGGCGAAAGGAACAGTTCCGGGCCGGCGGCCGAACCGGTCGCCCGAGGTTGGTCCAGCTATCAGCCGGCGCTCGAGGCTTCCTGGGGAGAGATGGTGTGCGAGGAAGAAATCGAGCTGGAACACTATGGCCGGCTCCACGCGCAAATGGAAGAGACCGCCCGGCTGCTCGAGCGCAAGAAACAGGCGGTGCTTTACGGGCCGCCGGGCACGGGCAAGACCTTCCTCGCGCAGGGCTTCGCCCGCTGGTGGCTGGCCGAGCGCAATTTCGGCCGGCCCTGGGAAAAACTCCCGCAGCGCGAGCGCAAGGCGCTGGCCGGCTATCTGCGCTTCGTCGCCTTTCACCCTTCGTACAGCTACGAGGAGTTCGTCGAAGGAATAAGGGCAGTTGCCTCTCCCGGCACTGCCGGGGTGCGCTACGAGGTTAGGCCCGGCCTCTTCAAGCAATTCGCAGGTCTGGCTTCTGCCGACCCTAAGAAAAGCTACCTGCTGATAATCGACGAGATCAACCGCGGCGACATCGCGCGCATCTTCGGCGAGCTTTTGACCCTGCTCGAGGCCGACAAGCGCGGCTGGCGTGCGCTCCTGCCCTACTCGGGCGAGCCCTTCTCGATTCCGCCCAACCTGTACCTTTTGGGCACTATGAACACCGCCGACCGCAGCACCAGCTTCATCGATATCGCCCTGCGCCGCCGCTTCGCCTTCCTGGAGCTGACGCCCGATTACAGCCTGCTCGATGTCGAGGTCGAGGGGGTGAACCTGAAGCAGGTGCTCGAGACCTTAAACGCGCGCATCGCTGAGCTGGCCGGTCGCGAGAAGCAGATCGGACATTCCTATCTGATGTCGGGCGGAAAGGCGATAACCGCTCCGTCCGAACTGCGCTTCGCCTTTCGCAGCGAGATCATCCCCCTGCTCGAGGAATACTTCTATCAGGACTTCGCCGAGCTGGCCCGCGTGCTCGGCGAAGGGTTCGCTGATACCGAACGCCGCCAATTCAGGGCCGAAGCGCTCGAGGCAGACGAACCTTTTATCGCGGCTTTGAAGAAGCTGCTCGGCTCTGTATGAAAATCATAGCGCTTGAAGAATGGCAGCGGCTCGGCCCGGAGAATTGTCCAGCGTTGCGCGGATTATTTCTGGACCGTATCGAATGGGCCGAGGCGGCTTATCTGACCGCGCGCGGAAAGTTAAAGCTGCGCGAGCTGCGCCAGGGGCTGGAGGTCGAGGCGACAAGCTGCGTCGGGGTGGCGCAGTTTTCTAGCTTCAGGATCGAGGTGCAGCCGAAGTTCCCCTTTCGCGACCTGCTGGCCATGATTTATTACCTCTTCGGCTCGCTCGATCCGAGAGAGCGGGAATTGCCGGCAGGGGCCGGCCCGCGGCTCCTCCTCGAGCTTTTGCTCTGGCAGCTCGCCGCGCTCTGCTCGGAGGTCGTGATGAAAGGGCTGTACCGCTCTTACCGGCAGCGTTCGGGCGAGCTGACCTATCTGCGCGGCAAGCTCCTGGTCAAAGAGAACCTCGTGCGGGCCGGCCGCAGCGCTGCGCTCGGCGACCGCCTCTATTGCCGCTACAGCGAGCTGTGCTCGGACTCGCCCGAGAACCGCGCCGTCCGCTACGCCCTCGGGCTCGGCCTCTCGGCGGCCGCCTCCCAGCCGCTCAGGCGTAGCCTTAAACAGCACCTGGCCCTTTTCAGCAGCATAGCCGGGCACCAGCCGATGTCCGCCGAGCAGATCGAGGCCATTCCCCTGCACCGCCAGAACGGACACTATCGTCGCCTGCTCGAGGTCTGCGCCTTGATCGCCGATTCGCTCTCGGCGCGCGATGTTTTCAGCGCAGGGAGGGCAGGCTGCTTCTCTTTCTTCCTGGATATGGCCAGGCTCTTCGAGAAGTTCGCGGCTCGGCTTCTGGCCGAGAACACGCTCGGGCTTTCGGTATCGGAGCAGGCATGCTGGCGGCCCGGCCTTTCCGGGCCGCGGGAACTCGAGGCTAAGATCAGGCCCGACCTGCTGCTCAGCCGACGCGGCCCGGTCTACGTGGCCGATTGCAAATACAAGGAGGCGCCGTCTCGGGAAGACATTTACCAGGCTTTTTATTATGCTATGGCCTACGGCCTCGAGCGCGCCCTGCTGATACTGCCGTCGGTCGGGCCGCGGAGCAGCGAGCGGTTCGCCGCCCCGGCCGGGCGCTCGATAGAGGCGCGCTGGCTCGATTTAGGCGCGGCGCTGCAGGCTGTAGTTGCAGGCGATAGGTCCAAGCTATCGCAGCTCGCCGACCGTTTGCTCGCACAGTAGCCAGTTCGCATCAATTCGTGAAATTCGTGGCGAGAGAATAAAGGACGCGAATTTCACGAATCGACGGCTAAAAGACGATGAACGACAAGGTTTTAATAATAGAAGACGATGGCGACCTGGCTCAGCTCATCAGCTACAATTTAAGTCGCGAGGGCTATCGAGCCGTGATCGCCCGCGACGGCGCCGCCGGCCTCAAGCTGCTGCGTTCGGAGCGGCCCGACCTGGTGGTGCTCGACATCATGCTCCCCGATATCGACGGCCTGGAGCTATGCCGGGCGATACGGCGCGAGCCGGCCACCTCCGCGCTTCCCATTATTTTTTTAACCGCGCGAGCCGAGGAGATAGACCGGGTGATCGGGCTGGAGCTGGGCGCCGACGATTACGTGACCAAGCCTTTCAGCCCGCGCGAGCTTCTGGCCCGCGTCAAAGCCGTGCTCAGGCGCAGCCGCGCCGCGCATCTGGCCTCCTCGGTTATCGTCTGCGGTCCGCTGCACATCGATCTGGACAAGCGCGAGGTCACGCGTGACGGACGGAAGCTAGACCTCAGCGCCCTCGAGTTCAACCTGCTTTACTTTCTGGCCTCAAACCGCGAGCGCGTCTTCTCGCGCGACGAGCTGCTCGACCGCGTCTGGGGCCGGGAGCGCTTCGTGACGCCGCGCTCGGTCGATGTCTACATCAGACGGCTGCGCGAGAAGATAGAGCCGGACGCCGAGAGCCCCCGTTTTATAATCACGGTGCGGGGCTTCGGCTATAAATTTGTATGTTGATTTTCAGGAGCAGCATTTTCTGGAAGATTTTGACGGCAGAGCTGGCGCTGGCCGCGGCCGCTTTTGCCGCCGCTCGATACTACAGCGACAGCCCGACCGCCGCATTGTCGATAGCCGCGGCAGCTCTGCTTCTGGCCTACCTGCTCTCCAGACCGATTGCCAGAGGAGCAAGGGAGATAGCCGAGTGCGCCGAAGAGTTATCTGAAAGCAAGTTCGGCGAGCGGGCGGCGGCGCGGGGCGGCTCTGAGCTGGCGCGCGCCGCCCGCGCGCTCAACCGCGCCGCTGAGAGGCTGGGCGAAAAGATGACCGGACTCGAAGAGGAGCGGAATTTGATGTCGGCGGTCCTTTCGGGAATGGTTGAAGGGGTGCTGGCCGTCGATAGCAGCGGTCGCGCGATTCTGCTTAATCAGGCGCTGGCGCAGATCTTTCGGCTCGACCCGCAGCAGGGCCTGGGGAAAACGCCGCTCGAGCTTGTCGGCAATAACGAACTGGCCCGCATCTTCGCCGCCGCTCTCGAGGAGGAGAAGCAAACGGAAGCGATCATCAGGATCAGCCTCCCTTCAGAGCGCTTTTTCAAGGCCCTGGCCACGCCGCTCATCTCGCAGGAGGGGCGGGTGATCGGCGCGGTGGCCGTGCTGCACGATATCACGGAACTCAGGAAGCTCGAAGCGATGCGCCGCGATTTCGTGGCCAATATCTCGCACGAGCTGCGCACGCCGCTCGCCTCGATCCAGGGCTACGCCGAAACGCTTCTGGACGGCGCCCTGGACGACCGCGAGAATAACCGCCGCTTCGTCGAGATCATCAAGCGGCAGGCTGAAGGGCTGGCGCGCATGGCCGAGGAATTGCTGACCCTTTCGGCGGTGGAGTCGGAGAGCTTTCAGCTAAAGCTTTCTGAGTTCGAGGTCGGAGAGCTGGTCGAGGCCGCGCTTTCGACCCTGGGCGAACGGGCGGCACGCAAAAAACAGAAGATCGAAGTCGCGCTCGAGCCCGGCCTGAGAAAGCTGCGCGGCGACCGCCAGCGCCTGGCCCACGTCCTCATCAACCTGCTCGACAATGCGATTAAGTTCACTCACGAGCAGGGGCACATCGTGATATCGGCGTGCGAAACGGCCGCCGGCCAGACCGCGATAAGCGTCAGCGACAACGGCATCGGGATACCGCGCCAGGAACTGCCGCGCATCTTCGAGCGCTTTTACCGCGTCGATAAGGGGCGCTCGCGCGAGTTGGGGGGCACGGGGCTGGGCCTGGCCATCGTCAAGCACATCCTCGAGGCGCACGGCGGCTCGATCAGGGTGGAAAGCGCCCCCGGCCGCGGCTCTAAATTCACCGTCATCCTCCCGCGGGTTTGATCCTTATGAACCCGCCAGCACCTCGATGAGCTATGAACACGGGCGCTAAAAGACCACGCTTTGCGCAGGCCCGCTCGCTGCTGAAAAGAAACGTCGAGTTTTACCGCTCTCTTTACAATGACCAGCGGACCCCCAGGCTCGCAAAATGGTTGCTCCGCGCCGCCATAGGCTATATGCTCCTGCCCTTCGACCTCATACCCGATTTCATCCCGGCGATCGGCCATCTGGACGATCTTGTGGTTATACCGCTGTTGATAATGCTGGCGATAAAGATGGTCCCTAAAGACGTTTATCGGGAACATCTCGAGCGGACGCTCGGCGGGAGAACTGACGGCCAGGTTTCACACACAAATCTTTCCCCAGCGAAACGGGCCCTCCGGTTGTTTTTCCATCCGACGGGCGATAGAATTAGTACATCCTGGAAAGCAGCGCTGAGTCGAGCGGCCGGGCACAAAGCTGACGCCCGCGGGTTAAGGGCCGGCCCAGAGGCTAACGATTTGAAGGTCGAGAATTTAACCCGGCGTTTACATGAAGCAGAATCAAGACGAATCGGATCTGAGAGGGACGCCGATAATTAAACCCGGTTTAGCCAAAGGGGGATGAAACATGGCAAATGTTTCCGAACTTATTAAAGGGAGAAGCGAAGTCTTCTTCGTTCGAGAAGATGACACGGTTCACCATGCGGCTCGATACCTGCGCGAAAAGCAGGTGCGTGCGGTGGGCGTTTACAATACCGACGGCAAGCTGGTCGGCGTTATTTCTCAGAGCGACATCTCGGATAAAGTGGCGGCTGAGCACCGCTGCCCCTCCTGGGTGAAGGTGGCGGAAATCATGAGCACCCGTTTGGTCCAGGTGACGCCCGAGGCCAGCCTGGATCAGTGTATCAACCTGATGGAGCAGCACGGCATCTATCACCTGCTGGTAATGGATGAAGGGAACAGTTTCCGCGGCATGATCTCCATGCAGGACGTGCTGAAGGCCATCGCTGCCGATCAGAAATCGCGCGCCGAGATACTGGAAGCATATATCTTTCCAAACAGGTAGGTCCTAACGCCGTTTGCCAAGCCCGAAATCCCACCCCTCGCACGCGAGTCCAACTTTTTGCCGTATGAATTCTTGCAGCCGTCAGGTCGAGTTGATAACTTAGAGCCCATCTCAAAATGAAGCTAAACATTTGGAAACACACAATTAACCAATAATTTTGAGATGGGCTCTTAACATTTTTACCGAAAATTAATTCGCCTCTAACACGCCTGTAACCTTCCTCTGCTAACATCCCCAGTCTATTGATGGCTCACTTTAAACGAAGAGAGGAGGCTATGGCCATTCGTTTATGGCAGAAGCGCACGCTGCCGAAAATCGGCGGAAAAGCTTGGACAATTTGCCTGTCTATCTGCCTCTTAACGACCCCGGTTGCAGGATCGTTCGCGCAGGGCCCATCCGGAGGGCTCACCGGCATGGTGCGCGACCCGGAAGGCGCCGTCATTGTCAACGCCAGGGTGGCGGCCAAGCACCTGGCCACCGGCCAGGTGTTTGAGGCCGCTACAGACCGGACCGGCACCTGGCAGCTATCGCTGCTGCCGCTGGGCGACTACGAGGTCAGCTTTGAGGCCAAAGGTTTCCAGCGTGTTGTGCGCAACGGGATCACGGTGGAGGCCGCAGTGGTGCGCAGGGTTGACGAGACTCTGCCGCTAGGCTCCTTGCAGGAACACGTGACCGTTACCGCAGACGCACAACTCGTGGACACCAACGACGCCACTAACTTCCGCCAGTTCAACAGCACCGAGCTGCAACAGGTGCCCTCCGCCACGCGCAATTTCACCCATCTGCTCTCGGCTGAGGCTGGCATCAGCAGCGACCTTCCTCCGGTGGCCGTTAACGACAACGGCGCCATCAGCCCATCGGTGGGCGGCCAGCGCGCCACCAGCAACAGCCTTTACTTTAACGGCATCGACGTCACCAATCTTCTCAGCAACGAGGGCTCGCTGGTCGAAACCGCAGCCCCGGCCCCGGAGACGCTACAAGAGGTGAAGGTCCAGACCAGCCTCTATGACGCCTCCGCCGGCCGCAGCGGGGGCGGCAATTTCCAGCTCGTCACTCGAAGCGGCGGGAACGACCTTCGTGGATCTCTCTACTGGTTTTTCCAGAACGAGGCGCTCGGCGCCAACGACTTCTTCTTCAACCGCGATGACATCGATAAGCCGCGCGCTCGCCGCAACGAGGGGGGGGGTGTCATGGGCGGCCCCATTAAGCGCGAAAAGCTCTTCTACTTTTTCGGCTATCAGCGCACGGATGCCGAGACTGCTTTCGTCTCAACCGGCTCCAGCACGAGCGACCTGCCGCTGGCGCTTAACCTGATTTCAGGCCAGCGCACTGCGGAGAACTTAGCGGCGGCTTTCTCCGCAGTGAACCCGCGCTTCGACCTCAAACCATCCGACATCTCGCCCGTTGCCCTGAAGCTTTTCAACTTAGTGAACCCGGCCACGGGCAATTTCGTCATCCCGGCGCCCGGTCCGGGAGCAATCGCTTTCACCGACCGCGACGGCAATCCGCTGGTCAGAGTCCGCCAAGCCTTCCCGGCCGAGTTCGAGCAGGACCAGGTCAACGCGCGAATCGACTGGTTCGCGAGCGATAACGATCGCATCTCCGGCTCATTTTATCTTTCCGATTTCCCCAGCCTCGATCCCTTCCCCGACCCATCGAGCCTGGCCTCGCCTTTTGTGCAGCGGCGCTCAAATAGCGCCCGCACCTTCTCGCTTGCCGATGTGCACAACTTCGGCAGCCGTTGGATGAACGAGGCGCGGTTCGGCTTCCTGTTGCTAAACAACACGCGACAGCTCGACGATGAATTTCTATCCCTAACCAACGACTCCGTGGGCGTGTTCAACCCCGCTAATCTATTCGACTCGAGCCCGGCCGCCACGCGACTGGGCCACTATGTGGCTCGAGGTTTTCGCTGGTCGATCGGTGGCCCCAACGACTCCTTCAACAAGCGCGACCAGAGGACATTCCAGCTCTCCGACAACATCCTCTACGTTGCCGGGCGTCACACGCTGCGCTTCGGCGCCGAATTCAAGCGCCATCGCATCGCTAATAACCTTCCCGAAGAGCAGGCCACGGAGTTCGAGAAGTTCAATAGTTTCACCCAGCTCCTGCGAGGGCTGGCTACGGAGGCAGACACCCAATTCGGGGTCACCGACAAGACCTTCCGCTCCGCCGACCTGGGCTGGTATTTAGCCTACGATTGGAGGGCGCGACCGAACCTGACCATGAATTTCGGCCTGCGCTGGGATTGGTTCGGCTGGCCGGTGGAGAAGAATGGGCGTATCGGCAACTTCGACCCTACTATCGCCGATACGGAAAACCCTATCAACGGCTTCCTGGTAGCCTCGAACGTGGAGCCTACCGGCTTTCCCCAAATCGACGGAGCGGTGGCGGTCACCCGCAGGGCTAGCAATAAACATACCCTGAACGGTCAGGACCTGAACAATTTCCAGCCTCGTTTTGGTTTCGCCTGGCAACCCTTCAAAAGCAACCGGTTCGTCGTCCGCGGCGGCTACGGCATCTTCTTCGACCGACCGTCAGCGGCCTTTATAAACACCCTGTTCAGCAACTATCCGTTCCTGCGAGAGGTCGAAGTAACCTTCCCCGCCGGCGCAGTGCCGATGGCCACAGCGTTTTCCGCCCAGCCGACTAACCTGCCGTTCAGCAACTGGCTGCCGATGCGGGTAGTTTTCCGCAACAACAACTACGAGCTTCGCGACAACACAGGCGTTAGGGGAAACACCAACAGCGCCGGCCTCTTCGTGCCTAACCCGAACTGCGAGCCGTTCGGGCTATCCGGCGGCGGCCCCTGCTTAGGCAACATCGCCGAAACCTTCGAGTTCCGCGCCATCGACCGCAACCTGAAGGTGCCCTACGTTGAGCAGTGGTCGTTCGGCTACCAGTATGAATTCGCCAGCGATCTCCTCTGGGAGCTCCGCTATAACGGCGCTAAAGGAAACCATCTGCTCATGACAACCGCACTGGCCCAACCCTTCGACTTGAACGACCCAAATACCCCCGACTACATCTTCAAGCGCCTGAACCAGGCCTATCTGAATGCCGGCGCACCGAGAGGGCCGCTTAACCCTGGCGTGACGGCGCGCGAGCAAGGAACCGGCGTCGCCTTCGGGTTTATCAACCCGGCAACCGGGCGATTAGATCTCAACTTGGCCAATCCATCCGGAGGCCTGATTACCATGGAAGCGCGCGTGCCCTTCTTGGGGCTCAATACACCGGAGGCAATCATCTTGCAGTCGCGCGGCAGCTCCATCTACCATGCTCTGCAGACCAGCCTGACCAAGCGCTTCAGCAAAGGGCTACAGTTTAACCTCTCTTACACTCTGTCCAAGTCGATTGATGACTTCTCATCCGACCCGGGCAGCACCGCTGGCGGCGCTAAGCCCGACGTGCCGAACACAGGATTTGCCGTGCAGGGCGACTCGCGCAATCTAAGGGCTAATCGGGCAGTGTCAGACTTCGACCGCACCCATCGGTTGAGCCTGAGCTTCGTCTATGACATTCCCAGCAGCAAATCGAAGCTGCTCGAAGGCTGGCAGATCAGCGGTTTCTTCCAGGTCCAATCCGGCGCCCCATACAGCATCTTCAGCTCGGAGCCTGAAGCTAAGAGCGCGCGGGATCTGCTCAGGTTGGACGAAGGCTCTGGCGGTCTCTTTCGGCTCGCCTTCGGGCGTCCGAACCTGGTCGGCTCGCTCGATGCCCTATGCGAAAAGGGCCCGGACAGAATCGAAGAGGCTTTTCAGGCCAGCCAACTCGCCTCTCCGCTCGGCGGCTTCGGCAACCTGGGCCGCAACCCCTGCCGGGGCGAGGCACAGAAACGGTTCGATTTAGCGATCTCCAAAACCACTGAGCTTGGGGAGCGAATGCGGATGGAGTTCCGCGCCGAGTTTTTTAACCTTTTCAACTTCACTAATTTCGCTCGACCGGTCAATGACTTGCAAGAAGGTGATAATCTGGCCAAGATCGAGAATACTATTGGCGGGCCGCGCACAGTTCAGCTCGGACTGCGATTTATCTTCTAGGCCCCTCCATCCCCCAGAACCAGACCCTTTCCATACCTCCCAAAGCAGGAGTTCCGCTCCTGCTTTTTTCCTTCCAGGTGGCAGCAGGCCCTATATTTCAGCCGGTTGTGCTTGGCAAAAAGCTCTAAACTTCAGTAGTATAACGATCCGGCTAAAACGGCTTCGTCGCCGTTGGATATTTCGGAGATTTGAGCGCACCTCGCTTAACCGAGTGGAGGGGAGCGCTTCGACCGGAGAGCAGTCGTTTGCTGAGGACTCCAGATGAATTATAGAAGAATGGCCATGGGCCAAAACAAGAAAATCGCTCTCGTCGCCCACGATAACAAGAAACGCGACCTCCTGGAATGGGCCGAATTTAACCGCAACCTCTTAGCCCATCACGAATTGTATGCTACAGGCACCACGGGCGAAATGCTGGAACGTGAACTTGGTTTGAAAATCAATAAGCTCCAAAGCGGACCTTTGGGTGGGGATCAGCAAATCGGCGCCAAGATTGTTCAGAACGAAATTGATTTTCTGATCTTCTTCTGGGATCCGCTGGAACCGCTGCCTCATGATCCCGATGTCAAAGCCCTCTTGCGCATGGCGGTCGTTTGGAATATCCCCATTGCCTGCAATCGAGCTTCTGCTGATTTCATGATCTCATCGCCGCTCATGAATGGAGAATATATTCGCCTCGTGCCCGATTATGATGAATATCGTACGCGGAAGATAGACCAGGGTAGTGGTTCTTCTGGCAGATAACCGGTAGTAATCCCAAGGTTGCAAACTTACAGGCTAGAGAACTACATTTTAGGTAAATTCGTCGGCGAGCAGGCGTTATCAGCCCCTCTCTCGCAGCCTAGCGGCGCAACTGCTGCCGCACGGCCAGGAGGAACAGAGCAATTAACGTCGAAGTCAACAATAGCTCAACCAAACGCAACCAGACGGTCCCACAGGTAGGAGGAGGATCGATGTTGAGAGTCGTGATTTGCATTTTGTTTCTGATCGCTGCTACGCATGCAGTTGACGCGGAGCAAGCGACGGCGATCCAGACGGCACAGGATCTGCTCGAGATGATTCGCCGGCAGGGGGAGGAGATCGAGAAGTTGAAGCAGATGGTGCAAAAGCAGGGGGCCGAATTAGAGGAGTTGCGCCGCGCGGTTGCAGAGCGCAACCGACCACCTGCTCCCGCGCCGGCAGGCCAGGTGGGCGCGCAGCCGAGCGCAGCAAACCGGCACGAGTCGGCAACCGTCGGTCGAGGCCGGGCGCAGTTCGATGGCCTGCTCCAGGCCTGGTTCGTAGGACAGGGGGCCACCGGCCCCGAGACCTTTCGCATACGCCGCGCGCAGTTGCGCTTCAGCGGGCAAATCGTGCCGCGCGTCAACTGGAACATAATGATCGATCCGGCGAAAGAGCTTTCGATAGGCCGCGTTCCTGTACTCCTGCCCGACGGCACGCCCGTCCTCAGCGACGTCTCGATAAATCAGGCCAGCCGCGTCCTTCAGGACAGCTTTATTACCCTGGATATCTCCGAGAGCTTTCACCTGGACGTGGGCCAATACAAAATCCCCTTGAGCCGAGAGGGGCTGCAATCCACGGCTACGCTGGAGACGGTCGAAAGGGCGATGTTTCTCACCCAGCGCGCCCGCGGCGGGACCTTCGGCAATATCCGCGATATCGGCATACAGGCGCGCGGTCAGCACAACTGGGCCGATTTCCGCATCGGCCTCTTTAATTCAAGCGGCGACCTCCAAAACACGGTAGACGAAAACGATCGGAAGACGCTCGTCGGTAGGCTGGTATTAGCGCCGCCCGGCCTGGGCGGCCTCGAACTCGGATTCTCGGGCGCGCGGGGCACAGCTACGCCCGCGCGCATCCGGCGCGACCGGTTAGGCGCCGAACTCTTCCTGGCGCGCGGCCCGCTTTCTATAAAATCCGAGGTGATGAGCGGTCGAGACGGGCCGATCCACAGAATAGGCTGGTATGGGCACATCGGCTATCGCTTCGGCTCTCGCTTCGAGCTGGTCTTTCGCCAGGACAACTGGGACCCCGACACCGATGACGAGGCAAGCCCACAGACCGCCACCGAGCGCAACTGGCTGGTCGGCTTGAACTACTTCATCGACGAGCACCATGCTAAGTTTCAAATCAACTACATACGCCGGACCTTCGCCGGCCCCTTCGAATCGCGCAACCTGCTCCTGATCAACCTCCAGACCGCATGGTGAAGAAGCTAGAAGTTAGGAGCTAGAAGCTAGGAGTTAGAAGCTAGAATATTAATCTCGATGAAGCTACAGGCCTGGTGGCGTGGCAATTGGTGAGATGTCAACCCCATGTTTCACTATCTATGCTTGCTGATACATGCATGGCTTTATTCTAGCTTCTAGCTCCTAGCTCCTTCTTTTTTACAGAGAATTTACTGCTTTGTAACGTGCCTGTAACAAACTAGTAGTATCCATTGGCTGCTGGAGGGGTTTTTTTCGGGAAATTAAGTTATGGATACGTTAAGGTTTGTTCTCGGCCTCTTGTCTCCGCTGGTTGCGCTGGCCCTACTTTCCTGTGCGGGCGGCGACCGGCAGGTGGTATTGAACGGGGCCGGGGCTACGTTTCCCTATCCTCTTTACTCGAAATGGATCGCGGAATACACCAGGACTAATCCCAAAGTCCGCATCAATTATCAATCGATAGGCTCGGGTGGCGGCATCCGCCAGATCACAGCGCGGACGGTCGATTTCGGGGCAAGCGATGCACCGATGACCGATGAGCAGATGGGAGCTGCTCCTGGACAAATCCTACACATACCGACGACCATAGGCGCGGTGGTCATCTCTTATAACCTCGGGATCGACGGAGAGCTTCGGCTGTCGCCCGACCTGGTAGCCGATATTTTTCTGGGCACAATTAAGAGATGGGACGATGCGCGGCTGAAGGAGCTGAACCCCCAGCTACCGCTTCCGTCTTCCGAGATAGTTGTCGTCCATCGCTCCGACGGCAGCGGGACGACCAATATTTTCACCGAGTATTTGAGCGCGGTGAACGAAGGGTGGCGCCAGCGCGTCGGCAGCGGGACTTCGGTCAATTGGCCGGTTGGGCTTGGGGCTAAAGGGAACGAAGGGGTGACCGGGCAGATCAAACAGACGCGGGGATCGATCGGCTATATCGAGCTTGCATATGCGGTTACAAACCAATTGCCCTATGCCTCGGTCCGCAACAGCTCGGGCAACTTCATAGTGCCGGGCGTCGAGAGCGCCAGCCGCGCCGCGGCCGGTCGGGGTTATCCTGATGACCTGCGGGTCTCTCTGGTCAACTCATCCGACCCGCGCGCCTATCCGATCGCCTCTTTCAGCTATATCCTGGCCTACCGCGAGCAGCAGGACCGCGCCAAGGGCGAGGCGCTGGCCCGCTTTCTCTGGTGGGCCATTCACGAAGGCCAGCAGTACGCCCCGCCGCTGCACTACGCGCCGCTGCCGGCCGAGATCATCCCTATGATCGAGGCGCGGATCAAGCTGATGAGCTTTCAGGGAGAACCGCTGATCTCGTAAGCCGTGAGTCGAAAGCCTTTAACTTCTGACCGGCAACCGGCAACTGCTGCCTCTTTTCGACTCACGACTAACGACTTACCATAAGGCTGTGAGAACGGGCAAGCTCACCCTCAACGTCTCCGATGCCATCTTTCGCACCCTGGCTTATCTCTTCGCCGCCGCCATTCTCCTGCTCGTCATCCAAATGATTTACGAGATGACCGAGGCGGCGCTTCCATCGATAAAGAAATTCGGCCTGCGTTTTCTCTACAGATCGATTTGGGACCCGGTGCGGGGGGAATTCGGCGCGCTCCCTTTCATTTACGGGACGCTGGTCTCCTCTTTCCTGGCGCTGCTGATAGCAGTGCCTTTAAGTTTAGGCGCGGCTATTTACCTGGCTGAGCTGGCCCCGATCAAGCTGCGCGCTCCGGTCGCATTCGTCATCGAGCTGCTGGCGGCGATTCCGAGCGTAGTTTACGGGCTCTGGGGGATATTTGTGCTCGCCCCATGGCTGCGCTCTCGCGTCGAGCCCTGGCTCGCCGAGCACCTTGGCTTTCTCCCCCTCTTTCGCGGCCCCTACTACGGCATCGGCATGCTGGCCGGCGGGCTCATTCTGGCGATCATGATCGTGCCGTTGATCTCGGCCGTTACGCGCGAGCTGTTGATGGCGGTGCCTGCCGAGCTGCGCGAGGCGGCCCTGGCGCTCGGCGCCACGCGCTGGGAGATGATAAGGATGGCCTCGCTGAGCTACGCCCGATCCGGCATAATAGGGGCGATCATCCTCGGGCTGGGGCGGGCGTTAGGCGAGACCATGGCCGTGACCATGGTGATAGGGAATCGGCCTCTGATTTCAGCCTCGCTTTTCGCTCCGGCCTACACCATGGCCAGCGTGATCGCCAACGAGTTCACCGAGGCCACCTATGACCTCTACATCGCGGCTTTAATCGAGATCGGCCTGATACTGTTCGTTTTAACCGTAGCGGTGAATCTGGTCGCGCGGCTGCTCGTCTGGCGGATCGCGCGCGGCGCGCCGCGCGTCGGAAGGGAGTAATGTCGAGGCGCGAGGGCTGGCGGAAGGCGAAAGACCTGACGATGCGCTGGCTCTGTCTCTCGGCCACTCTGCTCGTGACCGCGCCGCTGCTGCTCATACTTTATCACCTTGTGATCAGCGGCGCGCGCAGCATAAACTTGAGCTTCTTCGTGCATTTGCCCAGGCCGGTGGGGGAGGCGGGCGGGGGGATGGCCCATGCTATTTTAGGGAGTTTGATTTTGGTTGGGCTCGCCGCCCTCTTCGCCGTTCCCTCTGGGGTCATGGCCGGCGTTTGCCTGGCCGAATTCAGCCGCGGTCTCTTCGGGCGCGCCGTGCGCTTCGTCGGCGACCTCTTGAACGGCGTCCCCTCGATCATCGTCGGCATCTTCGTTTACACTTTGATCGTGCTGCGCATGGGGAGGTTCTCGGCGCTGGCCGGCGGCGCGGCGCTTGCGATCATAATGCTGCCGGTGGTTATCCGCACCACCGAGGAGATGCTCAAGCTTGTGCCGCGCGACCTGCGCGAGGCGGCGCTGGCGCTCGGCGTGCGCGAGTGGCGCATGATCGTGAGCGTAGCGCTGCGCGCCGCCTGGGCCGGCATCCTCACCGGCATACTGCTCGGCCTGGCGCGCGTGGCGGGCGAGACCGCGCCGCTGCTCTTCACCGCCTTCGGCAGCAACTACTGGCCGACCGCCCTCGACCAGCCGATCGCCGCCATGCCGCTCCAGATCTTCAACTACGCCATCTCGCCCTTCGAGGAGTGGCATCGGCTGGCCTGGGCCGGCGCCCTTGTGCTTATAATATTAATTCTGGCGCTGAGCATGGCCGCGCGCCTCTCCGTGCGCCGGGGATGAAAGAATTTTTTGCCGCAGGGACCGCGTTGCCGATTCTCTGCGGTAAACAGATATGGCCAAAGGGATCAGGATCGTCAAGCTCAATGCCTGGTATGGCAATAATCGTGCATTAAAAGATATAACTCTCGATATCGCGCCGAACCTGGTCACGGCGATCATCGGCCCCTCGGGCTGCGGCAAATCGACCCTGATCCGTTGTGTCAACCGGCTGCACGAGACGCTGCCTGGCGCGCGGGTTGAAGGACAGGTCTTTCTTGACGGTTTCGACATTTACGGCCCGGGCATCGACCCGGTCGAGGTGCGCCGTCGCATCGGGATGGTCTTTCAGCGCCCCAACCCCTTCCCGACCATGTCGATATTCGACAACGTCGCCGCCGGGTTGAGGCTGCGCGGCTTGAAAAATCAAAAACGGCTGGGCGAGGTGGTCGAGCGCTGCCTGCGCATGGCCGCGCTGTGGGACGAGGTCAAAGACAAGCTGCGCGAGCCGGGCACCAAGCTTTCAGGGGGACAGCAGCAGCGACTGTGCATAGCGCGGGCCCTGGCCGTCGAGCCCGAGGTCCTGCTCATGGACGAGCCGGCCTCGGCCCTCGACCCGGTGGCCGCGCTCAAAATCGAAGAGCTGATTTACGAATTGAAGCGGGACTATACGGTGGTGATAGTCACACACAACATGCAGCAGGCCGCTCGGGTCGCGGACTTCACCGCCTTCCTGATGACCGGCGAGCTGATAGAGATCGACAGGACCGAGAAGATCTTTACAACGCCGCGCGAAAAACTGACCGAGGAATATATCACCGGCAGGTTCGGCTAGCGCGATATCGCGGCGAGATCGGCCTGCTTGTAGATGGTCCTGCACAGCCGGCAGCGATAGAGCACCAGGTCCCGATTCTCGCCGAACTCCCGCTTGATCGCCGCGAGGGTCTGATCGTCCACCTCGTACATCTCTTCGCGGAAGGGGCGAAATTTCTTCAGATGGCCATAGCAGGTCTTGCCTTTCTCGTCCTTTTGATTGCAGACCACCTGATGCGGCAACAGCGTCTTAAACATCTCCTTCTCCGGTCCTCACAGGCATAGAGCCCTTTTTCAGCACCTTAAATTTTAATCCTATTCCGGCCTGCTCTTCAATAAGCGACCGGCCAGGCAGCGCCATCGCCCTCCCTTAAAACAGGGCTAGCAACTGGCTGAAGCTTTCCAGCACTACCACGCGCTCCTCGTCGAGCAGCGGCTCCATCTCGAACTCCCAGGTTACCGGATGCGGGATCAGCACCGCCCCCAGGCCAGCGGAAAGCGCCGGGTTGATATCGGAGCGGGGGCTGTTACCGACCATCCACGTCGCGCTCGACTCGAGCCGGTAGCGCACCACCAGCTCCAGATAAGTCTGCGTATTCTTTTCGGCCGTCACCTCGGCGCCGTGAAAGAAAGAGGCCAGGCCGGAGCGATCGAATTTATCCAACTGTTCGTCGCGGTCGCCCTTGGTCAAAAGTATCAACTTGTGCCGGCGCGCCAGTTCGGGCAGCGTCTCGGCTACGCCCGGCCGCAGCAGCACCGGGCGCGAACGGTCCGTCAAAACGCGGCCGAGCAGCTTCAGCTCCTCGAGGTGCCTGGCGCCGAGTTCCGGCCCGAGCAGCGAGAGAAACGCCTCTTCGAGCGAGAGAAGAAAATTCATGCTGCCGTAGCCGCGCACCGGGATGTTCGCCCGCTCGATCTCGTTGAGCCTGACCCGCGCCGCTTCCCGCGATACGGAGAACCGCCCGAGCAGTTCCAGGTAGCCCGAGATCACCTGCTCGTAGTAGATGTTGTTCTCCCAGAGAGTATCGTCCGCATCCAGCAAAAGCGTCATGCCCGGCCGCATACGGCTAATAATAACAGAAGTCAGGAGCCAGGAGCCAGAATGAGGAGCTAGAAGCTAGGAGTTAGAAGCTAGGAGATTAATCTCGATAAAGCTACCGGGGTGGTGGTGTAGCAATGGGTGAAATGTCAGAAGCAGAGAGGTTCTTCCCCTTCCGCCTCACGGTCTTTACCATCCGGCCATGGCATCGAAGACGGCGCCGCCGAGCGTCGGGAAGACGTAGTGCATGGCGCCGACCTCGCGCCGCTTGAGCCCGCCGCGCATGGCCGCGGCGGCGATTTGAATCAGATCTTCCGAGCCCGGCCCCAGTATGTGTACTCCAAGCACGTTATCGGACTCCTCGTCATAGACCAGCTTGACCAATCCTTCGGTCTCGTCGCGCACTCCGGCGGCCGGGTTATGCGTGAACGGCTTGCGGTTGACCGCCACGCGCAAGCCGCGCTGCCGCGCCTCGGCTTCAGTCATTCCGACCTGAGAGAGGGCCGGTATGGTAAAGATGGTCATGGGCAGGACCGGTAATCTACCTTTTCAACGTTTCCTTTGACCGCGTTTTTACCGGCGATCATTCCCTCGTACCAGGCAACCGGCGTCAACTGGTAGTGGCCTGCTGCATCTCCGGCCGCATAAATCTGTTCGGCGCTTACCGACTGGAGATGCTCGTTGACCTTCACGCCGTTCTTATCGAACCGGGCGCCCGCCCGTTCCAATCCCAGGTCTCTGGTTTTGGCCGGGCGGCCCGTGGCCATGAGCACGACGTCGGCCGGGAAGCGTTCGACCGATCCCGCAATTTCGGCCTCCACAGTGCGGTCCTTTGCGATGCGGGCGACCTTAGCGTTTACTCGTATCTCGATGCCGATGCCGCGGGCGATCTCGCTCAGCTCATCTCGCTATGACGTCGTAATCCATATGCACCTCCGCTCGATGTGATCGAAATTCAAGCACAATTCAGCCGCGTGCGCGGTGATGCAGCGGGCAGGCGGTTCGAAGGCTAATCGGGAGGCGAGAGACCGCCACATCCGCTTTTTATCAGCCATGCCTTTGCTGGAAAAAGAAGCTGGCCGTATGATATCCCGTGGCAGCAGCAAATTGCAAGTCAAATTTTAGACTGCACCCGGTTAGCAGAGGTCACCCGCCAATCGAATAGCGACGGCCGGCAAAAAGCCGGAGCGCGCGCTGCTCTACTCCGGTTTACTTGTGTTAAAATTCCGGTAGGACGTATGATCGGCAGGGTTGTAACAACTTTAGTCTTCCCCGAGTTCGAGAACATAGAGATAACGAGCGGCTCGCTTCCAATTTTGCGTCCCGGCGCGCTGATCGACTTCGCCGCCAGGGATCAAAGCGATTTCAAGCTGGCCAAAGAATCCAAGCCGGCGCGAGTTCATGGCGTTTACAGCATCCATAGCCAGGCCGTCAAAACGCTCGAGGATGGTACGCTGGCGCAAATCATTGTCCTCCATAAATACCAGCCCGGGCACTCTATAGAGATCGGTTAGCCGGATGAAAGGTCCTCTCAAGAAGCGCCGCCTGAGCATCTCGATTGCCACGGCAAACGAGGCGATGCTCAGGGACCTGATTAAAGACCTGGGGATCAGGCAGGGCGCCGAGATGGTTTATCGGAACAACGAGTTGATCCTGAATTTTGCGGACGAAAGCTCCTACGCCGCGGTCAAAGAGATCCTGCGCGACAACGGGATCAGTTTCACCGAACTCAGCGACTGATCACCCGGCCCGCCAATTCGGCCCAGGGGCCGCTGCGCCGGCTGCGGTCATTCCGCTTGCAGCTTATCTTGCGATGGGGCTTGAAGCCGGGGCGTTTGCCCCGGCTTCAAGCCAGGAGAGGTGAGAGAGTCGGGTGTTGAGGGCCAGGAATCTCTTGCTCCCCCGCTGCACAAAATACTGAGCTTTGCCGAACCGCCGCTCCCCGCGTCACAACATGCTTTCGCGCAGGGCCTTCCCGCTTTCGACCTCTTTCACTAAAACGGGCTCGAGCGATCCCCTCCCCTGACAGAGCGGACACATGGTCCTGTTATCCAGCTCGAGGCCCAGGATCAAATCGGAAGAGATGCCCAGCGCAGAAGCTATTTTAATTACAGCCTCCACGTTTGGATTAACTCTGCCCGCCTCGATATTAGAAAGCCTGCTGGGGAGAATCCCAGCCCGCTCGGCAAGTTCCTTCTGCGACAGCCCCGCCGCCTGTCGCAGAAATAGTATCCGTTTTCCTATCTTTTGCCCCTTCGCCAAAAATCCAGCCACCATATTCAATCCTTCCGAAGGCACCAGCGCGATTTACTGGAGGCGCCGCATTAGAAGCTGTAGCAACTAAATGCTTCAGGCTGCTAGCCTTCGGGCGCAGCCCAGCCCCTCCACCAGCCGCTGGCTCGGCCTAGTCGGCTGCCTTCACTGCAGCCTGGCTAAACTCCCGGAGATGACGGTAAAGCAGTCTCTCGGCAGAGGCTATGAGACGGTCGACTTCGCTTCGGCTGCACTCCATCCGTTCGGCTATCTCCTGCTCGCTCAAATTCATGTAGCGCTTCCAGATGAAAGCATTACGCTGCTTTCCCGACATGAGCTCGATGGCTTGAACGATAGCCTGCGCCAGGTCGAATCGTCTCTCCCTGAATTCTGTCTCCCTATGTTCCAGAATGCAGCAGCTCTGTCCTGACATGATCCTCTCTTTCTCAAATTATAGATACGAGGCAGCCGAGAAAAAGTTCTGTAAAAAGAAAGGAGCCAAAGAGAGGAGCTAGGAGATTGATCTCGATGAAGCTACAGGCCTGGTGGTGTGGCAATGAGTGAAATATTAGGAGCAGAGAAGTCCTCTTGCCCCTTACGTTTCTCGCCTTCCAGCACATGCATTTATTCTAGCTCCTAACTCCTAGCTTCTAGCTCCTCGTTTATCAGCTATCCCTGGCGGGAACGATCGGCAGCGTAAGCTTCTGGCCGCCGCGCAGGATAGTCAGCCTGGTCTCGACGCCGATCGAATCGCGGGTCAACAGCTTGTGTATATCATCGACGTTAGCCATCTGCTGCCCGTTGAAGGCGAGTATGATATCGCCCGGGCGCAGCCCCGCTCGCTCGGCCGGGCCGTTCGGCTCGACAGAGTAGACGAGCACGGCGCTTTGCGCCTGAAGGTCGTGCATTCGGATCAACCGGCGCGGAAGCTGGATATTCTGCACGGCCAGTCCCAGGTATCCTCGCGTGACCTTTCCTTCGCGCATGATCATAGAAGCAATCAGCTTAACCATGTTGATTGGAATGGCGAAGCAGATGCCCTGGGCCGGCAGAATAATCGCCGTATTCATGCCGATTACACGGCCGCTCGAATCGACCAGCGGGCCGCCGGAATTGCCGGGGTTGAGCGCGGCATCCGTCTGGATGATGTTGTCCACCAGCCTGCCGTGCATGGTACGCAGCGAACGCCCGAGGGCGCTGATGACGCCGGTCGTCACCGTGCACTGGAAGCCGTAAGGGTTGCCTATCGCGATAGCCACCTGGCCGACGCGCAACCGGCCTGAATCGCCAAGCTCTGCGGCGGGCAGATTCCAGGCGCTGATGCGCAGCACGGCAACGTCGGTATGCGGGTCCTCGCCCGTAAGCTCGGCCTCGAACTTACGGCCGTCGTTTAAGGTCACTTCGATCTGAGCGGCATTATGAACGACGTGGCTATTAGTGAGAATAAAACCATCCGGGGTGAAAATAAAACCAGACCCGCCTCCGCGCAGCCCCTCCGGCACGTTGCCCCACTGTCGCGCAGGGCGCTGGACTACTCCTATATTGACCACTGCCGGGCTGACTTTCTCAACAGCCGCAACCACAGCGTGCGAATAGGCGTCCAGCAAAGCCTCGTCCCCGCCTGCGTTCGACCGCCGAAGCTCGCCGTCGGTGTAAGACGAATGCCGAAGATTTATATTAGTTTTACGCCTCATGCCACCTCCCTTTTAAATTATAACAACTGTGTTACAGGATTTTAAGGGTTCTCGGACCAGGTTCTAGAGCTTCGAAAGCAGGCGCTCTATCTCCTCTTGGGTATTGTAAAAGTGAGGCGAGACCCGCAGCAGCCCTTCGCGCGGCGAGACGACAATTCTCTCGGCCGTTAACCGCCGGTAAAGCTCGAATGCTCCTCCTGATTTGGGATAAAAGGAGACTATCCCGGATTTCTCGTTCGGGCCGCGCGGGCTGAGCAGGCGGTAACCTTTTCGTTCAAGTCCGGCGCAAAGCAGGTCGGTCAGCTCGAGCACGCGGCTCTCGATGCGCTCGATTCCCACGTCGAGCAAAAACTCCATAGCTGCCGCAAGGCCGCGGATGCCGGCGATGTTCAACGTGCCGCACTCGAAGCGGCGGGCATCGCGCCTGAGTTCCAGCTTGTACTCCAGCAGGTTCCATTGGTTCTCGACGGAAAGCCATCCCAACTCGCTTGGTCTCAGCTTGGGCATGGCCTGGCGTGAACAAAAGAAGATGGCGGCCCCCTCCGGGCCGAGCAGCCATTTATGGCCGTCGGCGGCTAAAAAGTCGATCTGCATATCACGGACGTCGAGGGCAAGCGCCCCGAGCCCTTGAATGGCATCGACGCAGAGCAGAACGCCGCGGCGGCGGCACTCCCGGCCAATCGCTTTCAAGTCGGCGCGGAAGCCGCTCAGGAACTGAACGAAGCTTATCGAGACAACCCGTGTTCCGTTATCGATGGCCTGGAGGATATCACGGCAGCGGATGCGCCCTTCGACCTGGGGAACGAACCTGACCTCCACGCCCTGTCCGGTTAAGTTCAGCCAGGGGTAGACGTTAGCGGGAAATTCCACGGCGGGCAAGACGACGTTATCGCCCGGCTGCCAGTCCAGTCCGCCGGCGACGGTGGCAATCCCCTCGGAGGTGTTCTTCAAGAATGCTATCTCATCGGGCCCGCAGCCGAGCAGGCGCGCCGCCAGCGCCCGGCCCTGCTCCACTGCCTCCTCCCACTCTTTGCAGCGAGCCATCCCGTGCTCGCAGACGTCGGCCAGATGCCGCTCCATCGCCCCTCGCACCGGAGCGGGAAGCGGGCTGACGGCAGCATGGTTCATATAGATATAGCTCTTTGTTACCGGAAACAACTCCCGTACCTTATCGATATCCATAGTGACGATTTTACCTTGACTGGGCGCTAAACTGCCGGTAAAATTGAAGACAGATGAACTGGAGGGAGGGAAATCTTATCCAATTGTTTTAAATGCACTAAAAGGAGAGCGGAAAGGGCGAGGTGTCCAAATGAGTAAGACAAGAAAACTCCTTAGTCTCTTTTTGATCCTCCATCTTGCGGTCTTCATGGCAGTACAGCCGGCTGTCGCCAACCGCAAGCACGGCGACATCGATAAGATCGGCAACCGCGACGTCGCCGGAAGGATCTGGGGGATTTTCCCCAATTTTATCTCGCTGGAAAAGGAGATAGAGATAGGAGCACAGATCGCCGCTCAGTTCGAACAAACGGCCAAGCTCCTGGACGATCCCGTGGTTGCGGAATACATAGACCGGCTAGGCCAGAACATCGTCAAGCACTCCGACGCTAAAGTTCCCTTCCATATCAAGGTGGTTGATACCGATGAGGTCAACGCCTTTGCTCTGCCCGGCGGCTACTTTTACGTCAACAAAGGTCTGATCCTGGCGGCTGAGAACGAGGCCGAGCTGGCCGGAGTCATGGCCCACGAGATCTCTCACGTTGCTGCCCGCCATGCCACGCGCCGCCTCTCGAAGGCCCAGATCCTGCAGTTTGCCGCCATCCCGATCTTTATCTTTGGTCCGCCGCTGGGCAGCCTGGCCGGCGCCGGCATCTACAACGCCCTGGGACTTTCTATCAACCTCGGCGTGCTCGGCATCACCCGCGAGTCCGAGAAAGAGGCCGATCAGCTCGGCATCCAGTACCTGTGGAACACGGGCTATGACCCTGAGGCCTTCATCACCTTCTTCGAAAAGCTGAAGGCCCAGGAGAAAGAAAAGCCGGGCAAATTCGCCGGGTTCTTCCGCACCCACCCCTCGACCGACGACAGAATTAGCCTCGCTGGTGAAGAGTTGAAATACCTGCCGCCCAAGCCGGAATACGTGGTAAACAGCTCGGATTTCGACCTGGTCAAGACCCGCATCGTTGCCCTCGATAACCCGGTTAAGCTCGAAGGTGGACAGACGATAGGGCCGGCAGAGAAAAAGCGGCCGACGCTGAAGCGTCGCACCGCCGGCGACGATGAGGGCGAGAGCGAGCGCCCGACCCTGAAGAAAGAGGGAGAACAGGACCGAGGCAAAGAAAGGCCAACGCTCAAGCGTCCCGGCGATAAGGATAACTAAAGCGCCTGGTACAATCTGCCGCCAGGAGACGAGACACGAAGATGCAGGGGCGGGGCTGGCTCCGCCCCTGCTTTTTTAATCTCCTCAACTTCCCCCCGATATCGGAAACATTTATAACCTACCTTTCGTACTTATCTCATGTATAATTTAGCAGCGGCCTGCCGTTCGATTCCGAGGGCAGGCTTGCCAAATTAACCGGAGAGAAAAGCAAGATGATCTCGAAGAGCCTTTCCTTGCTTATAGCTGTCCTTTTGAGCATTTCCCTGGCCGAAGCGCAGGCGCAATCTCCTGCCGGGGCCAGGCAAGTCGACACCTTCGTCGAGCGAGCGGAGCGAGACGGGACGGCATTGCGCATGTCGCTGCGCGACGCCATGAAGATGGCGCTCCAGAGCAACCTGAACATCGCCATCCAGGACTACAGCGAGGAGATCCTGCGCCAGCGCATCCATGCGGCAGAGCATGTCTATGACCCGAGCTTTGTCGCTAGCATCGGCTACCGCTCGAGCGACCGGCCAAACACCAGCCCTTTCAACCGAGCCCTGGTGAGCAACGCCTTCAGCCAGCGCGTCTTGCAGTGGTCGGGAGGACTGCGCCAGAGGCTCCCCTACGGCGGCAGCTGGTCTCTGGACTACGGGACGCAGCGCAGCACGACTAATTCGATTTCCAGCCTATTCGATCCGTTTTTCAGCGGCAGCTTCGCTTTCAGTTACCGGCAGCCTCTGATTCGAAACTTCAAGGCCAATCCCGAGTTTCGCACTCTGAAGCTGGTCAGGCTCGACGACAAGATCAACGACACGGAATTCGAGCGGCAGGTGACGGAGATCGTCAAGCAGGTGCAGGACCTTTACTGGGAGCTGGTCTTTGCCATAAAGGAGCAGGAGATAAGGAAGAAGTCTCTGGAGCTGGCGCGCATCCAGCTTGATAACAACCGGCGCAAAGTAGAGATCGGCACGCTGGCTCCGATTGCGATAACGGAGGCATCGGCCGAGGTGGCGCGGCGCGAACAGGAGATGATCGCCTCCGAGAACCTGATCAATCAGATGCAGAACAATTTAAAGCGCGCTTTATCGAACGACCCGCGTTCGGAGATCTGGGCTCGGAGCATAATCCCGACCGAGAGCCCTGAATTCAGGGAATACTCGGCCTCGATCGAGGAGTCATTTGCCACGGCTCTGGGGCGGCGGCCCGAGCTTCGGCGCATCGAGCACGAGCTTGAGAAGGTTGAGGTCAATTACCAGTACTATGCCAACCAGAAGCGACCGCGCCTGGATTTCGTCGGCTCTTTTGGGACAATCGCTGCAGCCGGAGGGAGGGGGCCGGGGGCGGCGCTGGTGCCGCCGCAGAACTTCCCCTCTGATTTTCTGGGGAGCCTGGGGAACTTGAATCGGCAGCTGTTCACCGCGCCGTTTCGGGACTTTTCATTTGGCATTGAGGTTGAGATCCCGCTCAAGAGCCAGTCTCTGGATGCGCAGCTGGCCGAACTTGGTCTGGTCAAGCGGCAGATCGGCAGGCAGCGCAAAGACCTGGAGCAGCAGATACTGGTCGAGGTGCGCAATGCCATTCAGGCGATAGAGACGAACCGGAAGGTAGTCGAGGCGGCCGAGCTTGGCTACAAATTGGCGCAGGAGCAGCTGGATGGCGAGACGAAGAAGTTTCAGGCCGGGCTGTCGCAGACCTTCTTCGTGCTGCAGCGGCAGAGGGACTTAGCCGAGGCTGAAGGGAGGCTGCTGCGCGCTTTAATTGATTATCAGAAGTCGATCGACAATTTGCACAAGGCCATGTTCACCACCATCGACCAGAGCGACATCGAGCTGGCCCGCGGGCAAGTTGCAGGGGATAGGGACAGATAAATTGCGCACCGATGACGCGAGTCGATCCCCTGGCGTTGAGGCATGAGCAAGCATTCGGCCATCAGTAATTTTCAGGGGCTGAAAACTGATGGCTGAAAGCTGATGGCTTCTGGAGAGAGCAAATCGGAGGCGTCAGATGATCAAGTTAAGAAACGTGGAGAAATTTTACCAGGTGGGGCAGGGTAAGACCTGGGTCCTGCGGCGGATTAACATGGATGTCAAGGAGGGGGAGTTTGTGACCATCATGGGACCCTCCGGCGCCGGAAAATCGACGCTGCTCGGCATCCTCGGCATGCTCGATGGTGCCTGGAGCGGCGAGTACTACTTTCTCGAGAGCGAAGTGCACAAACTGAACCCCAGGCAGCGGGCCGAACTCAACAAGCGCTACATCGGGTTCGTGTTCCAGCAGTACCACCTGCTCGATAATTTGACCGTGTACGAGAACCTGGAACTCCCTCTCTCCTACCGAAACGTCAAAAGCTCGGAGCGCCAGGCGATGGTGGCCGATATCCTGGACCGTTTTCAAATCGTCGGCAAAAAGGACCTCTATCCCAGCCAGCTCTCGGGCGGGCAGCAACAACTGGTGGCCGTAGCCAGGGCAGTCATCGGCGATCCGAAACTCGTCCTGGCCGACGAGCCGACCGGAAGCCTGCATTCGACTCAGGGAAAGATGATCATGGACCTACTCAAGAAATTGAATAAGGAGGGGACAACGATCATCCAGGTAACTCACAACGAAGTCTGGGCCGCATACGGCAGTCGCATCATCAAGCTCTTCGACGGCTGGATGGTCAGCGATTAGCGGGATATCGAGAAATAAGAATGCCTAACGAAACCAGAGGTGGCAGTGCAGCCTCGCAACCCGGTTTTGTCAGGCGCTCTAAATATTTTTTCGCTGCAGAGATCCCAGAGAGCATGGGGGTGGAAAGATGGGGATGATCTGGCAAGACCTACGGTACGGCCTGCGCATGCTCGCCAAGAGCCCGGGCTTTACCGCCGTGGCCGTGCTCACGCTGGCGCTCGGCATCGGCGCGAACACGGCGATCTTCACCTATGTCAATGCCATACTGCTCCGCCCTCTGCCCATCGACGATCCGGATCGAATGGTATTCCTCTGGGCGACCAACCCTTCGCAGGGCTTGAATAGAAATCTGGTTTCAGCCCCTGACTTTGCTGACTGGAGGCATCGGAACAGAGCTTTCGAGGACTTAACGGCTCTCTTCGGAGCCACGCACAATCTCACAGGCGTAGATGAGCCGGTGCGAGTTTCGAGCTATCGGGTCTCGGCCAGCTTCTTCCCGCTCCTTGGAGTTAAACCAGCCCTGGGGCGCACGTTTCTGCCCGAAGAGGAACGGCCCGGCTGGAGACGAGTCGTCGTCCTCAGTCACGGCCTCTGGCAGCGCCGCTTCGGCGCTGACACCGGAGTCATCGGGCAGACGATCAAACTCGATGGAGAGGCTTACACTGTGATTGGGGTCATGCCGCCTGACTTCCAGTTCCTGGGACAGGCCGACCTCTGGACGCCTCTTGCTCTCGACGCCGGTCGGTCGGACCGCAGCCGCCGTTTTCTGTTGGTAATGGGACGCCTCAAGCCAGGCGTCACGATTGAGCAGGCGCGCGCGGAGATGGAGGCCATAGCTGGCCGGCTCGGGCAGGAGTATCCGGAGACGAATGCTGGGTGGGGTGTGAACCCTGTGCCGCTGCGCGAGGAGATGTTTAGCGGCGACGCTCAGCTGGTGCTTGGGCTTCTCATCGGGGCGGTGGCGTTCGTATTGCTGATCGCCTGCGCTAACGTGGCTAACCTTCAGCTTGCCCGCGCTCAGTCAAGGCAAAGGGAGATCGCCATCCGCGCGGCGCTGGGGGCCGGTCGACTCCGCCTCATCCGCCAACTCCTTGCCGAGAGCATGCTGCTCTCATTGTTAGGCGGGACCTTGGGGCTTCTGCTGGCCCTCTGGGGGAACGAATTGCTCAGCGCTCGCTACGCGAGCAGCATTCCCATCTTGGACCGGGTCAGCATCGATGGCCTGGTGTTGGGCTTCACGCTGCTGCTCTCGCTTCTTGTGGCGGCAATCTTCGGCCTGGGTCCGGCGCTCCAGGCCTCAAAACCTGACCTGAACGAATCGCTGAAAGAAGGGGGACGGAGTTCGACAGCAGGTCTACGGCAGCGGCGCGTTCGCAGCTTACTGGTGGTTGTCGAGGTGGCGCTGGCGCTGGTGTTGCTGATCGCCACGGGCCTGATGATCAGGACTTTGATCGCATTTCGGACGTTGGAGCCTGGCTTCAATTCGGATAACCTTCTGACAATGAGGATCTCTCTGCCCGCGCCTCGATATCCCGAGAGCTACCAGGTAACGGCCTTTTATCGGCAGGTGCTCGAACGAATCAAAAACCTACACGGGGTTCAGGCTGCCGGCGCGATCAGCCGCCTTCCTTTAGAAGGGAGCAGGAGTAATCCCAATCGCTCCCTCATCATCGAGGGGCGTCCGGTCTCCAGCGCCGCCGAAAGGCCCTGGGCCGTCGATCTCACGGTTAGCCCCGACTACTTCCGGACCATGGGCATACCTCTGATCAGCGGTCGCCAATTGTCAGAGCAAGACTCAGCCGAGGCCACGCGGGTTGCCGTGATTAGCAAGACTATGGCCCATCGCTACTGGCCCAATGAGGACGCGGTGGGCAAGCGAATCAGGTTAGGCGGAGTGGGATCGGACAACCCCTGGATTACGGTGGTGGGCGTGGTCGGAGACGTGAGGAACGACGACGTGGACGCCCCGCCACTGCCGCAGGTGTACTTGCCACACGCTCAGAATGCCGAGCGCTCCATGGTCCTGATCGTGCGCACGGTTTCGGACCCCCTGAGCATGGTTGGTGCCGTGAAGAGCGCGGTGTGGGAGGTGGACAAAGGACAACCGGTCTACAACATCAGAACGATGAAGCAACTTCTCTTTGAGGACTTAGCTGGAACGCATATCATAGTGGAGCTGCTCAGCACCTTCGCCGGGCTGGCCTTAGTTCTGGCGGTAGTTGGGATCTACAGCGTCACGTCGTATTCGGTCAGCCAGCGCACACACGAAATCGGCATCCGCATGGCGCTCGGAGCCGGGCAGCCCGACGTGCTGCGGATGATCGTGAACCAGGGCCTGCTTCTGGCCCTTCTCGGAATCGCGATAGGGCTGGCCGGGGCGCTAGCGCTGACCCGCTTGATATCGAGCCTGCTTTTCGGAGTGAGCGCCGCCGATCCGATGATATTTACGGTTGTCTCGCTGCTGCTGGCGGGGGTGGCATTGCTGGCTAGCTACATCCCGGCGCGCCGGGCGACGAAGGTCGATCCGCTGGTCGCGCTCAGATACGAATGATAAGATCTGGGATTATTTCTTACGCCGCGGGGGCAGCTCGGGGACCAAGCGAAAGGCATCACAATGCTTGGGACGGTAGACGCTAAAGTCACGGTGATCGAGAGTCAGGACCACCTCAATTTTCAGCCGCTCGGCCATGGCCATGATGGCAGCGTCCACCATGCCGAAACGGGCGTCTCGATATTGCTCCAAGATCTCGATCGCTCTCCCTATATCCTTCGTCGTAAGGTGTTCGAGCAACAGCTCTTGGTTGACGAGCGAACGAAGAAATTGTACTTCCGCTTCAGCCCCAAGATACTCGAGCAGAAGATAACAGACCTCTGGCACCACCGGACTGGGAACGATGAGCGCCTCGTGAATTTCCGATACATATCTTTTCACGATGTCATGATGCTCGTCATCCTTATCGGCCAGCGCGTACAGCGGACCGGTATCGACAATGACCGCCATCACCATCCCTCGCGGCCCTTGACCTTCCGGCGAAGAATCGTTTCCGCCCGTTTGGAGATGGAGCGGCGCCCGCTCCGGCCCATGCCAGTGAAGGAGGGGGTCCGCGCCCGTTGCCGTCGGGCAAGATATGCTTTCAGGGCCTCTCGAATGACTTCGGTCACTGTGGTCGCATCGGCTCGGGCCAGTTGCTTCACCTCCAGCATCAGATCATCATCAAGCAAGATCGTCGTTCGCGCCACGTTCGCCTCCCATTCGTATGCTAGCATATATGCTGACATCAACTCAAGGCGGCCGGGGATTCGGTTGAGGGATTTCGGAAAGCGCTAGTAAGCCGGGCTCGTCGTCCGCCATTGTAACTCCGCCGCCGAGGATAACGGAGAGGGAACAAAGGGCAATTTCGGAGCGAACACAGCTATCTTCAGCGCGGTCAACGCCGTGTTGCTGCGCCCGCTACCCTACCACGAGCCGGAGCAACTGGTAATGCTCAATCACAACTACCCGAAGCTTGACCTGAAAGCGTCGGTGTCGGCCATCGGGTACACGCATTATCGTCAGGTGAATAAGTCGTTCGCGGACATCGCGGCGATAACCGGGTGGGCCGTCAACCTCACGGGGCCGGGTGATCCAGAACGATTACAAGGTGCTCTCGTGACAGCCTCCTTCTTCCCGACGCTTGGTGTTCAAGCTGCGCGCGGGCGCGTCTTTCTCGAAGAAGAAAATCAAGCGGGCCGCAATCGCGCCGTCATTCTCGGCGATGGGTTGTGGCGGAGACGATTCGGCGCGGACCCGAATCTCGTCGGCAAGACGGTCGCGCTCAACGGCGAGAACTACGAAGTCATCGGCATCATGCCTGCCGGATTTCAATTCGGGCGCGAGTTCGGCCAGATCATAGACCTGTGGGCGCCGATGACGTTTACCCCGGAGCAATTGCAGCCCACACACTGGCGGAACGAATTTCTCACCGTCGTCGCCCGGCTCTGACCGGGGGTGACGCTCAGGCAGGCGCAAGCCGAGTTCGATGCGATTGCCGCCAACGTGCGCCAGCAGTATTTCGGCGGCAATTATGCAACAGACCCGAGCAGTTGGGGATTGCTCTTGCGGCCCCTTGGTGAGCTTGTCGTCGGGGATATTCGACCAGCGCTGCTGGTGCTTTCGGCGGCAGTCGGATTTGTGCTCTTGATTGCCTGCGCGAATGTGGCGAATCTGCTGCTTGTACGAGCGGCGGCGCGGCAGAAGGAGAGGGCCATCCGCTCGGCGCTGCTCCGTGGCGCGTCGTTCGCCAATTGCTGACCGAGAGCGTGGCGCTGGCGGTGGTGGGGGGAGCGTTGGGGCTGCTGCTCGGCTGGTGGGGGATTGATTCTCTGCTCTCGCTGGTCCGCGATCAGATTCCGCGCGCGCATGAGATCACGATTGACGGTCGCGTGTTGGCATTTACCTTGAGCGTGTCGTTGCTGACGGGCATTCTGTCTGGTCTGGCTCCGGCAATCCAATCAGTCAAAGTGGACTTACAGGAAACGCTCTAGGAAGGAGGGCAGAGCGGCTCGGTGACCGCGCGGTCGAAAGTGTGCGGCGCGTTGGTGGCTGTCGAGTTAGCGCTGGTGCTGCTCGTCGGCGGCGGACTCTTGATCCGAAGCTTCCTCAGACTTCAGGAAGTGGACCCCGGATTCAGCCGGCCGCAAGACCTTCTGGTGATGCAACTGTCGCTGCCAATGAACAAGTACCGAACGCTTGAGAAGATCGATGGGTTCTTCCAACAAGTCCTGGGGAATATTCAGGCGCTGCCCGGCGTGCTCTCTGCCGGAGTCTCTTCGACGGTGCCCATTAGCGGATCGAGTTCCAGCGGCAGCTTCGTCATTGAAGGTCGAGAGGTTCCGCCGGGACAGATGGCACCGTGGGGCAATCGCTGGGTCGCCGGGGCGACCTATTTTCAGACGATGGGCATTCCACTCGTCAGGGGTCGCTACTTTGATGATCGAGATGCTATGGATGCGCCGCCGGTAGCGATCATTGACGAGACGATGGCCCGCGAGTTCTGGCCGAATGAGGACCCGGTGGGCAAACGAATCAGCTTTCAGAGAGACTCACAGGGGAATCGGATCTGGCGCGAAGTGGTCGGCATTGTTGGTCACGTCAAGCACAGAGGACTCGAAGGCGAATCGCCGGCTCAGTATTACATCCCGCATCGCCAGATGCCGATTCGCGATATGCTCTTGGTGGTTCGCACCGGGACTGAACCGACACGCTTAACCTCAGCCGTGCGCAGAGCCGTTCAGTCGGTGGACAAAGAACTGCCTGTCTTCGGAGCGACGACGAGCGCTACCGACCCGATAACTTTTTTAGCTGTCTCGCTGCTCATGGCGGGAGTGGCGCTCGTGGCCTGTTACGTTCCGGCCCGTCGGGCGACGCGGGTGGACCCGATGGTGGCGCTACGGTATGAGTAACGAGTGATGAGGACTGATTCTCAGGGTCTAGACACCAGAACCCAGAGCACAGATTTAGTCTGTCCGCCGCGGCGGATGGGTTCTGGACTTGGCATTCAGTCCTCAGCACTTGAAACTGGGGGATCGCGAAAACACGTTATGACTTCGCTGAAGAGAACAACTGATTTAACGCAGCTTTGGCCTCAGCCAGCACTCGCGGGGAAATCCATAGAGATGACTCAGCGAGACGATTCAAGGCCGCCTCTGCTTCAGGCTGTGTCAAATGACCAACAGCAGCCGCCCATAATACAACACCCAGAGAGCCATGGACCTCTAGGCCCAACGATGCTGCCAGCAGGCGTGCCGCCGCATCATCGGTCAAAAACCAGTCAGCCGCAAGCTGGCGCGCCAGTGCAATCGCTTGGGCCTCTCCTGCGCCCAGAAGTCCTGCTTGTTGCCAAGCGTCGGCCTGAGCATCGTAAGGTGGGACTAGTGGAGTCACCTTTACCCAGATGGGTTTACGGCGTGGCCACTCTGCATCGTGGTAGCCCATTTCACAATCTACGGCTTTGGGGATGTGCACCTCTCCTGTTAGCCTCAACAGTTCCAATGCTTGGGCTTCACCCAGATGCAGCAGAGGTCCGGTGTTGCAGACAACACGTCTCATGGCTCGGTGGCTTTCTTCTGCTCGAGCGCCCAGGCAATATCCTCACGCTGAAATCGTTCCAGCAGCTCGGCTCGATGACGGCGCACAAACTCCAGCAGGGCCATTCGGACGGCTTCCTCCTCGTTGCGGAACCAGCCAGCTTCGACCAGAAGCTTCAGTTCAGCTGCCAATTTGTCAGGCAGTTCGATCTGCAGCGATTTCATGACGACCTTTCCCCCTCTCCTCTGATTTTTATCCTTCACACAGGAAGTTTAGATTTCACCCTTAGGCCTGTCAACAGAAACCTTGTCAGGGACACGGGGCGGGCTGGTTCACCGACATCAAGATCTATTCATTTCTCTGTATCTTATTTCCCCTTGTTACCGCTGTTTGATAAACCGTGGGGGTGGAGCGATGCAAACACTTATTCGAGACTTACGTTATGGTAGTCGGATGTTAGCAAAAAACCCCGGCTTCACGGCGGTGGCGGTGCTGACGCTGGCGCTTGGCATCGGTGCCAATAGCACAATCTTCAGCGTCGTCAACACGGTGCTCCTGCGTCCGCTGCCTTATATGGACCCGGAACGCATCGTTCTTGTTTGGCACAACAACAGGATTGCGAACGTTGAGCGTGATTTTGTTTCTTACCAGAATTTTCAAGACTTTCAAAAGCTAAACCAGAGTTTTGAGAGGATGGCGGCGGCGACTGCCGTGTGGAGCAGCGTGTTAGCCACGAGCGAAGGCCCGGAGCGCGTCTCCGCTCAGTATGCGTCGGCTTCCTTCTTTCCGCTGCTCGGCGTGCAACCGCTCCGGGGACGTGCTTTCCTTGAGACAGAAGATCAGCCAGGCCAGCCGCGCGTCGTTGTCCTCAGTCATCGTCTCTGGCAGAGTCGTTTTGCTTCGGACCCTGATGTGATCGGGAAGACGTTGACGCTCGACAATGTGCCGACCACTGTCATCGGCGTGATGCCGCCAGGCTTTCGCTTTCTCCATGACGTAGACCTGTGGGTGCCGCTGGCGCAGAATCCGATCATCAACCGAGGCCGTGCGGTCCGCTTCGTGATTCCTTTCGGCAGGCTGCGGCCTGACGTTTCACTCGATCAAGCGCGGACAGAGCTGGCCACACTCGCTCGACAACTGGAGCAGCAATATCCCGACAGCAACACCGGGTTGGGCATGACGGTTGTTTCCTTAACCGAGCAGATTTCAGGCAAGATTCGACCAGCGTTGTTGCTCCTGCTCGGCGTCGTCGGGTTTGTGCTCTTGATTGCGTGCACCAATGTCGCCAACTTGATGATGACGCGGGCGGCGGCGCGGCAGAAAGAAATCGCCGTTCGCATCGCGCTAGGAGCCAGTCGCGCTCGCCTTGTGCGCCAATTGTTGACCGAGAGCGTAGTGCTCTCGGTGGTGGGCGGAACGGTCGGATTGTTGCTAGCTGTGTGGGGCGTAGACCTGATTCGCAAGCTTGGTCAAGCTCGCGTGCCTCGCGTGGATGAATTGACGATTGACGGTTGGGTGCTGGCGTTCACGCTGGGGCTCTCTTTGGTAACGGGGATTCTCTTCGGGTTAGTACCGGCGCTTCAGCTTTCCAAGACGAATCTCCATGAATCGCTCAAGGAAGGCGGGCGAGGGACGCTTAGCGCTGGCCGAAGCCGGATGCGCAGCTCATTAGTCGTTGCTGAGATCGCATTGGCGCTCGTCTTGCTGACAGGCGCTGGGCTGATGCTCAAGAGCTTCGCTCGCGTGCTCGACGTGGACCCCGGCTTCAACGCGGACAAGGTGCTGACGGTGCAGATTGGACTTCCCCCTTCGTATAGCCAACCGACGCAACGGCTCACTTACTACCAGCAACTCTTCGCGCGTCTGGAGGCGTTGCCCGGAGTAGAAGTCGCCGGCGGCACGACGCAGTTGCCGCTCCGCGAAGGAGTGGCGACGAAACTGGAAATCGAAGGGCGACCCGTCGCCGCCGGTGAGCGACCGGAGGTTGAGTTTCGACGGGCAAGTGTGAACTATTTCCGTGCGATGGGTATTCCATTGCGCAGAGGACGCACCTTCACCGAGCAAGATGGCCCTGAGGCACCACCTGTCATCCTCATCAACGAAGAAGCGGCGCGACGATTCTGGCCAGGAGAAGACCCCATCGGGAAGAGGATCAAGTTTCTCGGTACGGCCCAGGAACCTTGGTCCACGGTTGTTGGGATGATCGGGAACGTCAAGCACTTCGGACTCGACACCGAGCCTCGCCCGGAGGTGTACATCCACTTCGCTCAGGGGCCGCCGGTCACGCCGTTGCTGGCGATTCGGACATCAGTTGATCCGACATCACTCGTTGCGGCGGTGCGTCGGGAGCTTCGGTCGCTCGAACCTGGACTGGTGATGTACAACTTCGCTCCGATGACAGAACTGGTGGCGGACTCGCTCACTGAGCGGCGCTTCAACACGCTGTTGATCGGGTTGTTTGCTGTGCTGGCGCTCGTGCTGGCTGTTGTCGGCGTTTACGGAGTGATGAGTTACCTGGTCCGGCAACGCACGCACGAGATCGGCATTCGCATGGCGCTAGGCGCGCAGGCTGCAGACGTACTTAAGCTTATAGTTGGTCGAACATGGCCTCCCAAGGGTTGCGAGCAGCTTTACGTTTGCTTTCGCTTTGTCATACAGCTCAAGAATACCCAGACCATCAAGAGCTGTCAAGGAAGATATCCGATCAATAGCCCTTGGGCTCACGTAATAATGATGAGCCAGTTGTCCATAGTCAGTTGTTTAAGCTCATAGACAAAGGACTAATGACAGTGGACGACAGACAATGAACAATCAACAACAGACAGGGGGGACAACAGACTATGAACAGTTTGTGGCAAGACTTGCGCTACGGCCTTCGGATGCTAGCAAGGAGCCCCGGCTTTACCGCTGTGGCGGTCGTGACGCTGGCGCTGGGCATTGGCGCTAACACAGCTATCTTCAGCGCGGTCAATGCCGTGCTGCTGCGCCCGCTGCCTTTCGCTGATCCCGATCGCCTGGTGCTTGTGTCGGAGAAAACCCAGCAGAGAAGCCAAAGGGGTTTCTCTGTGCCCGACCTTTTTGACTTCAAAGAGCAGAGTCGGTCGTTTGAGGGCTTCTCGGGCTTTTATTTTGAGCCCATCAATTTTGGAAGCAGCCAGGGCACGGAGCGGGTTCTAGCCAGCTACGTTACGGCTGACTTATTTGCTACCCTCGGCGTGCAACCAATTATTGGGAGAAGCTTTCTTCCGGACGATGATCGGCCAGGTGCGAACCAGGTTGTTATCCTGGCTCACCAGCTCTGGCGACAGCGGCTTGGGGGCGACCCGGATGTGATCGGCAAGACGGTGCTTCTGGATGGCAAGCCCTTCACTGTCATTGGCATCATGCCCTCCGGATTCCGTTTATACCTTGCTGCAGACCTATGGCTCCCTCTGGGGCTGTGGCCCTATTCGCGTGAGCGTTCCGACCACTGGGCGTTGTATGCGGTTGCCCGCCTGAAACCTGGAGTGGCGATCCGATCAGCCCAGGCTGAGCTTGAAGCCATCGCGAGCCAACTCAGCCAGCAGTATCCCCAGTGGCATACCGGCGTGGGAGCGGCGTTATTCCCATTGTTTGAAGATATGGTCGGTGATATTCGACCGGCGCTACTGACCCTTATGGCAGCGGTGTGCTTAGTGCTGCTCATTGCGTGCATGAACGTCGCCAACCTGTTGCTTTCGCGCGGGTCCGCACGCCAGAAGGAGATCGCCATTCGCATGGCCTTGGGCGCAGGCCGATTGCACATTGTTCGACAGTTGCTTGTCGAGAACCTGCTCGTGGCTTTACTGGGCGGAGGATTGGGTATTCTGTTGGCATTCTGGGTCATAGATTTGGTGCTTGCGGTTAGAGGCGCAGACGTTCCACGCCTGCATGAGGTTAACCTGGATCATCGTGTGCTGGGATTCTCTCTAGCTGCATCGCTATTTGCGGGAGTGATTTCTGGGCTAGCGCCTTCGATTCGGGCCGCGAGGCCGGAGCTTACAACCGCGCTGAAAGAAAGCGGCAGAACCACGGATGGGACGAGCCGCCAGCGATTGCGCAGCGCGCTGGTGGTATGTGAAATCTCGCTCGCGCTGCTATTGTTAATAGGTGCCGGGCTGTTGATTAAAAGCCTCTTCCTTCTGCGTGGAGTGCATCTGGGTTACAACCCTGATCACGTGCTGGCGGTCGAGATTTCTCTTCCCAGGATGAGATACAACGATGAATTTGACAAGGCCCGATTTTCGCAACAGGTACTTGGGCGCGTGAGCGCTTTGCCTGGGATCCAGCGTTCCGCAGCGAGCTTTCCTTTGCCTGTATACGGTACGGCCTGGGGAATGTTGTACTCGGTCGAAGGCCAGCCTGAGACTGCGCCGGGGCAGTTCCCTTTGGCCCAGGTCGCATCCGTCAGTCCCGATTATTTCTCCACCCTCCAAATTCCGCTTCTGCAAGGCCGCTCTTTCGCAGAGGCTGATACACAAGAAGCTCCTGGCGTGGTGATCATTGACGAGACCCTGGCCAGTTTTCACTGGCCCAATGAAAGCCCTATCGGCAAGCACTTGAGGATACGCTCGGAGGACCGCCCACGTACAATCATTGGGCTGGTTGGAAGCGTTAAGAATTCCGGATTAGGCGAGCGATCAAGGCCGCAAATGTACATACCTTATTTACAGAAAATGCAGGGTACTAGCCTTGTGCCCACCGTGTATCTAGTACTACGCACGGCGGGCGACCCTATGAGCCTGGCGGCCGCACTCAAAGAAGAGATCCAAGAAGTAGACCCTAACACAGCCGTGTCTGAAATCAAGCCGATGGACGAGCTGTTAGACGAGTCTACCGCAGAGCGTCGCTTTTCCGCGTTGTTAATGGGGATATTCTCTGGGCTCGCTCTAGTTCTGGCTGCTATCGGCATCTACGGCGTGATGTCGTATTCGGTCGCGCAGCGCACGCATGAGATCGGCATACGAATGGCGCTGGGGGCACAGCCGAGCGACGTGCTTAAGCTGGTGGTGGGACAGGGATTGAGACTTTCCCTGATAGGTGTGGTCATCGGGTTGGCGACAGCATTCGCCCTGACCCGCGCCATGTCAGGCTTGCTGTATGGGGTGAGCGCTACCGACCCGATGACTTTTTCAGGTGTCTCGCTGCTGCTCACTAGCGTAGCGTTGCTCGCGTGCTACATCCCGGCACGCAGGGCGACGAGGGTGGAGCCGATGGTCGCGCTCAGGCATGAATAGGTTTCAGGTGCTGGGAGTTGGCTGTATGAGAGAGGAGATCTCAAACCCGACACCCGATATCGCACTGAGATATGAGTGATGAATTATGAACGATGAATTCGTCGTTCAGCATTTTGCATTCATAGCTCAGATTTCACCACGGCAGAAAGGTCTGAAGTTGCTTGGTGACTTGCTGCTGGTCACGTGGTGAAAGCTGGCCGAGTCGTTTGATTAGCAGGCGATTGTCGAGTGTGAACAGCTTGAGTCGTGCCAAACACGGCACGTTTAAACCAGCTGCCTTGAGATCAGCCAGCACGACATCGCCCGGCCACGGGTGATGACCGGCAGTGGTGATCATCGCCAGCACAGTATGACCATGACGATTAAAGGCACGATCGCTCAAGACCAGCGCGGGGCGGCGCTTGTGACCAGGCTGATCGATGAACGGGAACGGCACAAGCACCACATCCCACTGCTTAGAGATCACGGAACGCCTCCTCATCGGCGTCGCTCGCCCACTCGTCTAGAGTCTGGGAAAGTGCCGCGTGAAAAGCTGCGTCGAACGGCTCCAGGCGTTTGAGGCGCACCACGTTGCCCTCCACCTGGTAGGCGATGATGTCGCCGGGCCGCGCGCCGAGGGCGTCGCGAACCGCTTTGGGCAAGGTCACCTGACCTTTGCTTGAAAGCTTGCTTGTTTGCATAGCCTGCTCCTTTACGCTTTACTGTAAAGCGTAAAGGCTGTCAGGCACGCTGTCAAGGTGGGCGAGGCGGCAGCAGCGCAAAGCCACTTACCTCAAAGTCATCGCACGGCTTAAGCCTGGTATCACTCCAGAGCAGGCGCGCGCAGAGATCAACTCCATTGCTTCTCAGCTAGCCCGAGATTATCCGGGGACGAACACAGGCATCGGGGTCACGATAGTCGCCCTACATGAGCATATGAAAAGGAAGTGGCGTCCGGCGCTGCTCATTTTGTTTGGAGCTGTTGGATTCCTTTTACTGATCGCCTGCGCCAACGTGGCAAATCTGTTGCTGGCGCATGGCAGCGAGCGCGAAGGCGAATTCGCCATTCGCGCGGCAATCGGCGCCAGCCGCCATAGGCTCGTGCGGCAGTTGCTGACGGAGAGTTTGATGCTTGCTGTGCTTCGCTGTGCGAGTGGGCTCCTGCTGGCTGCACGGGTTGTTGATTTGATTATCGCATTCAATCCTGGCGATATTCCGCGCATCGAGCAGGTGAGATTGGATGGCGCAACGCTCAGCTTTGCGGCAGCCGTAGCTTTTCTGACGGCCTTGTTTTTTGGTCTTGCGCCCGCGTTGCAATTCTCAAAGCAGGAGCCGATTGGCGCTGCTCGGTTCCTTATGCTTCCCCGATCGTTTGTTGGCCGAAGGCCACCAAGTAGCTGTCGGGCATGCCTAACCAGGGTCTATTGAGCGCACAAGAAACACTTCGCCAAGCACCATCATGCTCTCAATCGCCTGATCGCTCGAGTCGAACTTGGCCCCTCGTTGGGATGAGCCCTTATAGCGCCGGTTTCCCAGCGCCCCGTCCCAAACCCATATGGTGATCGAGCCGCGGTTGAACGGTGCCTGATCGTGCTGCGGTGCGCCAACCAGGACTTGGTAGAGATTAGGCGGCTAACTTTAGTTCGATTCGTGGAAGAGGTCTAATCAAGTCTAACCGAT